>OODO01001534.1_pt1 | contig 15040 bp, 10 predicted proteins | sample 1671261 | NCBI WGS metagenome assembly OODO01 (sample SAMN06348138, study PRJEB24527) | human gut metagenome | biome: human gut; feature: ankylosing spondylitis patient; material: feces | host: Homo sapiens | place: China | collected 2015-10 | reverse complement strand
ACAACACCGCCATGGCGCAGGAACTGGGCTATATGCACATCCCGGAGGGCACCCTGATCAGCGTAGACGAGCTGAACCAGTACCCGCCGGAGCAGGTGGTGCTGGTGACCACCGGCAGTCAGGGCGAGCCTCTGAGCGCGCTGAGCCGTATGGCCTCCTGCAGCCACCGTCAGGTGCGGGTAGGCCCCGGTGACTTCATCATCATCTCCGCAAACCCCATCCCCGGCAACGAAAAGAGCGTGACCAAGATCGTCAACGGTCTGCTGCTGCTGGGCGCAGAGGTCATCTACGAGAGCATGTACGATGTGCACGTTTCCGGCCACGCCTGTCAGGAGGAGCAGAAGCTGATGCTCACCCTGACCAAGCCCAAGTACTTCCTGCCTGTGCACGGCGAGTATAAGCAGCTGAAAAAGCACGCCCTCACCGCTGCAAGTCTGGGCATTCCCACCAGCAACATCCTCATTGCGGAAAACGGCTCCAACGTTATCCTGTCGCAGGACGAGATGAAGCTGGGCGAGCCGGTGACCGCCGGTGCCGTCATGGTGGACGGCCTTGGCGTGGGCGATGTGGGCAACGTGGTGCTGCGGGACCGCAAGCACCTCTCCGAGGACGGCCTTGTCATCATCGTGGCTACCGTGGACAGCAAGACCGGCAAGGTGCTGGCCGGGCCGGATCTGGTAAGCCGGGGCTTTGTGTATGTGCGCGAGAACGAGAGCCTGATGGACGGTGCCCAGAGCATTGTGGAAAATGCACTGGAGCGCTGTGTGGACGAGCACGTCCGGGACTGGAACAGCGTAAAGACCCGTGTGCGTGAGGCACTGAGCAGCTATATCTACCGGCGCACCAAACGCAGCCCGATGATCCTGCCCATCCTAATGGAGGTCTGATCCGGGCGCACCGCAAAGCGGTGCAGCGTCTGAGGAGGCAAAAAACGAATGAAACGTAAACCAAGATGGACACTGGAAATGCTCACGGCCAGTCTGGCGGTGCTGTGCGGCCTTTTGCTGCTGGTGCTGCTGGTACAGCGCCCCACAGCATGGCCGCTGCTGGCCGTGCTGGTGGTGCTGTGGGGCGTAGGGGCAACCTTGTTCCGCTTCAGGCTGCGCAGCTGGGTGGTGCGCTGGACAAGCGGCACCACCTTTGAAAAATCCAAGGTGCAGTTCAGTCTGGAGCCCCTTTCCCAGCCTGCGGCGCTGCTTTCCGGCGAGACGGTGCTATGGTATAACGGCCAGTTCCGCACCCGCCTGCTGGGCGGGCAGGATGTGCTGGCCAGCCGGGTGCAGAAGCTGCTGCCCGGGCTGGATCTGCAGCTGTGCCGCAAGCGTGAGGGGCAGCTGCTGACCCTTGCCGACGGCTATTGGAGCGTGCACAGCTCTACCGTGCCCGGCGAAGCCGAAAGCATGACCCTGCTGGTGCTGAACGAGGAGACCGAGCTGCGCCGCATTGAGGCAGAGTATAAGGCCAGCCGTCCGGGGTATCTTGCCTTCCAGCTGGACGGCTACGATGATGTGTTCGGGGATCTGATGGACAGCGAGCGCGCCCGTCTGCTGGAGGGCGTCAACCGTATTCTGGAGGATATGATCGGGCGCGGCAGCGGCTTTCTGCGCCGGGTAGGCAGCGGCGGCCGCTATATCGCCGTGGTGGAGGAGCGCCAGCTGGAGCAGTTCGCCAACCGCGGCTACGATGTGCTGGATAAGATCCGCGCACTGGACCCCGGCGTGAGCCTTTCGATGTCCATTGGTATCGGACGCGGCGCGCGCACCCTGCGGGAGGCGCAGGATATGGCCGAGCACGCGCTGGATATGGCGCAGGGACGCGGCGGCGATCAGGCCGCTGAGATGACGCTGGACGGCTTTACCTTCTATGGCGGCGTGAGCCACGGCGTGGAAAAGCGCAGTAAGGTGCGCAGCCGCCTTGTGGCTGACCAGCTGGTCAAGCTGATCAAGGAGGCCGACCATGTGGTCATCATGGGTCACCGCATGAGCGATCTGGATGCCATCGGCGCAGCCGAGGGTGTGCTGCGCATTTGTAAGATCTGCGATGTGCCGGCGGTCATCGCCGTCCGGCGAGACGCTACGCTGGCGGCCAGTCTGATCGATGCGCTGTGCAAGGCGGGGCAGAAGGATGACTTCATCGACCCCAAGGACGCCCTGCCCATCATCTCCAAGCGCACCCTGTGCATTGTGGTGGATACATATCAGGCTGGCCTTGTGGAAAGCAAGGACATTCTGGAAAAATGCGGCAAGGTGGCCGTCATCGACCACCACCGCAAGGGCGTGGGCTACATCGAAAACCCGGCACTGGTCTGTCACGAGCCCTATTCCTCCTCGGCCAGCGAGCTGGTCACCGAGCTGTTGCAGTATGTGGGCGAGCGGGACGACAAGCCCAACCGCGTGGAGGCCGAAGGTCTGCTTGCCGGCATTTTGCTGGATACGCAGGACTTTACCCTGCACACCGGTGTGCGTACTTTTGAAGCCGCTGCTGCCCTGCGCCGCTACGGCGCAGAGACCGAGCGGGTGCGCCGATTGTTCGATGTGACCATGGTGGAATACAACGCCAAGGCCGATCTGGTGGAAAAGGCGCAGATGTACAAAAACTGTGCCATCTCCATTGGCGGCGAGGTCGCCCCGGAAGCCCGGGTCGCCATTGCGCAGGCTGCCAACGACCTATTGCGCATTCAGGGCGTGGACGCCAGCTTTGTGGCAGTGCAGGTGGGCAACGGCGTAAACGTCTCTGCCCGCAGCATGGGTGCCGTGAATGTGCAGGTGATCATGGAGTCGCTGGGCGGCGGCGGCCATCAGACCATGGCAGCAGCGCAGCTGAAGCATATCACCCCGCAGGCGGCACGCAGCCGCATTCAGGATGCCATCGACCAATATTATCTCTCCCAGAAAAAGACTACGCCGGAAGCACGACCGGCAAAAGGGGAATAAAACATGAAACAGTACGATTATCTCATCGTTGGTGCCGGTCTGTTCGGTGCCGTGTTTGCCCACGAGGCCAAAAAGGCAGGCAAAAAGTGTCTGGTCATTGATAAGCGCGACCATATCGCGGGCAATATCTACACCGAGAATGTGGAGGGCATCAACGTGCACCGCTACGGCGCGCATATCTTCCACACCAACAACAAGGCCGTGTGGCAGTATGTGAACCAGTTTGCAGAGTTCAACCGCTACACCAACAGCCCGGTGGCCAACTACCACGGCCAGATTTACAATCTGCCCTTCAACATGAACACCTTCAACAAGATGTGGGGTGTTGTGACCCCTGCCGAAGCCAAGGCCAAGATCGAAGAGCAGAAGGCCGCTGCAGGCATCACCGACCCGCAGAACCTCGAGGAGCAGGCCATCAGCCTTGTGGGCACCGATATCTACGAAAAGCTCATCAAGGGCTACACCGGCAAGCAGTGGGGACGCCCCTGCACCGAGCTGCCCGCTTTTATCATCAAGCGCCTGCCGGTGCGCTTTACCTACGACGACAACTACTTCAACGCCCTGTATCAGGGCATCCCCAATGGCGGCTACACCGCCATGGTGGAAAAGATGCTGGCTGATACCGAGGTGCGCCTGAACGTGGATTATCTGGCCGACAAGGCTGCGCTGGACGCACTGGCTGAGAAGGTAGTCTACACCGGCCCGGTGGACGCCTACTTCGGCTACCGTCTGGGCGCGCTGCAGTACCGCAGCGTCCGCTTCGAGACCGAGGTACTGGACACCGACAACTATCAGGGCAACGCGGTGGTCAACTACACCGACGCCGAGACCCCCTATACCCGTATCATCGAGCACAAGCACTTCGAGTTTGGCACCCAGCCCAAGACCGTCATCAGCCGGGAGTACAGCGCCGAGTGGAAAAAAGGCGACGAGCCCTACTATCCCGTCAACGACGAGAAGAACGGCGCTCTGTATGCACAGTATAAGGCACTGGCCGATGCCGAGCCGGGCGTGATCTTCGGCGGCCGTCTGGGCGAGTATAAGTACTACGATATGGACAAGGTCATTGAGGTAGCGCTGGACGTGGCCGCAAAGGAGCTGGCATAAAGAGCGCAACTGCCCCGGGTCACCGCCGCAAAAAAGGCGTCCCCTTGGGGGAGCTGTCGCCGCAGGCGACTGAGGGGGTAGGTGTGCAGCAAAAGGACATTTGAAATGCTGCCTCGCTTCCTCTTGCCCAAAAACGACAAATGCGCTATACTATTACCATAAGACTGCACCGGTTTTCCGGTGAGAAGTGAGGGATACTATCATGAAAGTGATTCTGAAGCAGGATATCAAGGGCATTGGCAAGAAGGACGAGATCCACGAGGTCTCCGACGGCTACGCCCGCAACTACCTGTTCCCGCGCAAGCTGGCCGCTGTGGCGGATGCCAGCGCTGTGAACATGGCCCGCGGCAAGGAGGCCGCAGCCGATTTCCACGAAGCTGAGAACGTGGCAGCCGCCAAGGCTCTGGCTGCCAAGATCGAGGGCAAGACCGTGACCATCAAGGCCAAGGGCGGCGCATCCGGCCGTCTGCACGGCAAGGTGACCGGCAAGGAAGTTGCCGAGGCACTGGCTGCGCTGGCAGGTGCACCCATCGATAAAAAGAAGATCGAGCTGGAGACCAAGGACATCAAGGATGCCGGTGTGTTCAACGGCAAAGTCCGTCTGTACGTTGGCGTCGTGGCTTCCTTCAAGATCCAGGTGGAAGTGGAACAGGCCTGATCTGTGTGCCGTTTGCGCCCCCTCACAGCAGGGGGCGCTTTTTGGCTTTTCAGCGAAATGATGCAAAAGGATAAACTACCATGCCGAACGAACGACATTATTCCAATGAACTGAATCTGGAAAGCGTGGGCATCAACCTGCCCTACAACATGCAGGCAGAGCAGAGCGTGCTGGGTGCGGTGCTGCTCAAACCGGAAACGCTCACCGACTTGGTGGAGATCATCCGGCCGGAGATGTTCTACACCCGGCAGAATGCGCAGATCTACTCCGAAATGCTGCGCCTGTTCACCGCCGACCAGACCATCGACTTTGTGACGTTGCTGGACGCTGTTATCTCGGACGGCGTGTTCCCCAGTGCCGACGAAGCAAAGGTGTACCTGACCGGCCTTGCCGAGACGGTGCCCAGCATTTCCAACGTGAAGGCCTATGCCCAGATCGTGCAGGAAAAGTATCTGGTGCGCCAGCTGATGGGCGTTGCAAAAGACATCCTGCAGGATGCCGGAGATGAGCCGGATGCCGACCTGCTGCTGGAAAACGCGGAGCAGCGCATTTATGAGATCCGCTCCGGCCGCGATTCCAGCGCACTGACACCGCTTTCCTCCAGCATGGTGGAGACCCTGACCAACCTGCAGAAGATCAGCGGCCCGGATGCGGACAAATACAAGGGCATCCCCACAGGCTTCCGCCTGCTGGATACGGTGCTCACCGGCCTTGGCCGCGGCGACCTCATCATCCTTGCGGCCCGCCCCGGTATGGGCAAGACCAGCTTTGCGCTGAACATCGCCACCCGCGTGGCCATGCAGCAGAAGGTGCCGGTGGCAATCTTCAGCTTGGAAATGACCAAGGAACAGCTCACGAACCGCATCCTTTCTGCTGAGGCCGGCATCGACAGTCAGGCATTCCGCACCGGTGCCCTGCGCGCCGAGGACTGGGAATATCTGGCCCTTGCCACCGAAAAGCTGCACGATGCACCCATCTATATGGACGATACCTCCGGCATCACCATCACCGAGATGAAGGCGAAGATCCGCCGGGTGAATCAGGACCCCACCCGCCCGAATGTGGGCCTCATCGTCATCGACTATCTGCAGCTGATGACCACCGGCCAGCGCAGCGAGAACCGCGTGCAGGAGATCAGCTCCATCACCCGAAACCTCAAGATCATGGCAAAGGAGATGAATGTGCCCATCATCGCACTTTCTCAGCTGTCCCGTGCGGTGGAAAAGCAGGGCAACAATTCCAGCCACCGGCCCCAGCTTTCCGACCTGCGCGATTCTGGTTCCATCGAGCAGGATGCCGACTGCGTTCTGTTCCTGTACCGCGATTCCTACTATGCCAGCCAGAACCCGGACGGCGCTGAGGTGGATGCCGATACGGCAGAGTGCATCGTGGCGAAGAACCGTCACGGCGAGACCAGCACGGTGCCGCTGGGCTGGGATGGTGCCCACACCCGCTTTATGGATGTGGACTTTAAACGCTGATGAACAATGAAAAAATTCTGGCGCATGTGCGCATGTTTGTTCTGCGAGAAAAGCTGCTTTGTCCGGGTGAGCCGCTGCACTTGGCCGCGGCAGTGTCCGGCGGGGCAGACAGCATGGCACTGCTGCGCATCCTGCTGGCCCTGCAGCCGGAATTCGGGTTTGTGCTTTCGGCCTGCCATGTGAACCACGGCCTGCGCGGTGAGAGCGCCGACCGGGACGAAGCCTTTGTGCGGGCGGAATGCGCCCGGCTGGGTGTGCCGCTGCGGGTGTTCCATGCTGCAGAGATGGCCGACGAAGTGGGCCTGCCGTCGGAACATGCCGGGGAGGACTGGGCGCGCCGCCTGCGCTATGCCTGCTTTGCGCATTTGTGCGGGGAGGGGATAGATGTCGTTGCAACGGCCCATACTGCAAATGATCAGGCTGAGACCCTGCTGCTGCGGCTGGCCCGGGGCACGGGGCTGCACGGTGCGGCAGGCATCCGGCCAAAGCGCGGGTGCTACCTGCGGCCATTGCTGGCCCTTACCCGGCAGGATACCGAAAGCTTCTGCCGTGCAGCCGGGCAGGCATGGGTCACAGATGAGACGAACGCGACCGATGCCTATGCCCGCAACCGGGTGCGCCGTGCGGCGCTGCCTGCGCTGCAGAGCACCAACGGCGCAGCGGTGGAAAACCTTGCCCGCTTCTGCGAGAAGGCAGCCCGCGCAGATGCCTATTTTGCCCGGAAGGCCGAAGAGCTGCTTTCTGCTGCACGTCTGGATGCGGCACAGGCTGCCATCAAAAGCCCGGAAGCCTGCACGGTGTGGCGGCTGGGCCCGCTTTCCGCTGCGGATGCGCTTATTTTGGAAGCAGCCATGCATTCGCTGACGGCTCCCGTGCGTGACGCAGAGGAAAAATATGTGCAGCTGCTGTGCGGCCTTGTGCGGCGCGGCAGCGGTGCGGTACAGCTGACTGACCGGGTGCGCTTTTGTGCCGGAGACGGATGCTTCTGGCAGGAGATTGTGCCGGAACGGCCCCGGCAGCAGGAAGACAAACGGCCGGAAAGCCAGCCCTTTCAGCCGGAAAAACAGGCAGAATACTGCCTTGCGGGCGGCTGGAAGGTGACTGCAGGGCTTTTTACGGCTGATTTTGAAGAAAAAATACAAGTCGTTCATAAAAAAGACTTAAAAAATCAGGCGGATTATGCTAGAATAACTACGTTGTATGCTGGTCTTGTCCTGCGCACCCGCCAGCCGGGAGATGTCTACCGCCCGGCGGGGCGAAGTGTGCACAACCGGCTGCGCAAGTGGATGAACGAAGCGGGAATCCCCGCGCAGATGCGTGACCAGCTGCCGCTGCTGGCGGCGGGCAGCGAAGTATTGTGGGTCTGCGGTGCGGGCTTTGCCGAGGGCCTTGCCCCGGATGCAGACACTGCGCAGGTGCTGCAGATGGAAATGGAACATAGGGAGGAAATAACATGAGCATGCATGATGATATCAAGACCGTTCTGGTCAGTGAAGAAGAGTTAAAGGCAAAGGTTGCTGAGCTGGGTGCCCAGATCAGCAGGGATTACGAGGGCAAGAACCTTGTTCTGGTATCCATCCTCAAGGGCTCGGTGGTGTTTATGGCCGACCTGATGCGTGCGGTGAGCATTCCCTGCAGCATCGATTTTATGGTGGTGTCCAGCTACGGTGGCAGCAACACTGTTACCAGCGGCCTTGTAAAGATCATCAAGGATCTGGACGGTGATCTGTCCGGCAAGGATGTGCTGATCGTGGAGGATATTCTGGATACCGGTGTCACCCTCTCGAATCTGGTGCCCATGCTCAAGATGCGCAACCCCAACTCGGTAAAGATCTGCACCATTCTGGACAAGCCCAGCCGCCGCAAGGCCGATATCCAGCCTGACTACGAGGGCTTCCAGGTGCCGGACGAGTTCGTGGTGGGCTACGGTCTGGACTACGATGAAAAATACCGCAACCTGCCTTATGTGGGTGTGCTCAAGCCTGAAGTCTACGAGAAGTGATTTCTCACACTATAATTCATCCAAGAACTGGAGTTGATTTTTTTGCAATCCAAAAGACCCCGTTTCAATCCGCTGATCCTTGCTCTGGCGCTGGCGGCGGTGCTGATGGTCTGGTCGGTGCTGGGCGGCACCGGCTCTGCCAGCAGCTCTTCCATGGAGTATTCCACGGTGGTGCATTATTTTGAAAGCCTGCAGGTCACGCAGTTCTCGCTGGACCTGAACACCGGTGTCATTACCATGAACCTCAAGGAAGGCGGCAAGAACAACCTGCCCTTGCCCGATACCACGTCCCAGAGCACCACGCAGGCCACCGGCGGACTGCTGAGCGGTATGCTGTCCTCCTCGGATGAGGATACTGCTGCGCAGAAGAACAGCGACGGCACTGTGACTGTGCGCTACAAGCTGCCCTATGCATCCATGTTCGTCAAGTATGTGGGCGACTACATTGCCGCCTATGACGAAGCAAACCCGGATGCTCCCATGGTGTACGATTATACCCCTGTCAAGGAAAGCATCCCGTGGATGGAGATCCTGTTCTATCTGGCAATGCTGGGCTGCACCGGCTTCCTGCTGTTCTCCATGATGCGCGGCGGTGCTGGCGGCGGCGGGATCATGAACGTTGGCAAAGCCAAGGTGAAGGACGAGCACGAGAACCAAAAGACAGCCACCTTTGCCGATGTTGCCGGTGAGGACGAGGAAAAGGAAGAGCTGAAAGAGGTCGTGGAGTTCCTGAAAAGCCCGGAGAAGTTCAACACTCTGGGAGCACGCATTCCCCACGGCGTGCTGCTGGTAGGCCCTCCGGGCACCGGCAAGACCCTGCTGGCCCGCGCCTGCGCAGGCGAGGCCGGTGTGCCCTTCTATTCCATTTCCGGCTCTGACTTTGTGGAAATGTACGTCGGCGTGGGTGCATCCCGCGTGCGTGACCTGTTCGATAAGGCAAAGAAGTCCATGCCCTGCATCATCTTCATTGACGAGATCGATGCGGTAGGCCGTCAGCGCGGTGCCGGTCTGGGCGGCGGCCACGATGAACGCGAGCAGACCCTGAACCAGCTGCTGGTGGAAATGGACGGCTTTGAGGCCAACGACGGCATCATCGTCATGGCGGCCACCAACCGTGCCGACATTCTGGATAAGGCGCTGCTGCGTCCCGGCCGTTTTGACCGTCAGGTCTATGTGGGTCTGCCGGATGTCAAGGGACGCGAGGAGATCCTGAAGGTGCATACCCGCAACAAGCCCCTTGCACCGGACGTTTCCCTGAAGGTCATTGCCCAGCGCACCGCCGGTTTTGCCGGTGCAGACCTTGAGAACCTTGTCAACGAGGCCGCGCTGCTGGCAGCCCGCCGCAACCGCAAGGCCATTACCATGGAGGATATCGAGGAAGCCTCCATGAAGGTGATGGCTGGCCCCGAGAAGAAGAGCCGCGTGGTCACCCCGGAGGAGAAAAAACTCACCGCCTACCACGAGGCCGGTCACGCAGTGGCAGGCTTCTACTGCAAGCATCATCCCCGCGTGCACGAGATCACCATCATCCCGCGCGGTCAGGCCGGCGGTTACACCATGTATCTGCCTGAGAAGGATCGCAGCTATGTGACCAAGGGCGAGATGTTTGAGGACATCGTGTCCAGCCTGGGCGGCCGTGTGGCCGAGCAGCTGATTCTGGAGGACATCTCCACCGGTGCTTCCAACGACCTGCAGCAGGCCACCAATATCGCCCGCCAGATGATCACCCGCTACGGCTTCTCCGAGCGTCTGGGCCCCGTGGTTTACGGCACCTCGCAGGAGGAGACCTTCCTTGGCCGCGACTTTGGTCAGGGCAAGGGTTACAGCGAGACCACCGCTGCCGAGATCGACAGCGAGACCCGCGATATCATTGACGAGGCCTACGAGACCTGCCGCCGCACCCTGACGGAGCACATCGACCAGCTCCATGCGCTGGCCAAGGCTCTGATGGAGCGCGAAAAGCTCAACGAGGAGCAGTTCAACACCATTATGGCCGGCGGCACCCTGCCTCCCTGCGAGGATGCAAAGCCCGAGCAGGCACAGCCCGACCAGACCGTGCAGCCTGCCCCGGTGCAGCCCGCAGAGCCTGCGGAGACTGCCGAGCGTGCAGAACCCGCCGAGCAGGCCGAGCCTGCCCAGCCGGAAATGCCGCAGCCGGATGCCCCGGAGCAGCAGGACTAAGCTTTTTTAGGAAAGGAGCGAGCATCGTGGAGGAAAATTTTAACCCGGTCGCACAGACCCGCGCAAACTACTATACCCCTGGCAGTCCGGTGCAGTTTGTCTGCGTGGAGCTGCTCAAGGGAGACGTCAGCGGCGAGCACGCTGTCTGCCTGACCTTCAAGAATATTTCCCGCGTGACCCTGACCGCACTGGAGATCCACTTCAAGTGCAAGGGCGTGGATGGCGTGATCCTGTGCGAGGATAAGTTCGAGTACCGGGATCTGCAGGTAAAACCCGGCGAGCTGTTTGGGCAGGATGATGCCGTGTTCATCACGGCCAAGGCCATCACCAGCGTAGATGTTACCCTGTGCAATGTATACAACGGCAAGCGCGTGGTGCATCTGGACGGCATCAAGCGTGTGCGTCTGCCCGCACCCCGCCGTCTGGCTCCGGAGCTGCAAAAGGCGCTGGAGGCCCGCATGAACCGCACCGGGCTCAAGTATCAGCCGCAGGTGTTCGAGAACGGCTGGTACTGCGCCTGCGGCGCCTTCCACCCCACCGAGGAGGACACGGTTTACTGCTCGGAGTGCGGCTGCGACCGTATCCTGTTGCAGAACGCGCTGAACACTCTGCTGCAGCCCGCTGCCCCGGCAGACGAGATGGAAATGCCCCTCAACGCCCCGGCTGCTCCCGCAGCGCCCGCTGCGGTGGAGGAGCCTACCCGCATCGTGGGTGCGGCTCAGGAGGAAGCCACCCGTATCATCCCGCCCCGGGCGGCGGAGCCTGCGCCCGGCTATACGCCTGCCGCTGAGATGGACGCGACCCGCGTGGTGACCCGCGCCCCGGAGCAGGAGGCGACCCGCGTCCTGCCCCGCCAGCCGGAGCCGGTGCGCCCGGCCAAGTCCTTTGCGCCGGACGAAGAGGTGGAGAAGTACGGCACCCGTGTGGTACCCTCGACTCCCGCCGCCGCGCCGTCCCGCCTGCAGGCAAAGCCGCTGGACGAGGAGGACGACTGCGAAGAGGAAGACCCCCGCGACAGCATCGCTGAGACGCTTATCCGCTGGGTGCCGCCCATCACCGCCATCGTGTGTGCGGGCATCGCCCTGTGCGGCTTCGTGTATTCTCAGTTCATGATGTAAAATAGGATGTACGGCGGAGGAGGCAGAGGCTTCCTCCGCTTTTAATTTAAGGAATAACCTCTCAGTCTGCTTCGCAGACAGCTCCCCTACCGAGGGGAGCCTCTGGCGAAGAGGCGAAGCTTTACGGAATGCCAAAGCCTCTCCTACTAGGAGAGGTGGCACGCCGTAGGCGTGACGGAGAGGTTGTACAGAGGCACAGCCTCCCTTAGGCTATAGTTCAGTTCGTTCCCTTAAAGTACAATCCTCTCGTGAACTCACCCTCAAACGGTGCATGCTGGCGGATGCTGTCGAGGATGGCGGCGGCCTCTTCCCTGCTTTCCAGCGTGAAGTAAGCCACGCCGTAATCCACGGTCAGTGCGCCGGGCTTGTCGCCCATATAGATGGGGACAGGATTATAAATAGTACGGACGCCCAGCCCGCACCGCACCGGGAACTTCTTCGCCTTGCGGTCGGTGAGCAGGCCGGTCTTGTCGCAGTGGGCACAGTCGTGAATGTTCTGCAGCGGGCAGGCGCGGGTGACCATCAGCGGCATATGGCCGTAGGTGATGACGCCGGTCGGCACAGGCTTGCCGTCACGAGTCGGCGCGATGGTGCTGATGTCGCTGTCCTTCACCTCGGGCAGGATGAGCACCGAGCTCAGGCCAAGGTCCGCATAATACTGGGCCGCGAGGTTATTGGTGACGTTGAGGCCGAAGCCGCCGGTCATGGGCAGGCCGCGGCAGAGCCGCAGGTGGGCGATGTTGCTCACCTCATAGCCCACAAAGCCCGCGTCCTGGGTGGCCGCGATGCGGCGGGCGGTATCCTCTTCCAGTGCGCCGAACATGACGCGGGGCAGTTCGAGAAGAGTCTTCTCCCGCCACTCGCGGGGGACGCGGTCGGCCTGCGCGATGGGCAGGATGAGGTATTCCACCCCGCTCAGCGCCTGCTCCGGCACCTGCTCCCAGCGCTCGAACCGGGCGCGGAGGGTGCGGTGGGGCGGCAGAGTGCGCAGCGGCAGAGGCGGAAGCTCCACCTCATTCACCGGCCACGGGCGCAGGGTCTCCCGCTTTTTCAGCAGGGCGTCCAGCGCCTCGCGGCGCAACTCGTTGATGGCACTGCCCGGCACGAACCAGGGGCCTCCGTCCATCTCCACGTCGATTTTTTCGGCAGAGAAAGGCGTGCCGCCGGTCTTGCTCAGGCTGCGGCTCAGGCTCTCGGTGGGGTCGGTGCGGGCGGGCTGAGGCTCTGCGTCGCCGTAGGCGAAGGCTTTGTTGGTGCCGTCGGTGACGGTCAGCTTCTCGCCGCCCTCTTCGATTTCAATTTTCATCTCCACCGGCACCCGGGAACGCTCCCGGCGGTACAGCTCCCGCAGGGCGGGAAGGGTCTTCTTGGTCAGCTCGGCGTCGGCCTCGCTGCGGACGCCGAACATCGTGCCGTCGATCTTTCCGTCCAGATAGCCGGAGGTGAAGCCGGAGCGGCTGAAGGCATTCTTCAGCAGGTCGCGGTCATAGGCGCGGCCCTCGCGCCCCGCCAGACAGGCGCTGACGGCAGCAGCGACATACTCCGGCGTCCGCAGACGGCCTTCGATTTTTGCCGATGCCACGCCGATAGTCTGCAGCTTGTCCAGCTTGTCGATGACGGAGTTGTCCTTGAGGGACAGGTGGTGCAGACGGCCCGGCTTGCCCTCAGGCAGACTGTTGGCCTCGAAGGGCAGGCGGCAGGGGCCGGCGCAGGAGCCGCGGTTGCCGCTCCGTCCGCCCAGGAAAGCCGACATATAGCACTGGCCGCTGACGCACATGCAGAGTGCGCCGTGGACGAAGCACTCCGTCTCGATGCCGCAGTGCCTGGTGATGTGCTCCACCTCGGGCAGGCTCAGCTCACGGGCCAGCACGACCCGGGCAAAGCCCAGCTCTTTCAGTTCCAGTGCGCCCTGCAGGGTGTGGACGCTCATCTGGGTGGAACCGTGGCGGGGCAGCTGAGGCGCGATGTCCCCGATGAGCTTCGCTACCGCGAGGTCCTGACAGATGACGGCGTCGGCCCCGCTGGCGGCGACGGCCCGCACAGCGTCGGCCAGACCCGCCAGCTCGCCGCCGTAGACGGTGGTATTCAGCGCCACATGAACGGCCACGCCCCGGGCATGGCAGAACCGGACGGCTTCTTTCAGGCTGTCGGCATCAAAATTGCCCGCACCGGTGCGGGCGTTGAAGCCGGAAAACCCCAGATATACTGCGTCCGCGCCGCTGAATACTGCTGCGCGGAGCATTTCTTCACTGCCCACAGGGGCAAGGATCTCAATTTTTGACATAGCTCTCCCTTTGACATTTATATAATGTAGGTCACTTCTGCTGCAGCTTGGCCAGCTGTTCCCGCAGAGCGGCATTTTCCCGCTTGAGGGTCTCGTTCTCCGCCTTGACCTTATCCGCTGCCAGCTTCGCCTTGGCTGCATCGGAAATGTAGTCCTGTATCTGGCTGCGCATATTCTCGGCGCTGCCCGCGCTCTTGCGGTACTCGTCCAGATAGTCCATCGCGCAGAACACCGCCGCCTTGGTCACAGAGAGGTTGCCGTTGTTGTCCAGCAGCTTCGTGATGTCATCGTCCAGCTTCTTGGCCAGCGTGGTGATGTAGTTCTCGGTATCGGTCGTTGCAATGGCGTAGGGTGCGCCTGCAATGGTCACTCTCACTTTATTTACCATATCGTCCTCACTTTGCGCGGCACACGCCCTGCCGGGCCGGTCATTTCCGGTCATTTTCCGCCGTTTCCGGGATTTTCGGAAACCATTTCAGCCCTGACGGGAGCGCTTTGCTGCGGCTTTTTCATGTTCAGCCGAGTTTGTCCCCGAATTACCCGCCCGAACCGGTGCATTTCGGGGCAAACACGGCCCTTGTCTCCCTTTATTATAATATAAATAGTGCGCGAGAAAAAGTGCTATTTTTGAATTTTTGGCATATTTGTCAGAAACATTGCCATAAAAATGTCAGATACGGCAAAAATGGTTCCTTTTTCTTGCAATCCCCATCCGGAGTGATTATAATACTATTGTTATGTGTTATGCGAGGGGCGAGGGAATTAGAGGAGAAATGCCCTGTCACCGTACTAATTCAAAAAATTTAAGCATTCGTGCGGATAGGAGTTCATTTATGACTACAAAAGAATTTGCAAAAATTCTTCAGGACAAGCTCACCAGCGAATATGGTGTTGACCTGAGCGTTGCATCTCATCAGCAGATCTACCGCGCTCTGGCCCTCATCTGCCGCCAGATGATGAGCGAGAACCATAAGAAGTTCCAGTCCAAGGCCATCGGCACCGGCTCCAAGCAGGTGTACTACCTGTGCATGGAGTTCCTGATGGGCCGCAGCCTCAAGATGAGCCTGTTCAATCTGGGCCTGAATGACGCTGCCCAGAAGGCTCTGGCCGAGGCTGACATCAGCCTGGACAGCATCTACGAGGAAGAGCCGGACGCAGGTCTGGGCAACGGCGGCCTGGGCCGTCTGGCCGCCTGCTATCTGGACGGCATGGCTACCACCAGCATCTGCGGCACCGGCTACTCCATCCTGTACGAGTACGGCATCTTCAAGCAGAA
>OODO01001526.1_pt1 | contig 15133 bp, 8 predicted proteins | sample 1671261 | NCBI WGS metagenome assembly OODO01 (sample SAMN06348138, study PRJEB24527) | human gut metagenome | biome: human gut; feature: ankylosing spondylitis patient; material: feces | host: Homo sapiens | place: China | collected 2015-10 | reverse complement strand
CTGCAAGGGACTTCGTCCCTTGACCCTTTCGCGCGATTGCGTTGGTGACACTGGCATAGTGTGCCCGCGTGTTTATCCGCGCAAAAAAATTGCTTCAAGGATGCGTCAACACGCATTTTTGATACAGACAGTCTACGAAAAGCAAGGCTGTCACAGAATATTAAGGGAGGTTTTTTCATGAAGAAGCTGACTGCTCTCCTGCTCGCCATCGCAATGATGGTGACCTGCACCCTGTGCGCTGTCGCCGAAGACGGCAAGACGTACATGGCTGTCTGCATCGCGTCCGAGCCTGATACGCTTGACCCGGCGCTGAACTCCGCTGTGGACGGCGCGACGATGGTCGCTCACCTGTTCGCAGGCCTGTCCACTTGGGCGCAGACCGACGACGGCAAGCTGGAAATCCTGCCGGACTGCGCGGTAGAACTGCCGGATCCGGTGGTCAATGACGACGGCACGGTGACGTACACCTACACGCTCGTTGATGGCCTGAAGTGGTCTGACGGCAAGGATCTGACCGCGAAGGACTTCGAGTTCGCGTGGAAGCGCGCTGCTTCCTCCGAGCTGGGCGCGGACTATGGCTACATGTTTGAAGTCATCAAGGGCTACACTGCGGACGGCTCCGACCCCAAGGCGGAAAACCTCGCTGTGACCGCCGTGGACAACAAGACCCTGACCGTTACCCTGAACAACCCCGTTGCCTACTGGAACGAGCTGCTCGCCTTCCCGGCGTACATGCCCGTCCGTGAGGACGTCGTCGCCAACGAAGCGTGGGCGACCGATCCCTCCACCTACATCGGCAATGGCCCGTACACCATGACCGCGTGGGAACACAACAGCAAGATCACCCTGACCAAGAACCCCTACTATCATGCGGTGGACAAGGTCACGATGGACGAGCTGGACTTCTACCTCTCCGACGACGCGAACAACATGCTGGCGAACTTCCAGAAGGGCGACTGGCAGCTGATCGACGACGTTCCCACCTCTGAAATCGCGTCCCTGAAGGAACAGTATCCGACGGAATTCGTTGTTGCCGGCCAGATTGGTACCTACTATGTCTGCTGGAACATCAACGAAGAAATCCTGCCCACTGACGTGCTCGCGAACATGACCCCCGAAGAAGCGGAAGCGGCGCGCGCAGAAGTCCGTCAGGCGATTGGCCTGCTGTTTGACCGCAACTACATCGTCACCGAAATCGGTCAGGCTGGTCAGCTTCCTGCGTCCAGCTTCGTCCCGATGGGCATGACCGATGCGGACGGCTCTGAGTTCTACAAGAACGCGGGCCATGTGGAAGGCGTCACCGGCTACTACGACGTGACCGACGACGAAGACGTCTACATGGCGAACTTCGACAAGGCGGTTGAGACCCTGAAGAAGTACTACACCTACGACGAGGAGAACGGCGTCTTCACCAACTTCCCGTCCCTGACCTACCTCTACAACACCTCCGAAGCCCACAAGGCGATTGGCGAATACCTCCAGAGCGCGGTTTCTGCGGTCGGCATCACCATGAACCTGAACAACCAGGAATGGAACACCTTCCTGAACACCCGTAAGGCGGGCGACTACTCTATCGCGCGCAACGGCTGGCTGGCGGACTACAACGACCCGATCTGCTTCCTCGACATGTGGGTGACTGGCTCCGGCAACAACGACGTGCAGTACGGCAAGGGCGCGAATGCGGATCTGAAGATCTACAACCTCGACCTGACCCCCTACGGCTACGACGTGAAGGTGGAGAACGGCACTTGGGCGGAAACCTATGACGTGCTGATTTCTGCTATCAAGAGCTGCACCGACAGCGCGAACCGTTATGCCATGATGCACATCGCGGAAGATATGCTGATGAATACCGGCTGCATCGTGCCGCTGTACTACTACACCGACATCTTCATGATCGACGACTCCGTGCAGGGCTTCTTCTCCAACCCGCTGGGCTACAAGTACTTCATGCACTGCACCATCGCCAAGTAATTCCATCCAAGTTTGGACAAATCCACGGGCGAATCGGCTTCAAAACCGGTTCGCCTTTTTTCGTATGTTGGAAAGATACACTTTGCCATCCTTGGCAACCGATATTTCCTGCCTTGGAAAGGTACATTCGGCGGAAAACATGCGCGAATTGACGGGAAATCTGCGTGAATGCAGGAATTTTCAGCAGGAAAAGGGCAGGGAAACGTCCAATTAATCCATTGAATGGCGGTGGTAAACAGCGCTTGCCAATGGTATACTGAAACCAGAAGGGCGATTTCTATGGAAAAAAAGCCCGCGGAAGCTATCAGCAAGGAGGAAGCAGCATGAAGCGAATCGCACGATGGAGCACCATTTTCCTGCTCTTATGCAGCATCATTTGGGCGGGTACAGCATCGGCGGCCATGATTGTGAATAACAACATGGCGGCGCTGCACACACTGAACACCCTGAACAAGGCCCAAATGCCGCTGAACGAGCACTCAGCGCTGGAGCGGCTGGCGAAAGAAATCGGCGCTGGCATGTGGGACAATACGGACTGGGATGACCCGGCATTTCAGGCGAACATCGGGAAGTTTGGCATCACCGTGTTGAAAAAGGACACGCAGCCGCCGGAGTCCTTCATCGGCGACGCGATTTTTGACCATCTGGGCGACACGGAGTTCAATGCGCCGGAAATGAACGGCAATCTGCTGGTTCTCGGCGGGCTGAACGCCAATCTGCCGTCCGGCAAAATCGACCGCCTGTATGTGCTGTCGGACGAGGACGTTCGGCTGAATATCGGCGCGGCGGCAGAGGTTCAGGAACTGATTCTGGGCGCATCGGGGAATGTGTCGCTGAACGGCGAGGGCAATGTCCGCTCCACCATCGTGGTGGACAAGCCGATGAATCTCGATATCGGGATTGCGACGAACCTCGTGAACCTGACGGATGACCCGCTGCCGACGGGCGATATTGTGCTGAATCCGGGCAAGAACGCGCTTGTGCCGGGGCAGCAGCTGCATATGGGTAGCGAGCTGAAGGTGGAGAAGAAAATCAGCCTGACCGTGCGCTTCCGCCTTGTTGACCAGAGCGCCAAGGACATGCAGCTGGAAACGGCGGATTGGGACGGCGCGCTGCTGACCGAAACGACAGTGCAGTACACGGGCGACAGCTGCCCGATGGGTGCGGTCAACATGCTGAACAGCATCGAGGCGGCGTTTGCGGAGAAGTATCCGGATTTGCAGGAGCAGTATGTGCTGCTGCCGGAAATGCGCAGCGCAGACCCGTGGAGCAAGGTCTACCGCCTGAATGGCGGCGAATCCTGCTTTGCCGTGGCGGAAAATTATGTCTATCTTTCCCGCGAGGGCGATGTTGTGTTCCCGCTGACGGATGACAGCACGCTGGTAGCGGAATTCCCGGTGTACGTCTACCGCTATGGCGAGCAGGACGGGCGCATCACCTACCGCGTTCGCATCAGCGGCGCGCGCCCGGATTACTTCACGCCGAGCCTGACCCTGCGCAGCGGCGCCGTGGCGAGCTTCACCTTCGATAAGGAGCGCGGCGAGTGGGTGACGCAGTTCAAGCGCAGCGACTTCGGGGCGGACGAGCGTGCCCTCATTCACCTGACGGGACTGCGCGGCGAGGAGACGGACACATTCCTGCCCGTAACGGGGCGCGAAGAAAAGCGCATCGTTACGCTGACGTGGACGGCGGACACGCAGCGCGTGACCATCGACGCGCAGAACGTCCTCTGGGGCAGCGACATGCCGGCGGAGGGCAACGACCTGCTGTGCCGCGCGGGTGAGCAGGTGACGGTGCAAATCGCGCCCGCAGCGGGCTATCGCGGCATCCACGTTTTCCTGAGCGACCCCGCTATTTCCCTGAGTATCAGCGAGGGGAACGACGCGGTTTCCTTCCTCATGCCCTACGCGCCGCTGACCTTGACGCTGACGGCGGACAAGCTTTATACCGTCACGCTGGACACGGCAGGCGGCGATCCGATCCGTCCCATCCAGTACACGGTGGAATCGGAAGCGTTCCAGCTGCCGACCCCGGTTCGCACGGGCTACATCTTCCTCGGCTGGACGGGCGAGGGCATCACCGAACCGCAGGAAATCATTGAAATCCCGCAGGGAAGCACGGGCGACCGCACCTACACCGCGAATTGGCAGGTGATTGAATACACCATTACGCTGCTGGACATGGACGGCGCGGGCACGTCGGAAGCGCTTGTCTACACGGTGGAGCAACCCGTAACGCTGCCGACCCCAACCCGTGAGGGCTATGCCTTCCTCGGCTGGACAGTCAACAGCGACATGGCGCCGCAGCTAACGGTTGTTCTGCCGCAAGGTTCGATAGGCAACAGGACATACACCGCGAACTGGGAACTGACAGGATACACCATTACCATGGATTTGAACGGCGGCAGCGGTAAAGAAAAGGTGATTTACACCATGACGGATGAGGATTTCGAGCTGCCAACCCCGACCCGCAACGGCTACGAGTTTGTTGGTTGGACGGGCGAGGGCATCACGACGCCGCAGACAAGCGTCAAAATTCCGAAGGGTTCGACGGGAAACAAGGCGTATACCGCAAACTGGAAGGTGATCAGATACACCATCACACTGGTCACGAACGGCGGCGCAGTCATAGCTTCGATACGCTACACCGTGGAGGATTCCGTCACCCTGCCCATCCCTCCCGAGCGTCCGGGCTACGAATTTGCCGGCTGGGTCCTCGATGGCAGCGGTCAGTTCCCTTCAACGCCGATGATTATCCCCGAAGGCTCAACCGGCGACCGCATTTACAAGGCGGAGTGGCGTGAGGCGACGTACACCATAACCTTCGTGAGCCACGGCAGAGTATATAATTGGGTTCAATACACCATCAACAACCAAATTTATTTCGGGGCACCGGAAAAAGACCCGTCCTACTACCTCCCGGGCTATACCTTTGTAGGCTGGAAAATCGACGGCGTAGAAGGAACGCCGCGCTCCTACATGCTGCCCAAGGGCTCGTATGGCAATCGAACGGCGACCATGCTTTGGGAGCCAATTCCGTAAGCGTAAACAAGGAGAACAAGGAGGGGATGCGCATTGGACTACCTCAGCGTAAAGGAAATAGCGGAGCTGTGGGGCGTTTCCATCCGCATGGTGAATTACTACCTGAATACCGGGCGGATTCAGGGGGCAATCCGGAAATCGGGCGGGTGGCTGATTCCGGCGAATACGCCGCATCCGGCGGATTTGCGCAAGAGCGGGCAGCGCGGGCAGGAAAAAATCCCCCCGCGGATGGCAAAGTGCTATATGCCGCTGATTTCCCGTCCGTGCGACAACGGCTTCCAAAATCTCCTGCTGACCATGAACGACGAGGAGGAACGCGACATCGCCCGCGCCCTGCACCACTATTTCCGCGATGAGCACGAGGAAGCCCGCGAAATCAGCGAGAAATACCTGACGAGCAAGTGCCCCGAAATCCGCCTGTCCGCGCTGATTACCAACACGATGGCGATGCTGCAGACGGGGGACGCCGCCAAGTGCCGCCGGAATCTCGAAATGATTCAGCGGGACGGGCAGCGCGCAAACGACGATTCGTGGCGGCTGTACAGCAGCATTACCGACGCGCTCATCAGCGTGTTCTTCCACTCCGAGAAGCTCGACTTGACCCCTATCCGCCCCGCTATCGGTATTCTTCCGCCCGGAATGCAGTATTTCGCCATGTACGCCATCGCCCACGCGCTCTACATCCGGCGCGAATACGAACACGCGATGGGCATTGCCGAATCCGCCCTGCTGATGGCGGGCACGCGCTACCCCATTGACAGCATCTACCTCAACATCGTCCTGTGCATGATTTGCATGAGCCTGAAGCAGGATGAACGCGCGGAGCAGAAGTTCGATGCCGCGTGGAGCATCGCCAGCCGCGAGGGGTACATCCACCCGTTTGTGGAGCATCACGGCATTTTGCAGGGGCAGGTGGAGCGCGCGCTGCGCAAGCAGGATCCGGAAACGTACAACAAGATTGTGCAGTCGGTCTACCGCTTCAGCCGCGGGTGGATGAAAATTCACAACCCCGTGTCGACGCTGCAGGTGACCGACGCGCTCACACCCTACGAGTTTTCGATTGCCATGCTTGCCGCGAAGGGACGCAGCAACAAGGAAATCGCCGCGCTGATGGGCGTTTCCGTCAACACGGTGAAGTCGTACATGGAGAGCATTTTTGAGAAGCTGCAAATCTCCAGCCGGAACGAGATTGACGCGTATGTGAATCGGTAATAAAATCAGCCGCGACGAGCATATTCACTCGTCGCGGCTGTATTTATCTATGCGCTTCCTTATTTTGATACATCCGCGCGTCCGCCCGCGCCAAGGACTCCGCCAAATCATCCGTTGACGGATTAAAATGCGAACAGCCTACCGATACCGTCGGCAGAACCGGATTCTCCGCCCGCGCCGCATCCATCAGGTGCTGGAAAATCTCCGTCATGGTGTTGTATTGCGCGTTCCGCCGCGTCAGTATTACGCAGAACTCGTCGCCGCCGATGCGGAAGCACGTCCCGTAATTCCCATACGCGCGGCGGATGCAGCCGGCAATCGCCCGCAGGCAGGCGTCGCCCATCAAGTGCCCATGGCAGTCGTTGACGTCCTTGAAGCGGTCAACGTCAAACATCAGGATGGCGGCAGGCACACGCAGGCGCGCCAGATAATGCTCGTAGCCCAAGCGGTTGACCAACTGCGTCAGCCCATCGGTTTGCAGTACCATGTCGCTGGAGAATTTCGACATCATCAGCGCACCGCAGCTGATGGTAATCCAGTCGATTCTGACCATCGGCAGGAAAAACTGCACCATCAGCCCTAACAGCACGAACAGCGTCGCGAGCATCAGCTGTGTGCCGCCGGTATACTGGTAGGCGCGGCAGGCGAACCAAATCTGCACGAGGAAGAACACCATGCTGCCCATGTAGGCGAACGTGTAGAGCGGGTAGAGTGATCCGTGGTGATAGAAATTCTGCCCATCGACATAGAATATCAGCCCCGTGAACGCCGAGAGCAGCACCAGCAGCGCGTGGAAGCCCGCAAGGCACAGCAGCCTGTGTACCACTTTCCGCGGGCAGGGATGGATGACGCAACCCGCGAACAGCCCGATTAGCGGCGCAAGCGAAAGTTCGATGGCCTTGACGGCGATATGCAGCGGAATCAGCGCGGGCGGCGTGCCATCCATCTGCACGCCCGACCACTCACACAGCGCGCAAATGGTAATGGTGGCGTACAGACCGCCGCAGAGCAGGTTTCGGATCTTGGATTGGCTGATGTCGCCGCGCAGGGAGAAGAGCATAATCGCCATGGCGAAGACGCTGAGAGCAATATTTGCCGTGTATAATTCATTCATGCTGATTGTGGAGGCGGTTGATAAACAACCGCGGCAGATAAGTTTGAAAAGGGCAAATTCCCCCTTCTTATAATAATGATACCACGAAAAAAAGAGGATGAAAAGTTGGTTACATGGGGAAAATTGCAAATGTGGCAGATTTCAACAAATGCGGGGAAATGGTTACATGGCAGTCTCACATCCCCCCACAAGAAAAGGGACTGACCGAAGCCAGTCCCTTGGATAATTATTCGTATTCGCAAACGCTTGCCCAGCGGATGAGCAGGTCGCGCTCTTCGGGCTTGCCCTTGAGGGACTGGCTCGCGGCGACGATCGGAATCCACTGCTGGACGTACTGCTTGGCGGTATCGCTCTTCTTGCAGAAGAGGGAGAGGTACTTCTCCGCCAGCGCTTCCTTGCCTTCGAGGACGAAGAGCAGGTAGGTGCGGGCAACATCAGCGGACGCGTTGCCCTGCGTGGCATGCGACCAGTCGAGGATGTACCACTGTCCGTCGGGCTTCAAGATAATGTTGGACGGGTTGAAGTCGCCGTGGCAGACCTTCTTGTGGACGTGCATACTCGCCAAGCGGGTGTGCAGCTCGTAGCGGGTGGTCGCGTCGAGGTCGGTGGCGGAAATCTTGCGCTGCATCTTCTCCGTCAGGCTGTTGAGCATCGGGCAGGTGCAGGCGTGAACCTTCATCTGAATGTCCACAAACAGGTTCAGGTACTCGTCTTCCTTTTCCGGATGCGCCGCCATCAGCGCCGCCAGCGTGTCGCCTTCGACGAACTCCGTCGTAATCGCCCACTGACCGTTCACCGTGTCAACAGCCAGCAGCTTGGGAATCGGCAGGCCCGTCTCTTCCACGCGCGCCGTGTTCAGCGCTTCGTTCAGAATGTCCGCCTTGCTGTACCCTTCGGCAAACACTTTGATGGCCTTGGCGCCGTCGCGGTAAATCTTCTTATTTTCCCGCTCGGCAATCACATGCGTCAAATCCATAGGGAAACCTCCTTCTATATGGTTCATGTTTATTGGGGGAGAGGCGCAAGGGCGCTGCCCTTGACCTGCCAAAGGGTCTGTGACCCTCCGGACTCCCTTTTCGCGATTGAGTTGAGCACGTTATCATGCTTGCCCGCGTGCTGATTGGGGGCGACCAGCAAAGCCTGATATTTGTCCTAAATATCTATTCTCCGCCCAAATGCGACATTCCTGCAAGCAGACAAAATTTTTTGTGCTCAAAAATGCCCGGCCCAGCAGAAGCATTCCTGCCAAGCCGGGGAGAATGGCACATTACTCGCCGTAGTACGCCTTCAGATACATTTCCTTGATTTCGCTGATGAGCGGGTAGCGCGGGTTCGCGCCGGTGCACTGGTCGTCGAACGCCTGCTCGGACATTTCGTCCAGCGTCGCGAGGAACTTCTCCTCGTCCACACCGTAGTCGCGAATCGTATTCTTGATGCCGACGCGCTCCTTCAGGGCATGGATGTTGCGAATCAGGTTCTCCACCGTCTCGTCGTCATTCGCACCCTTGAAGCCGAGGAATTCGCCGAATTCAGCGTAGCGGCGCTTCGTGTGCGGATAGGCGTACTGCGGGAAGGTGCCCATCTTCGTGGGAACTTCGGCGCTGTTGTAGCGGATGACCAGCTCAATCAGCAGCGCGTTGGCGATGCCGTGCGGCAGGTGATGGAACGCGCCCAGCTTGTGCGCCATGGAGTGGCAGACGCCGAGGAACGCGTTCGCGAACGCCATGCCAGCCATCGTGGCGGCGTTGCCCATCTTTTCGCGGGCAACCGGTTCGTTCTGACCGTTGTCGTAGCACGCGGGCAGATACTCGAAAATCAGCTGAGCCGCCTGCTTCGCCAGACCGTCGGTGAAGTCCGTCGCCATCATGGAGGCGTAGGCTTCCAGCGCGTGGGTCAGCGCGTCGATACCGGAGGCGGAGGTCAAACCCTTCGGCGCGGACATCATCATGTCAGCGTCCACAATCGCCATCTTCGGCAGCAGCTCGTAGTCCGCAAGCGGGTACTTCACGCCGGTGTCCTGATCGGTAATGACGGCGAACGGGGTGACTTCGGAACCCGTGCCGGCAGAGGTCGGGATGGCGATGAAGTACGCCTTTTCACCCATCTTCGGGAAGGTGTACACGCGCTTGCGGATATCCATGAAGCGCATTGCCATGTCGAGGAAGTCCACTTCCGGATGCTCGTACATGACCCACATAATCTTGCCGGCGTCCATTGCGGAACCGCCGCCGATGGCGATAATGCAGTCCGGCTGGAAGGAGGTCATGGCCTTGGCGCCTTCCTTTGCGCAGGCGAGGGACGGGTCGGGCGCAACATCGTAGAACGTGGTGTGGACGATGCCCAGCTCATCCAGCTTGTCGGTAATCGCCTTGGTGAAGCCGGATTTGAACAGGAACGCGTCGGTGACGATGAAGCAGCGCTTCTTGCCCATAACTGCCTTGAGTTCATTCAGGGCGACAGGCAGGCAGCCCTTCTTGAGGTAGACCTTTTCAGGCGCACGGAACCACAGCATATTCTCCCTCCGGATGGCAACAGTCTTGACATTCAGCAGGTGCTTGACGCCGACGTTCTCGGAGACGGAGTTGCCGCCCCAAGAGCCGCAGCCCAGCGTCAGCGACGGACGCAGCATGAAGTTGTACAGGTCGCCGATGCCGCCCTGAGAGGAAGGCGTGTTGACGAGAATACGGCAGGGCTTCATGCGCGCGGCGAAGCGGTCAATCAAATCCTTGCGGGTGACGGCGTTCAAGTAGATAGAAGAGGTGTGGCCGTAGCCACCGTCAGCAATCAGGTGCTCCGCCTTGTCGAATGCATCGTCGATGTCCTTGGCGCGGTACATCGCCAGCACGGGAGAGAGCTTCTCATGCGCGAACTCTTCAGAAATATCCACGGATTCGACTTCACCAATCAGCAACTTGGCGGTTTCCGGCACGTCCACGCCCGCGAGCTTGGCGATGGTGTGCGCCTTCTGACCGACAATCTTGGCATTCAGCGCGCCGTTGATGATGATGGTCTTGCGCACCTTGTCCAGCTCTTCGCCTTCGAGGAAGTACGCGCCGCGCTTGGCAAACTCCGCCTTCACCGCGTCGTAGATGCTGTCCAGCACGATGGTGGACTGCTCGGACGCGCAGATCATGCCGTTGTCGAACGTCTTGGAGTGCAGGATGGAGTTGACGGCCACCTTCACGTCAGCGGATTCGTCGATAATCGCGGGCGTGTTGCCAGCGCCGACGCCCAGCGCAGGCTTGCCGGAGGAGTACGCCGCCTTGACCATGCCGGGGCCGCCGGTGGCAAGGATGATGTCGGCTTCCTTCATCGCCATGTTGGTCAGCTCCAGCGAGGGAACATCGACCCACGAGATGATGTCTTCGGGCGCGCCGGCAGCCACAGCGGCTTCCAGCACAACCTTCGCGGCGGCGATGGTGGACTTCTTCGCGCGCGGATGGGGAGAGATGATGATGCCGTTGCGGGTCTTGAGGCAAATCAGCGTCTTGAAAATGGCGGTAGATGTGGGGTTGGTGGTCGGGATGACCGCCGCGACAACGCCGATAGGTTCTGCAACCTTCATCATGCCGAATGCTTCGTCGCGCTCCAGCACGCCGACGGTCTGCGTGTCCTTGTAGGCGTTGTAGATGTATTCAGCGGCGTAGTGGTTCTTGATGACCTTATCTTCCACCACGCCCATGCCGGTTTCTTCCACCGCCATCTTCGCCAGCGGGATGCGCATGTTGTTCGCGGCGAGGGCAGCTGCCTTGAAAATCTTGTCCACCTGCTCCTGCGTGTAGGTCGCATAGACCTTCTGTGCCGCGCGGACGCGGGCGAGGGCCGCCTCGAAGCTCTCCACGCTATCGACGATCGGATACTCTTTCGCCATGATACTCTCTCCTTATGCTTCATCCGTTCTGCGGGGATGCGCCCGCGAACGGGGGATGTCGGTGTTTGTCGGGGTGACGAGAACAGTGTAGCAGATTGTTAAGCCTTTGTCAAGTAGCTGACACGATTTTAACGATATTTTTTTCACAATTTAATACGTTTTCGGAACAAGATGAATGGAATGGCGAATAAATGGACGAAGAGGGCAAATACAAAAAGCGCTGTACAACAAAAAAACAGCGGATGAATGTCGAATTTGCTGTTCTTGCTTGAAAATGTGCGGAAGATGCGGTATAATGGGGTGGAAAAGCACTGGAAGGGGAGGGGACGCGCGTGAAAAGGAGCAGCACGGATACTTGTTGCCTCACGTTGCCGCTTAAATTGGAAAAGTGGCAGTCCGACCGCCTTGAAAAACGCTTTGAAATTGGTAGACAAATCTATAATACGATAGTTCATGCGGAGTTGAAGAAACTGCGCAAACTCGAAAGAATGCAGCAATATCAAGAAATTGAACGGAAGCTGGAAAACGCGAAGCAAGAAGAAACAAAAGAACTTTGGAAAAAGAAACGACAATTGCTGGATCAAAATGGACTTAGCGAAGACCACTTTAAGGCGGATATGAAATATTATTATCCGCATTTCAAGGATAACATTGCTTCAAACGTGGCAGTTCATGGAATTGCGTCACAAGCATGGACGGCGTTTGAGAAAGTGCTGTTTTCAAAAGATGGAAAGATGGTACACTTCAAGAAAAAGGGAGAACTATCCTCACTGAGAGGGTATTCACGGGCGGGAAAGAGCGGAGGAGTGGAAATTATTTTCCGCGGCAGCTACGTCGAATGGAAAGGGCTGAAACTTCCGTTGAAACTGTCCCCCGACAACGATTATGAAACGGAAATGCTCAGCAAGCGCGTGAAATATGTCCGTATTCTACGCAAAGACGGCAAAACGAAGACGCATTGGTACGCACAGCTTGTTTTGGAAGGAAAGCCGACGGTGAAGCGTGACCCGATAAGCGGTGCGCCGAAGCACCCAGTCGAGCATGGTGTCGTCGGCATCGACATTGGCACGCGAACGCTGGCATACTCGACCGATAGCGAGGTTAACCTGCTGGAATTGGCTGACCGTGTGCAGAATATAGAACAAGAAAAGCGGCGCTTGCAGCGCAAGATGGACAGAAGCCGACGCGCAATGAATCCGGAGAATTACAATTCGGATGGACCATTTAAGCGCGGCGTGAAGCTGACGCGGAACAAGTCCAAGCGATACAGACGGATTCAGCACCAGCTGGCAATGATTCAACATCATCAGGCGGACATCCGAAAACAGCAGCATAACGAATTGGCGAATTACCTGCTGACGCTGGGTGATTGCTTCTTTGTGGAGAACATGAGTTACTGCGATTTAGTCCACAGAGCAAATAAAACGGAGATTTCCGAAAAGACAGGACGGTATAAACGCAAAAAGCGCTTTGGAAAGTCCATTGCCAACAAAGCACCTGCCATGCTGATTACGATGCTGAAACAGAAATGCCAGTCGCGCGGGCTGAAAGGGGTGAAAGAGGTTGACACGCATGTGCGCGCAAGCCAATATAACCACCAGACAGACACTTGCATCGAAAAGGCACTTGAAAACCGCTGGAACGTTATGCCGGACGGCGAACGCATACAGCGCGATTTGTACTCGGCGTTTCTACTTCAGCATTGCAAGCAGGGATTGCCGGAATATAATAGGAAGGAATTAAAGAAAGAATTTGGTGAAGAACTTTACAGAGTATTTGACCGCGAGGCACTTCAACGTGACTATCCTCAATTTGTTGCGTATCATCACATGACGATTCAGCGGCTTTCAGAACTGCCGCATACGATTCCCAGCATGGGTATCAGGCGAATCATCAGCTAACATGAAAATCCGGTGCGGTTCGCACCAACAAAACCGGTCGATTGTCCGTCCGGGGCTGTCGCTAATGGCAACAAAGGTTGCCTTGACAGCAGAAGAGTTTCGGGAAAATAGTCAGCGCAGCATTGATTTGTTCAATACTGAAAAGCTATCTACCGACTCAACACACGTTCTAAAAAGTGCATATGCATTCTGTGCATTTCTGCCGTTGCAATCTGCACGGAGCGTGTGGAGGCAAAGCGTGCTGGACGTGCCGCCGCCCGCCTCCAGCGCTGTTGCAATCTGCACGGAGCGTGTGGAGGCAAAGCTGCGAGCGCGGATTGACAAGCTGCAAGCAGAGGCGTTGCAATCTGCACGGAGCGTGTGGAGGCAAAGGGCGGCGCTGATTACAGTGCGTGAGTACCTCGCCGTTGCAATCTGCACGGAGCGTGTGGAGGCAAAGGGAAATACCCACATCGACAAACTTCTCCATCATGTTGCAATCTGCACGGAGCGTGTGGAGGCAAAGCTTGCTCTGTGTTGTAATCGTCACATGCAACTACCGTTGCAATCTGCACGGAGCGTGTGGAGGCAAAGGATTGTGTCAATCCCTGTCGGATGCTTCACTGGCGTTGCAATCTGCACGGGGTGTATGGGAAGTATTGCAGTATCCCTCTACGAAAAATCCGAGAAAATTTATGCAGACATATTGCATTTTTATTCATCTTGGTGTATAATCCATCTTGTCCGGCAGACGGACACAAAAATGATGAGAATCAGGATGAAGATAAAGGAGTCGATTGTTATGGCGAAGATGCGCGTATTGCTGGCTTATTCCGGTGGTCTGGATACCTCGATTATCGTGCCGTGGCTGAAGGAAAATTATGACTGCGATGTGGTCTGCGTTGCGGGTGACGTCGGGCAGGGCGAAGAGCTGGAGCCCCTCCACGAGAAGGCGAAAAAGTGCGGCGCGGAAAAGCTGTATATCGAAGACCTGCGCAAGGAGTTCGTCGAGGACTTCATTTGGCCGACGCTCAAGGCGGGCGCGGTCTACGAGGGCAAGTACCTGCTGGGCACGTCCTTCGCACGGCCGCTGATTGCCAAGCGCCTCGTCGAAATCGCCCACAAGGAGAACTGCACTGCCATCTGCCACGGCTGCACCGGCAAGGGCAACGACCAAGTCCGCTTCGAGCTGACCATCAAGGCGTTCGACCCGAATATGCAGATTATCGCGCCGTGGCGTATCTGGGATATCAAGACCCGCGAGGAGGAAATTGACTACGCCGAAAAGCGCGGCATTCCCGTCCCAGTGAAGAAGGATCGCCCGTATTCGATGGATCGCAACATCTGGCACATCAGCCACGAGGGCGCGGATTTGGAAGATCCGTGGAACGAGCCGCCGGAAGATCTGCTGCTGACGATGGTCACGCCCGAAAAAGCGCCTGATCAGCCCGAATACGTCACGGTGGACTTCGAGAAGGGCGTGCCGGTCGCCATCAACGGCGAAAAGCTGGACGCGGTGGATTTGCTGACGAAGGCGAACGAAATCGCGGGTCGCAACGGTGTCGGCTGCGCGGATTTGGTGGAGAACCGTCTGGTGGGCATGAAGTCCCGCGGCGTGTACGAAACCCCCGGCGGAACGATGCTCTACGCCGCGCATGGCATCCTCGAATCCATCACGCTTGACCGCGCCACCAGCCACTACAAGGAGCTGGTCGCGAGCAAGTTCGCGGAGCTGGTGTACGACGGCATGTGGTACACGCCCCTGCGCGAGGCGCTCTCCGCATTTGTGGACAGCACGCAGCAGGCGGTCAACGGCACGGTGAAGCTGAAGCTGTACAAGGGCAACTGTATCAACGCGGGCGTGAAGTCGCCGAACAGCCTGTACATGGAGGAAATCGCTACCTTCGGCGACAGCCACGACCTGTACAGCCACAAGGATTCCGCGGGCTTCATCAACCTGCTCGGTCTGCCGCTGAAGGTCAAGGCGATGGTGGAGCAGAAGAATAAGAAGTAATTTAAGGCAACACCGCACAACTCGGCG
>OODO01001523.1_pt1 | contig 15160 bp, 9 predicted proteins | sample 1671261 | NCBI WGS metagenome assembly OODO01 (sample SAMN06348138, study PRJEB24527) | human gut metagenome | biome: human gut; feature: ankylosing spondylitis patient; material: feces | host: Homo sapiens | place: China | collected 2015-10 | reverse complement strand
CGGCCTCCATGGTGCCGCGGCGGTGGGTGATGACGATGAACTGGGTCTTGTCGCTCACCCGGCGCAGATACTGCGCAAAGCGGACGACATTGGCGTCATCCAGCGCGGCCTCGATCTCGTCGAGGATGCAGAAGGGCGCGGGGTTGACGGCGAGGATGGCGAAATAGATGCTGATGGCCACCAGCGCCTGCTCGCCGCCGGACAGGGCTTCCAGATTCTTGATGACCTTGCCCGGCGGGGCCACCCGGATGCCGATGCCGCAGGAGAGCACGTCGCTCTCATCTTCCAGCACAAGGCTGGCCTCGCCGCCGCCGAACAGCTCGGTAAAGACGCGGCCAAAGTTCTCGTTGATGGCCCGGAAGCTGTCGGTGAAGATGTCTTTCATCTGGCCCGACAGGCTGGTGATCATCCTGATCAGCTCGTTCCTGCTGCCCTCGACGTCCTCCACCTGAGCGCGGAGGGTGTCGTAGCGGGCCTTGACCTCCTGATACTCCTCGATGGCGCTGACGTTGACGTTGCCCAGAGCGCGTATCTTTCCCCGCAGGTCGGCCACCTGCGCCCGGAGGACGTTCACGTTCTCGAACTCCACGCAGAGCTCTTCGGCCTGAGAGAGGGTCAGCTGATACTCGTCCCAGAGCTTCGCGGCCATCTGGTCGTATTCGCCCTCGGCAGCGGCTTTCCGCTCCGCCAGACGGGCCATCTCGCGACCCATCTCTTCCCGCTCATCGGCGGCGGCGCGGCCTTTTGCAAGAGCCTCCGTCTCGTCCTTCTGGCAGAGCAGGCGCTTCTCGGTGGCCTCGCGTATCTCGGCCTCTTTTGCCGCGATGAGCGCGGTGCTGTCGGTCTTGGCCCGGCGGATGGCCTCGATCTCTTCCTGACAGGCCCCGCTGCGGGCGGCGAGGGCCGTGAGGCTCTCTTCCAGCGCGGCGCGGCGGCTCTCGGCATCTCTGGCCTGTTTTTCCAGCGCTTCGATCTGGCTGCGGGCCAGCTCGGCGTCCTTCTGACGGGCCAGCTGCTCCATCCGCTTGGCGCTCAGACGCTCGGCGAGGCTCCGCTGCTGTGCAAGGAAGGCGTCGTCGCCCTCGGCGATGCGTTCCAGCTCGGCCGTCCGCGTCTCGATGTCGGCGGCAAGGGCTTCTTCCTGCTTTGTGGCGTCTTCGGCACGGGCGCGGGCGGCGTCCAACTGGGCTTTCCGCCGCTCCATCTCATCCTGACGCCCGGCGAGCGCCGCTTCCGACTGCTCCACAGCCGCCTCGAGACGTTTCTGTTCGGCCTCGGCGCGGATGCGGTCATTGGCCGCCGTAATGATCTCGCTCTCGGTGGCGGTCAGCTCTGCGGCCAGCGCATCCACCTGCGTTTTCAGCTCGTCGGTGCGGTCCTGCGCCGCGAGGCAGTCCTTCTGGAGTTTGGCGGCCCTGACGCGCAGCTCTTCCATCTCCTGCTTGCGGGTGAACAGGCCCGCCGACCGCTGGACGCTGCCGCCGGTGAAGCTGCCGCCCGCGTTGATGACCTGACCGTCCAGCGTGACCACCTTGTTGTGGTAGCCCAGCTCCCGGGCCACACGGGAGGCTTCGTTGATGTCGTCCACCACCACGATGCGGCCCAGCAGATTCGACACGATGTTCGCATAGCGGGGGTCAGCCTTCACGAGGCTGGACGCCAGCCGGGCCGAACCGGAGAGACTCCCCCGGAAAAAGCCGGGCTGGACGGTGTCCAGCGGCAGGAAGGTGGCGCGGCCCGCATTCTCGCTGCGGAGCAGGGCGATGCCGGCCTTGGCAGCGGCTTCGTTCTCCGCCACGACGTTCTGCAGCGCGCCGCCCAATGCCGTTTCGATGGCGACTTCCCGCCCCGGCTCGACGCTCAAAATCGACGACACCGGCCCGATGATGCCCCGCAGGCGGCGGGCCGACGCGGCCCGCATGACCGTCTTGACCGAGTTCTGGTAGCCGTCCATATTCTTTTCCAGCTCTTTCAGCACGCCGAGGCGCTGACGGGCGGCGTCCAGTTCACGGCCAAGCCTCTGCTCGGCGGCATCGGCCTCATTGAGGGCGGTGCGGCGGCCTTTCAGCTTGAGCTCCACGCCGGCCTTCACGTTTGCCAGCTGCTTTTCGTTCTCGGCCAGCATCTTCCGGTACTCGATGGTATCGGCCAGATCCTGCTTTGCCTCGTCCCGCTGGGCCTCGAGGGCCTCAGTGTTCTCGGCGAGGGCGGGCAGCTGCTCCTGCGCGGCCTGGGCGGCGGCTTCGGCGGCGGCTCTCGCCACCTGTGCCTCGGTACGCTTCGCCGTCAGGTCGGCCGCCTCAGCCCGCAGGATGTCCCTGCGGGCGCCGCTGGCGTTGTTCTCGCTGGTCAGACGCAGCAGTTCCGCGTCCAGCTCGGCCAGCTCTGCGGCCAGCTTCTCCCCTGCCGCTGCCATGGACCGGGCCACGGCGCGGTGGCGTTCCAGCGCGGCGGCAGCCTCGGTGCTGTCCTGCTCGCCTGCGGCGATGTCCTCCCGCAGTGCGGCGGCGCTCTCCTCGTTGCGGGCGATGTCGTTTTCCAGCACGGCGATGCGGCTGTCGCTGCCGGAAAGCTCTTCTGTGATGCTGCGAATATCCCCATTCAGGCGCTCGACGGCAATGGTCAGCTGCTGTGCCTGCATACGGATCTTCTCAGCCTCGGCCTCGGCGGCTCTGGCCTCCCGGTCAAACCGCTCATACTCGGCCTGAGCGGTCTCATAGTCCCGCACCTGACGGCGGACGGCCTCCCGGGCGCGGTGGACGCCGTCGGTCCAGAGGGTGACTTCCAGCGTCTTCCGCCGGGCGCTGAGCTCGAGAAAGCGCTGGGCCTTCTCGCTCTCTTTTTCCAGCGGGCCGACCCGGGCTTCCAGCTCGTCGAGGATGTCCCGCAGCCGCTCGAGGTTCTCTGCCGCCGCGGCCAGACGCCGCTCCGCCTCGTTTTTGCGGTAGCGGTACTTGGCGATGCCGCAGGCTTCCTCGAAAATTTCGCGGCGCTCGCTGCTTTTTGCGGCGACGATCTCCGCGATGCGGCCCTGTCCGATGACGGAGTAGCCGTCCCGGCCGATGCCGGTGTCCAGCAGCAGCTCGTAGATGTCCTTGAGGCGGCAGAGCTGGCCGTTGATGGTGTACTCGCTCTCGCCGGAGCGGTAGTATTTGCGGCCGATGACGGCTTCGTCGGCGTCGATGTCCAGCGTGTGGGCGCTGTTGTCCAGCGTCAGGCGCACCATGGCAAAGCCCATGGCTCCCCGGCGGCGGGTGCCGCCGAAGATGACGTCCTCCATCTTTCCGGCAGCGCGAAGCTGGCGGGAGCTGGTCTCGCCCAGCACCCACCGCACCGCGTCTGAGAGGTTCGACTTGCCCGAGCCGTTGGGGCCGACGACGCCTGTGACGCCCTCGTCGAAGCGTATCTTGACCTTATCGGGGAAACTCTTGAAACCTTGAATTTCCAGTTCCTTGAACACCATGTTACTTTTCCTTGATGACGCCCAGCAGTTTCAGGGCCTCGCGGGCGGCGTGCTGCTCCGCCATTTTCTTGCTGCGGCCCTCGCCCCGGGCCACGCAGTCCGAGTTGAACCGGACGGCCACCACAAAGTGCTTGTTGTGGTCGGGGCCGGTCTCCTGCTCCACCACATAGCTCAGCTTCTCTTCGGGGTTCTGCTGGACGATCTCCTGCAGGCGGGTCTTGTAGTCGGCCTCGGCGTGCTTGCCCTCGGTGATGAAGGGCAGGATGAAGTTCTTTGCCACCTCCATGCCGCCGTCGAGGTAGAGGGCGGCGATGAGGGCTTCAAAGGCGTCCGACACGACGCTGGGGCGGGTGCGGCCGCCGCAGTGCTCTTCGCCCCGGCCCAGACGCAGGTAATCGCCGAGATTGATCTCCTGAGCGAACTGGAACAGTGCGCCCTCGCTGACGAGGCTGGAGCGGATGCGGGTCAGATCGCCCTCGGGGCGGTCGGCGTAGGCGTGGAACAGGTAGTCCGCCGAGACGATCTGCAGCACGCTGTCGCCCAGAAACTCAAGCCGCTCGTTGTGTTTGACGGGCGGGCGGGTCTCGTTGGCGTAGCTGGTGTGGGTGAGCGCCGTTTCCAGCAGCTCCGGGTGCTTGAACTTGTAACCAATAATTGTTTCCAACTGATGGCTCATGTTTTTTTACTCCCTTGATTCTCTGTTAGCGTCCTTGCCCTCTCAGGCGCTTCGCGCGACAAGGCCGGGTTGCGGCTCCCAGCATCCGCTGCGCATTGCACGCGTCTTGCTGGCCGCTGCCTCAACAACGACTCCCTGTTTCCGCCACTGGCGGCGGTCGTCGTTGTTGCCCCAAAGGGGGAGCCAAAAGCCTCTCCCTTTGGGAGAGGTGGCATTGCGAAGCAATGACGGAGAGGGCGAGGCCGTTTCCCACAAACGAAAAGGCTCCCGTCTCTCAAAGGACGAAATCCCCTGAGAGACGAGAGCCTGTAATTTCTGTTACAGGGCACCCGTGGTACCACTCTCTTTGCTGTGCCAAAAGCACAGCCGCTCCGCACGATCGGCTTTTTGAGGCGAATCGCTGCCCTTATAACGGTGGGCTTCCGTCAGGACCTACTGTCTGCTTCAGTCCTGCCGCTCAGGGGCCAGTAACCGAGACCCTCTGCACCGCCTTGCACCATCCGGCGGCTCTCTGCACGCAGAAGAAAATCGTTTTTTCCCCGTCAACGCATTTGCGCTTTGTTCAAAGTGGTTTCATTCTAGCAAAACCCGCCGCCCCTGTCAAGCAGTTTTGCTCACAATGAAAATGAAACGATTTCATGTAAATAGCAGCATAAATTTTCAAAATTTGCGGGTGGATCCTATTTTTGTTGTATTATATCACCAACTATGGTAAAATAAAAATACCGCCCGAAGCGGCGGTATCCAGGTGCTGTCTGCATAAAAAGGTGGTCTAGCTTCCCCGGCAAGCTTCCGGGGGTGTGAAACCTTATTGTTGCTTCCCCCGGACGCAAACGCGAAAGGGGGGATGCCTTATGACCCTGACGGAAACTATCGCATTGCTCGGCCTGCTGGGCGGAGCAGTCTTTGTTACCTTTCAGATTTCATGGGCTATCTTCAAAGAGATACATAACAATAAGAAATGACCGCCCCAGCCTACCAAGCAAAGCGGTCATTCTTATTGTTTGACTTAGCCGAGGGAAGCTGACCATTGCGGACAGCACCTTCTTGTATGTTCAGTATAGTCAACGTGATTCGATTTGTCAAGCGGACAGTCTCCTTGTTCCTCGGTTTTGTTAAGAATCTGCGAAGTTTTTGCAAAGTTCGCCTCGAAACGCTGGTTTCTGAAATAGCGTCGTGGTATGCTGTTTGCAACGTAAGGAGGGACCCCCATGAAAGAAGTCAAGACCCCCAAAAAGCCATTGGCTATTTACTACGCCATTGTATTACTGGTGCTGATGCTGCTCAACTTCGTGCTCGTGCCGTGGATGAGCGAACGGCAGGTAAAAGAAGTGGACTACGGCACCTTCATGTCCATGACCGAGGACAAAGACATCGGCCGGGTGGATGTGGAATCGAACCAGATCATCTTTACCGATAAAGACGAAAAGCAAATTTACAAGACCGGCCTGATGAACGACCCTGACCTGACCCAGCGCCTCTACGACGCGGGGGCCGAGTTTTCCAGCGAGATCGTCGAGCAGGCTTCGCCGCTGATGAGCTTTCTGCTGAGCTTTGTGCTGCCCATCGTCCTCTTCGTCTGGCTGGGCAATTTCATGAACAAAAAGCTCATCGAAAAGGCCGGCGGCGCAAACTCGATGATGTTCGGCGGCGTGGGCAAGTCCAACGCCAAGGTCTACGTCCAGTCCACCCACGGCATCCGCTTTGCGGACGTGGCCGGCGAGGATGAGGCCAAAGAGAACTTACAGGAGATCGTCGATTATCTGCACGACCCCAAGAAATACGAAGAGATCGGCGCCTCGATGCCCAAGGGCATCCTGCTCGTCGGCCCTCCGGGTACCGGCAAGACCATGCTGGCAAAGGCTGTGGCGGGCGAATCCAACGTGCCGTTCTTCTCCATCTCCGGCTCGGAGTTCGTGGAGATGTTCGTGGGCATGGGCGCGTCCAAAGTCCGCGATTTGTTCAAGCAGGCCAAGGAAAAAGCCCCCTGCATCGTCTTCATCGACGAGATAGACGCCATCGGCCAGAAGCGCAACAGCGGCCAGCTGGGCGGCAACGACGAGCGTGAGCAGACCCTGAACCAGCTGCTCACCGAGATGGACGGCTTCGAGGGCAACAGCGGCGTCATCATCCTCGCGGCCACCAACCGTCCGGATTCCCTTGACCCGGCCCTGACCCGTCCCGGCCGCTTTGACCGCCGTGTTCCTGTGGAGCTGCCCGACCTCAAGGGCCGCGAAGAGATCCTGAAGGTCCACGCCAAGAAAGTCGCTCTTGCCCCCGGCATCGACTTCAACACCGTGGCCCGGATGTCCTCCGGTGCCTCCGGCGCAGAGCTGGCCAACATCGTCAACGAAGCCGCCCTGCGGGCCGTGCGCGCCGGCCGCAAGTCGGTCACGGAAGCAGACCTTGAGGAGAGCATCGAGGTGGTCATTGCCGGCTACCAGAAGAAGAACTCCATCCTGACCGACCACGAAAAGTGCATCGTAGCCTACCACGAGATCGGCCATGCCCTTGTGGCAGCCAAGCAGTCCAACTCTGCCCCGGTGCAGAAGATCACCATCATCCCCCGCACCTCCGGCGCACTGGGCTATACCATGCAGGTGGACGAGGGCAACCACTACCTGATGAACAAGGCCGAGCTGGAAAATAAGATTGCCACCCTGACCGGCGGCCGCGCCGCCGAGGAGGTGGCATTCAACTCCATCACCACCGGCGCATCCAATGATATCGAGCAGGCCACCAAACTTGCCCGCGCCATGCTGACCCGCTACGGCATGAGCGATGAATTTGACATGGTGGCGTTGGAAACCGTGAACAACCAGTATCTGGGCGGCGATACCTCGCTGGCCTGCAGTGCTCAGACCCAGTGCGAGATTGACCGGAAGGTGGTAGAGCTGGTCAAGACCCAGCACGAAAAGGCCATCCGCATCCTGACCGAGAACCGCGCAAAGCTGGACGAGCTGGCACAGTACCTGTACCAGAAAGAGACCATCACCGGCGAGGAGTTCATGGATATCCTCAACCGCGATGATGCCGAAAATAAACCAGAAAATCCCTGAAAATAAAAATTTTTGAATCTTTTGCAATAATCCGGCCGCCGTATCCGTTTACAAAGCAGATACGGCGGTTTTCCATTGTGGATGCGCCGCAGCTGAACCATGGTTTAAAAAAATTATGATGCAAAAAAAAACAAGGCAGTCCCTTCGGCTGCCGTTTTCAGGAGGTATTTCCTATGAAGATGCTGAACAAAAAGTTTGTCCGTACCCTGAGCTGTGCCGCTGTGGCGGTGTGCGCCGCTGCCATGCTGAGCGTGGGTGCATTTGCCGCCGAGGTGGATTCTACCTGTGTGGAGGGCTATCTGCCCCCGCAGGAGCAGATGGTGCAGGGCGACATCGCACTGCACAGCGGTGACGTTGCCGTGGGCGAAAAAGACCCCAGCTACGGCGGTTACGGTGCCCCGGAGGGCAACCCCATTCAGGGCAACATTATGCTGATCTCCGGCGATGAGCTGGCCGACACCGCAAAGACCGAGGCACGCTACACCGTGAAGGGTCTGCTGGGCAAGCAGCTGCTGTACACCGCCCGCCAGAAGGACGGCGTGCTGACGCTGGACGTCCCCGCCGAGGTGGCTACCTTCCGCACCACCATCGAGGATATGCAGACCCTGCAGGCCAGCGGTGTGAAAACGCTGGTGCTGGTGACCGAGAAGAACACCACCACCCTGAACCTCTCGCTGCTGTGCGAGGGACAGAAGTCCGGCACCCGCGTCACCCTGCGGCATCTGGGCAGCAATGCTACCCTTTCTGTGGGTCTGCGCTGCCGCCGCGACCTGCTGATCGGCCGCTGAGTAAGACGGTTTGAAATGCCCGCCGCCTGCGCTTTGGGCATGATGCAAGGAAAAATTATTTTTATTAGAGCAATACCGGAGCGTCTGCGGACGCTCCGGTATTGCATTTTCACGGGTTGGGTCGTAAAGATAAACGAGATGACAAGACCCCCAGCGGGCAGCCGGGGGTCTTGTCGCACACTTATGGAGGCTTGGACAGGAATAAAAGGAAGATCACATTCCCTTTGCGGGAAAGAGAATCGCTGCTTACTTGCTGCGGACGGCTGCGAAACCGGCTTCCAGATCGGCAAGGATATCATCAATGTGCTCGGTGCCGATGGACAGGCGGATGGTGTTCTGGTAGATCTGCTGCTCGGCCAGTTCGGCATCGGTCAGCTGGCTGTGGGTGGTGGAGGCCGGGTGGATGACAAGGCTCTTCACGTCCGCCACGTTGGCCAGCAGAGAGAAGATCTTCAGGTTATCAATGAAGGTAAAGGCCTCCTCGCGGCCGCCCTTGATGTTAAAGGTAAAGATAGATGCGCCGCCGTTGGGGAAATACTTCTGGTACAAAGCGTGATCCGGGTGATCCGGCAGCGAGGGATGGTTCACCTTTTCCACCTGCGGGTGGTTTGCAAGGAACTCCACCACCTTTTTGGTGTTCTCCACATGACGCTCAATGCGCAGGCTCAGCGTCTCGGTGCCCTGCAGCAGCAGGAAGGCGTTGAAGGGGGAGATGGTAGCGCCGGTATCACGCAGCAGGATAGCGCGGATGTAGGTGACAAAAGCGGCAGGGCCTGCGGCATCCGCAAAGGAGACGCCATGGTAGCTGGGGTTCGGGGCGGCAATGTTGGGGTAACGGCCGCTGGCCTTCCAGTCGAAGTTGCCGCTGTCCACGATGATGCCGCCCAGCGTGGTGCCGTGGCCGCCGATGAACTTGGTAGCAGAGTGCACCACGATGTCTGCGCCGTGCTCGATGGGACGGATGAGGTACGGGGTGCCGAAGGTGTTGTCAATGACCAGCGGCAGGCCGTGCTTGTGGGCGATGGCGGCAATGGCATCGATATCCGGGATATCACTATTGGGGTTGCCCAGCGTCTCCAGATACACAGCCTTGGTGTTGGGCTGGATCGCGGCCTCCACCTGTGCAAGGTCGTGGGCATCCACGAAGGTGGTGTTGACGCCAAACTGGGTCAGAGTGTGCGCCAGCAGGTTGTAGCTGCCGCCATAGATGGTCTTTTGTGCCACGATGTGGTCACCGGCCTGTGCCAGTGCCTGAATGGTGTAGGTGATGGCGGCTGCACCGGAAGCGGTAGCCAGTGCTGCCACGCCGCCCTCCAGCGCTGCGATGCGCTTTTCAAACACATCCTGCGTGGAGTTGGTCAGACGGCCGTAGATGTTGCCTGCATCGGCCAAACCGAAGCGGTCGGCGGCGTGCTGGCTGTTGCGGAACACATAAGACGTGGTCTGGTAGATGGGCACCGCACGGGCATCGGTGGCGGGGTCGGCCTGCTCCTGACCGACATGAAGCTGCAGGGTCTCAAATTTATATTCAGGCATTGTTATTTACCCCTCTCAATATACCAAAAGTATTATTATTGTGTACAAAAAATCCCGATGCGTTTTCAAAGGCGCACCGGGCAGTGTGGTCTACCGGAGCTGCTGCTGTCACATTCGGGTGCACATTCGCGCAGCCGAGGGCAACATACAGTACACATCCGATGCCGGTGCCCGGTTGGTATGCATTCGCCCACAGCGATAATTCGCATGCAGCAGTTCTTTCCAGATCAGCTTCATCTTTGTGCCCTCCTTCCGGTAAAACTTTTCCATCCCTCTATGTACCACCCGCCGGAGAACCTCTGTTTCATTTCCCTACAAGACTGGTGGATTGGATGTTTGCATTATATCCCGTTCTACCTAGTTTGTCAATAGGTTAATTCCACTTTTTTCAAGGATGTATTTTTTGCATGATAATTTTGCCCGTACTGCCACCGCCCGACAGCATTTTGTACAGCGACCCCTCTGAACAAAAAACGAAGCCCGGAACGTCTGCGGACGCTCCAGGCTTCGTTTTCTCATAAAATGGTCAGGCCTGCTTTGTCTCTTCCGTCCGGGTGGAAATGCCGAACAGTACAAAGCCGATGACAAACAGGATGGCAATGGAGCCCACACCCACGTTGGCGCTGCCGGTCAGCTGGCTGCCCACACTGACAATCATGGTGCCAAGGAAGGATGCACCCTTGCCGCAGATGTCGAACAGGCCAAAGTATTCGCCAGATTTTTCCTGCGGGATGATTTTGGCAAAGTGGCTGCGGCTCAGTGCCTGCACACCGCCCTGGAACATACCCACCACCACGGCCAGCACCCAGAACTGCCACTGACTCTTCAGGAAGAAGGCAAAGACGGCAATGCCGGTATAGGCCGCGATGCACACCGGGATCAGGGTCTTGGACGCGTATTTCTGGCTCAGGCGGCCAAAGATCAGCGCCGAGGGGAAAGCCACGATCTGGGTGACCAGCAGCGCCAGCAGCAGACCGGTGGTGTCCAGCCCCAGTGCCGTGCCGTAGGCGGTGGCCATATCAATGATGGTATACACGCCGTCGATGTAGCAGAAGAACGCCAGCAAAAACCAGAACACCTGCTTGTCCTGCGGCAGATGCTTCAAGGTCTGCCCGATGCGCACAAAACTCTGGCGGATGGCGTGCTGCTTCACCTCCACATAGTTGATCTGGCGGTATTTTTTCAGCAGCGGCAGGGTGACCACCAGCCACCATACGGCGGTAATGACCAGCGCGATGGACAGCGCGGTCATCTGGCTGAGCCCCACCGCACTGCTGCCCAGCACCAGCGCCAGACAGACCACAAAGGGCACGCAGCTGCCGATATAGCCCCACGCGTACCCGCGGGAGGACACCATGTCCATCCGTTCCGGGGTGGTCACATCGCCCAGCATGGAGTCGTAGAACACCAGACTGCCGGAGTATCCGATCTTGGCAATGATAAAAATGACCAGAAAGGCCAGCCATGTGCCCGCCAAGCCCATGGCGCAGCAGCCGATGACGCCCACGAAAAGGCAGAGCATGAAGATGGGTTTTTTAAAGCCCTTGGTGTCCGCCAGCGTGCCCAGAATGGGTCCCAGAATGGCGGTGACCACCGTAACGATGGAGCTTGCGTAACCCCAGTAGGCCAGATAGTCCACCTTGCTCACGCCACCGGCCTCGGCCAGTGCATTGAAGAAGATGGGCACCAGCGTGGCGATCATCAGCACAAAGGCCGAGTTGCCCACATCGTATAAGATCCATGCCCGCTCCAGCGGTGTCACCTTGAATTTTTCAGTTTTCATCGTATTTCCCTTTTCCCCTTGCACCGCCGGGCGGTGCAGTTTTTAAAATTCCCCAAAGGTGTGGTCGTAGGCGGCATCCAGCGGCTCGTCCGTGTCCAGCTTTGCCACATACTCTAAAATCAGCCGCTCTGCCAGCGGCAGAGCCTTGGCGTACAGCGCATCCAGCTTGCGGTTGCTCTCGGTGCACTGCGGGTTCGGCTGCGGGTTTGCCACAAGGCCGTGCATCCCATCATACTTGCCCAGCACCTTCATGCCGGTCAGCACCACCCAGCGCTTGACCGGGTTCGAGGCCTGCAGCACCTTATGCACCGTGATCATCCCCTTCAGGGATTCCAGCGCGGTCTGTTCCGAAATATCCTTGTAGAATGGCGCAATGACCCGGGCGTTCTCTGCACTGGGGTGGATATGGCTGGCGGTAAAGAAGGTCAGCGGGTCATAGCCGTCCCGGCGCAGCAGCATATTGTCGAACTCGGTCTCGATCTCACAGTGAGTCACACCGCTCTCCCGGGTAAACTGCTCCACAAAGGGGTGGCAAGTGCTGTCCAGCGCAAAATGACACACAAAGCCCAGCGCGTAGGCCAGCGCAGCCTCGCGGTCGGCTTCCTCGTGCACCACCCGTCGTGCCCGGTCAAAGAACGTTCTGCCCGGCTCGTCGTGCATGGCGTTGCCCAGCGCGGCGACCGGGGTGGACTTTTCCGCATGGTAATAGAACAGCACATCCGGCCCATGCAGGCCGATATCGTACAGCTCCCGGTGCGCCTCCAGCTTTTCCCGCAGCGGCGCGGGCAGATGGTCCAGCACATTTGCGCCAAAGCAGCGGTGTGCGTAGGTAGAGGGCATTTCTCATTCCTCCTTCTTGCAGTGCCAGCGCCCGCCGCCCTGTTCCGGCTGCACTGACCAAAAATTCTATCGTTTCCAGTATAGCAGAAAGTTTGCCGACCTTCTACCCTTTTGTGTCTGTTTTCTGTAAAAAGTTTTAATAATTTTGCCGCACTTCCCGCCGCTCCCCCAAAACAGAAAAGGGTACTCCTGAAATGCCCGCAGGTATTTCAGGAGTACCCTTTCTAATCATTCAGATTTACACGCTCTCATAGCCCTGCGGCATCTCGCTCTTGCGGTCGCGGGACATCAGATTGCGCAGCGCGTCGCTGGCGCTCATGCCCTCCTTGACGATGGCGTTCACCGTCTGGGCAATGGGCATTTCCACATGGTACTTCTCGGCCAGCTCCATGGCGGCGGGCAGGGCGTTGATGCCCTCCACCACCATGCCGACTTCCTTCACGGCCTGCTCCGGGCTTTCGCCCTTGCCGATCAGGATACCGGCGCGGTTGTTGCGGCTGTGCATACTGGTGGCGGTGACGATCAGATCGCCGATGCCGGCCAGACCCGCAAAGGTCTGGACATTGCAGCCCATAGCCACGCCCAGCCGGGCGATCTCGGCAATGCCGCGGGTGATCAGAGCGGCGCGGGCGTTATCGCCGTAGCCAAGGCCGGTGGAGATGCCAACGCCCAGCGCAATGACGTTCTTCATAGCACCGCTCAGTTCCACACCCTTGATATCAGTGTTGGTGTACACGCGCATACAGGTGTTGCTGAACACCTCCTGCACCACCTCGGCAGCCTCCAGATCCGGGCTTGCCGAAACGATGGTGGTGGGCAGATCCAGCGCCACCTCCTCGGCGTGGGTGGGGCCGCTGAGCGCCACCAGACGCACCGCCCGGGGGCCGTTCTCGTGGCTCAGCTCATCGGCAAGGATCTCTGTCATGGTATATAAGGTATCGGGCTCAATGCCCTTTGCCACATCCACGATGATCTGGCCGGAGCGGATATAGGGCCGCGCCTTAGCTGCCGTGGCGCGCACGAACACCGACGGTACTGCAAACAGCAGCACATCCTTGCCGGTGCACACTTCCTCTATGCTTTTGGTAAAACGCAGCTCCTGCGGGATGACCATTCCCGGCAGATTGGGGTGCACCCGGGTGGTGGAAAGGTTATCCACCTCGGCTTCAATGGCCGACCACACCTGCACATCGTTGCCGCTGACGGTCAGCATCCGTGCCAGAGCCATGCCCCAGGTACCTGCACCCAGAACACCAATACTAAACTTTTTCACGTTCGTATCCTCCGTGTCTGCACCGGGCAAAGAGCAAACCCCTGCCGGTGGATTTGCGCTGCGCCGGGCCGTTGCCCCGCAGCCGCGCACTACTATGACCATTGTACACGAAAGCGTCCACAGCGTCAAGCATCTGCCGCATTGCACAAATATTTAACAAGTTTATGCAATTTTTCGGTCACATCACACGTTTTGTGCAAACCGTTTGCGCTGCGGGGCATTTCATGCTATTATAGTATTCTGGTAGGTTTTGTAGGGATTGGTGATTCAGTCTCTTGACTTTGACCCTACTTTAAGGTATATACTGCTTTAGTCGGCAAGGGCTTTGCCGGCCTGTGCATTTTTTAGCTTTGAGGAAAAACCGATGTTTGAAGCACTTTTATCCAACCGCACGGTCAGCGTGCTGGTGGAGGCGCTGCCCCGCATCCTGACGGCAGGCCTGACCATGACCATTCCGCTGACCCTTCTCTCCTTCTTTTTTGCCATGCTCATTGCAGTGGCGGTGGCGCTGGTGCAGTACGCTAATGTGCCGGTGCTGCGGCAGATCGCCCGGTTCTACATCTGGGTTATCCGGGGCACGCCGCTGCTGGTGCAGCTGTTCATCATCTTTTACGGCCTGCCCAGCGTGGGCATCATGCTGAACGCCTTTCCGGCGGCAGTCATTGCCTTTGCCTTCAACGAGGGTGCCTACTGCGCCGAGACCATGCGCGGTGCGCTGGAAAGCGTACCGCAGGGGCAGCTGGAAGCCGGGTACTGCGTGGGCATGAGCTGGTGGCAGATCATGCGCCGCATCGTGCTGCCGCAGGCACTGCGCACCGCTGTGCCTGCGCTGTCCAACTCCCTCATCGGTATGATCAAGGACACCTCGCTGGCGTCCAACATCACGGTGGCAGAGCTGTTCATGGCGGGGCAGCGGGTAGCCGCCCGCACCTACATCTTCCTGCCCATCTACTGTGAGGTGGCTGTGGTGTATCTGCTGTTCTGTACCGTCATCACCAAGCTGCAGGCGCTGCTGGAACGTCAGCTCAACGCCCGCGGCTTCCAGTAAAAAGGGGGGTGCACACCTATGGCTATGCTTGAGATCTGCAATGTGCAAAAAGCCTTCCGCACCTATGCAAAACCCGGCCTTTTCCACCGCCCCGGTGCGCGGAAGGTCACCAGTGAGCTGCCCGTGCTGCGCGGGGTAGACCTGACCGTGGAAAAGGGCGATGTAGTGGCCATTCTTGGGCCGTCCGGCTCCGGCAAGACCACCCTGCTGCGGTGCCTGAATTTTCTGGAGACTGCCGATGCCGGGCAGCTGGTGTTTGACGGCGAAAGCTTTGACCTTGCCCATGCCAGCCGCGCCGACATTGCCCGGCTGCGCAAAAAGACCGCCTTTGTGTTCCAGAACTACAACCTGTTCCGCAACAAGACCGCCCTGCAGAATGTGACCGAAGGGCTCATCGTGGCGCGTAAACTGCCCAAGGAGCAGGCGGATGAGATCGGCATGAAGATGCTTGCCAAGGTAGGCCTTGCCGACCGTGCCGACTACTACCCCCGCCAGCTTTCCGGCGGGCAGCAGCAGCGGGTGGCGATTGCCCGCGCCCTTGCCGCCGACCCGGAGATCATCTATTTTGACGAGCCCACCAGCGCCCTTGACCCGGAGCTGACCGGCGAGGTGCTCAGCGTGATGCGGCAGCTGGCCGAGGAGGGCATGACCATGCTGGTGGTCACCCACGAGATGGGCTTTGCCCGCAATGTTT
>OODO01001522.1_pt1 | contig 15162 bp, 8 predicted proteins | sample 1671261 | NCBI WGS metagenome assembly OODO01 (sample SAMN06348138, study PRJEB24527) | human gut metagenome | biome: human gut; feature: ankylosing spondylitis patient; material: feces | host: Homo sapiens | place: China | collected 2015-10 | reverse complement strand
CTGGTGGAGCTGCTCTCCGACCATCCTGAGTCACAGTATGACTTGCTCGAAACACGACACGCCCTGGAAGGTATCGCCGCTTATTACGCCGCGCTGCGTAGTACCGATGAAGACAAGGAACGCATCCGTGAACTCCATCACGCCATAGAACTGGCGCAGCAGTCTGGCGATCTGGACGCGGAATCAAACGCCGTACTCCAGTATCAGATTGCTGTCACTGAAGCGGCCCACAATGTGGTTCTGCTTCATCTGCTAAGGTGTATGGAGCCGATGTTGGCCCAGAATGTCCGCCAGAACTTCGAATTGCTCTATTCGCGTCGCGAGATGCTGCCGCTGGTGAGTAGTCACCGCACCCGCATATTTGAAGCGATTATGGCCGGTAAGCCGGAAGAAGCGCGCGAAGCATCGCATCGCCATCTGGCCTTTATCGAAGAAATTTTGCTCGACAGAAGTCGTGAAGAGAGCCGCCGTGAGCGTTCTCTGCGTCGTCTGGAGCAACGAAAGAATTAGTGATTTTTCTGGTAAAAATTATCCAGAAGATGTTGTAAATCAAGCGCATATAAAAGCGCGGCAACTAAACGTAGAACCTGTCTTATTGAGCTTTCCGGCGAGAGTTCAATGGGACAGGTTCCAGAAAACTCAACGTTATTAGATAGATAAGGAATAACCCATGTCAGAACGTTTCCCAAATGACGTGGATCCGATCGAAACTCGCGACTGGCTCCAGGCGATCGAATCGGTCATCCGTGAAGAAGGTGTTGAGCGTGCTCAGTATCTGATCGACCAACTGCTTGCTGAAGCCCGCAAAGGCGGTGTAAACGTAGCCGCAGGCACAGGTATCAGCAACTACATCAACACCATCCCCGTTGAAGAACAACCGGAGTATCCGGGTAATCTGGAACTGGAACGCCGTATTCGTTCAGCTATCCGCTGGAACGCCATCATGACGGTGCTGCGTGCGTCGAAAAAAGACCTCGAACTGGGCGGCCATATGGCGTCCTTCCAGTCTTCCGCAACCATTTATGATGTGTGCTTTAACCACTTCTTCCGTGCACGCAACGAGCAGGATGGCGGCGACCTGGTTTACTTCCAGGGCCACATCTCCCCGGGCGTGTACGCTCGTGCTTTCCTGGAAGGTCGTCTGACTCAAGAGCAGCTGGATAACTTCCGTCAGGAAGTTCACGGCAATGGCCTCTCTTCCTATCCGCACCCGAAACTGATGCCGGAATTCTGGCAGTTCCCGACCGTATCTATGGGTCTGGGGCCGATTGGTGCTATTTACCAGGCTAAATTCCTGAAATATCTGGAACACCGTGGCCTGAAAGATACCTCTAAACAGACCGTTTACGCGTTCCTCGGCGACGGTGAAATGGACGAACCGGAATCCAAAGGTGCGATCACCATCGCTACCCGTGAAAAACTGGATAACCTGGTCTTCGTTATCAACTGTAACCTGCAGCGTCTTGACGGCCCGGTCACCGGTAACGGCAAGATCATCAACGAACTGGAAGGCATCTTCGAAGGTGCTGGCTGGAACGTTATCAAAGTGATGTGGGGTAGCCGTTGGGATGAACTGCTGCGTAAAGATACCAGCGGTAAACTGATCCAGCTGATGAACGAAACCGTTGACGGCGACTACCAGACCTTCAAATCGAAAGATGGTGCGTACGTTCGTGAACACTTCTTCGGTAAATATCCTGAAACCGCAGCACTGGTTGCAGACTGGACTGACGAGCAGATCTGGGCACTGAACCGTGGTGGTCACGATCCGAAGAAAATCTACGCTGCATTCAAGAAAGCGCAGGAAACCAAAGGCAAAGCGACAGTAATCCTTGCTCATACCATTAAAGGTTACGGCATGGGCGACGCGGCTGAAGGTAAAAACATCGCGCACCAGGTTAAGAAAATGAACATGGACGGCGTGCGTCATATCCGCGACCGTTTCAATGTGCCGGTGTCTGATGCAGATATCGAAAAACTGCCGTACATCACCTTCCCGGAAGGTTCTGAAGAGCATACCTATCTGCACGCACAGCGTCAGAAACTGCACGGTTATCTGCCAAGCCGTCAGCCGAACTTCACCGAGAAGCTTGAGCTGCCGAGCCTGCAAGACTTCGGCGCGCTGCTGGAAGAGCAGAGCAAAGAGATCTCTACCACTATCGCTTTCGTTCGTGCCCTGAACGTAATGCTGAAGAACAAGTCGATCAAAGATCGTCTGGTACCGATCATCGCCGACGAAGCGCGTACTTTCGGTATGGAAGGTCTGTTCCGTCAGATTGGTATTTACAGCCCGAACGGTCAGCAGTACACCCCGCAGGACCGCGAGCAGGTTGCTTACTATAAAGAAGACGAGAAAGGTCAGATTCTGCAGGAAGGGATCAACGAGCTGGGAGCAGGTTGTTCCTGGCTGGCAGCGGCGACCTCTTACAGCACCAACAATCTGCCGATGATCCCGTTCTACATCTATTACTCGATGTTCGGCTTCCAGCGTATTGGCGATCTGTGCTGGGCGGCTGGCGACCAGCAAGCGCGTGGCTTCCTGATCGGCGGTACTTCCGGTCGTACCACCCTGAACGGCGAAGGTCTGCAGCACGAAGATGGTCACAGCCACATTCAGTCGCTGACTATTCCGAACTGTATCTCTTACGACCCGGCTTACGCTTACGAAGTTGCTGTCATTATGCATGACGGTCTGGAGCGTATGTACGGTGAAAAACAAGAGAACGTTTACTACTACATCACCACGCTGAACGAAAACTACCACATGCCGGCAATGCCGGAAGGTGCTGAGGAAGGTATCCGTAAAGGTATCTACAAACTCGAAACCATTGAAGGTAGCAAAGGTAAAGTTCAGCTGCTGGGCTCCGGTTCCATCCTGCGTCACGTCCGTGAAGCGGCAGAGATCCTGGCGAAAGATTACGGCGTAGGTTCTGACGTTTATAGCGTGACCTCCTTCACCGAACTGGCGCGAGATGGTCAGGATTGTGAACGCTGGAACATGCTGCACCCGCTGGAAACTCCGCGCGTTCCGTATATCGCTCAGGTGATGAACGACGCTCCGGCAGTGGCATCTACCGACTATATGAAACTGTTCGCTGAGCAGGTCCGTACTTACGTACCGGCTGACGACTACCGCGTACTGGGTACTGATGGCTTCGGTCGTTCCGACAGCCGTGAGAACCTGCGTCACCACTTCGAAGTTGATGCTTCCTACGTGGTTGTAGCGGCGCTGGGCGAACTGGCTAAACGTGGCGAAATCGATAAGAAAGTGGTTGCTGACGCAATCGCCAAATTCAACATCGATGCAGATAAAGTTAACCCGCGTCTGGCGTAAGAGGTAAAAGAATAATGGCTATCGAAATCAAAGTACCGGACATCGGGGCTGATGAAGTTGAAATCACCGAGATCCTGGTCAAAGTGGGCGACAAAGTTGAAGCCGAACAGTCGCTGATCACCGTAGAAGGCGACAAAGCCTCTATGGAAGTTCCGTCTCCGCAGGCGGGTATCGTTAAAGAGATCAAAGTCTCTGTTGGCGATAAAACCCAGACCGGCGCACTGATTATGATTTTCGATTCCGCCGACGGTGCAGCAGACGCTGCACCTGCTCAGGCAGAAGAGAAGAAAGAAACAGCTCCGGCAGCAGCACCAGCGGCTGCAGCGGCAAAAGACGTTAACGTTCCGGATATCGGCAGCGACGAAGTTGAAGTGACCGAAATCCTGGTGAAAGTTGGCGATAAAGTTGAAGCTGAACAGTCGCTGATCACCGTAGAAGGCGACAAGGCTTCTATGGAAGTTCCGGCTCCGTTTGCTGGCACCGTGAAAGAGATCAAAGTGAACGTGGGTGACAAAGTGTCTACCGGCTCGCTGATTATGGTCTTCGAAGTCGCGGGTGAAGCAGGCGCGGCAGCTCCGGCGGCTAAACAGGAAGCGGCTCCGGCAGCGGCTCCTGCACCAGCAGCTGGCGTGAAAGAAGTTAACGTTCCGGATATCGGCGGTGACGAAGTTGAAGTCACCGAAGTGATGGTGAAAGTGGGCGACAAAGTTGCTGCTGAACAGTCACTGATCACCGTAGAAGGCGACAAAGCTTCTATGGAAGTTCCGGCTCCGTTTGCAGGCGTCGTGAAGGAACTGAAAGTCAACGTTGGCGATAAAGTGAAAACTGGTTCACTGATTATGATCTTCGAAGTTGAAGGCGCAGCGCCTGCGGCAGCTCCTGCGAAACAGGAAGCGGCAGCGCCTGCACCGGCTGCAAAAGCTGAAGCCCCGGCAGCAGCTCCGGCTGCAAAAGCGGAAGGCAAATCTGAATTTGCTGAAAACGACGCTTACGTTCACGCGACTCCGCTGATCCGCCGTCTGGCACGCGAGTTTGGCGTTAACCTGGCGAAAGTGAAGGGCACTGGCCGTAAAGGTCGTATCCTGCGCGAAGACGTTCAGGCTTACGTGAAAGATGCTATCAAACGTGCAGAAGCAGCTCCGGCAGCGACTGGCGGTGGTATCCCTGGCATGCTGCCGTGGCCGAAGGTGGACTTCAGCAAGTTTGGCGAAATCGAAGAAGTGGAACTGGGCCGTATCCAGAAAATTTCTGGTGCTAACCTGAGCCGTAACTGGGTGATGATCCCGCATGTTACCCACTTCGACAAAACCGATATCACCGAGCTGGAAGCGTTCCGTAAACAGCAGAACGAAGAAGCGGCGAAACGTAAGCTGGATGTGAAGATCACCCCGGTTGTCTTCATCATGAAAGCCGTTGCTGCAGCTCTTGAGCAGATGCCTCGCTTCAATAGTTCGCTGTCGGAAGACGGTCAGCGTCTGACCCTGAAGAAATACATCAACATCGGTGTGGCGGTGGATACCCCGAACGGTCTGGTTGTTCCGGTATTCAAAGACGTCAACAAGAAAGGCATCATCGAGCTGTCTCGCGAGCTGATGACTATTTCTAAGAAAGCGCGTGACGGTAAGCTGACTGCGGGCGAAATGCAGGGCGGTTGCTTCACCATCTCCAGCATCGGCGGCCTGGGTACTACCCACTTCGCGCCGATTGTGAACGCGCCGGAAGTGGCTATCCTCGGCGTTTCCAAGTCCGCGATGGAGCCGGTGTGGAATGGTAAAGAGTTCGTGCCGCGTCTGATGCTGCCGATTTCTCTCTCCTTCGACCACCGCGTGATCGACGGTGCTGATGGTGCCCGTTTCATTACCATCATTAACAACACGCTGTCTGACATTCGCCGTCTGGTGATGTAAGTAAAAGAGCCGGCCCAACGGCCGGCTTTTTTCTGGTAATCTCATGAATGTATTGAGGTTATTAGCGAATAGACAAATCGGTTGCCGTTTGTTGTTTAAAAATTGTTAACAATTTTGTAAAATACCGACGGATAGAACGACCCGGTGGTGGTTAGGGTATTACTTCACATACCCTATGGATTTCTGGGTGCAGCAAGGTAGCAAGCGCCAGAATCCCCAGGAGCTTACATAAGTAAGTGACTGGGGTGAGGGCGTGAAGCTAACGCCGCTGCGGCCTGAAAGACGACGGGTATGACCGCCGGAGATAAATATATAGAGGTCATGATGAGTACTGAAATCAAAACTCAGGTCGTGGTACTTGGGGCAGGCCCCGCAGGTTACTCCGCTGCCTTCCGTTGCGCTGATTTAGGTCTGGAAACCGTAATCGTAGAACGTTACAACACCCTTGGCGGTGTTTGCCTGAACGTCGGCTGTATCCCTTCTAAAGCACTGCTGCACGTAGCAAAAGTTATCGAAGAAGCCAAAGCGCTGGCTGAACACGGTATCGTCTTCGGCGAACCGAAAACCGATATCGACAAGATTCGTACCTGGAAAGAGAAAGTGATCAATCAGCTGACCGGTGGTCTGGCTGGTATGGCGAAAGGCCGCAAAGTCAAAGTGGTCAACGGTCTGGGTAAATTCACCGGGGCTAACACCCTGGAAGTTGAAGGTGAGAACGGCAAAACCGTGATCAACTTCGACAATGCGATCATTGCAGCGGGTTCTCGCCCGATCCAACTGCCGTTTATTCCGCATGAAGATCCGCGTATCTGGGACTCCACTGACGCGCTGGAACTGAAAGAAGTACCAGAACGCCTGCTGGTAATGGGTGGCGGTATCATCGGTCTGGAAATGGGCACCGTATACCACGCGCTGGGTTCACAGATTGACGTGGTTGAAATGTTCGACCAGGTTATCCCGGCAGCTGACAAAGACATCGTTAAAGTCTTCACCAAGCGTATCAGCAAGAAATTCAACCTGATGCTGGAAACCAAAGTTACCGCCGTTGAAGCGAAAGAAGACGGTATTTATGTGACGATGGAAGGCAAAAAAGCACCCGCTGAACCGCAGCGTTACGACGCCGTGCTGGTAGCGATTGGTCGTGTGCCGAACGGTAAAAACCTCGACGCAGGCAAAGCTGGCGTGGAAGTGGACGACCGTGGTTTCATCCGCGTTGACAAACAGCTGCGTACCAACGTACCGCACATCTTTGCTATCGGCGATATCGTCGGTCAGCCGATGCTGGCACACAAAGGTGTTCACGAAGGTCACGTTGCCGCTGAAGTTATCGCCGGTAAGAAACACTACTTCGATCCGAAAGTTATCCCGTCCATCGCCTATACCGAACCAGAAGTTGCATGGGTAGGTCTGACTGAGAAAGAAGCGAAAGAGAAAGGCATCAGCTATGAAACCGCCACCTTCCCGTGGGCTGCTTCTGGTCGTGCTATCGCTTCCGACTGCGCAGACGGTATGACCAAGCTGATTTTCGACAAAGAATCTCACCGTGTGATCGGTGGTGCGATTGTCGGTACCAACGGCGGCGAGCTGCTGGGTGAAATCGGCCTGGCAATCGAAATGGGTTGTGATGCTGAAGACATCGCACTGACCATCCACGCGCACCCGACTCTGCACGAGTCTGTGGGCCTGGCGGCAGAAGTGTTCGAAGGTAGCATTACCGACCTGCCGAACCCGAAAGCGAAGAAGAAGTAATTGTTCGTTTGCCGGAACATCCGGCAATTAAAAAAGCGGCTAACCACGCCGCTTTTTTTACGTCTGCAATTTACCTTTCCTGTCGCCTTGCTCCGCGCTCAGAGAGACGTTCGCGTACTGCTGACCGTTGCTCGTTATTCAGCCTGACAGTATGGTTACTGTCGTTTAGACGTTGTGGGCGGCTCTCCTGAACTTTTTCCCGAAAAACCTGACGTTGTTCAGGTGATGCCGATTGTATACGCTGGCGGGCGTTATCACGTTGCTGTTGGTTCAGTGGGCGCTGCTGTACTTTTTCCTTAAACACCTGGCGCTGTTCGGGAGTTGCAGACTGAATACGCTCACGCGCTGCCTCTCTTCGCTGCTGGTTCTGTGGGTTAGTCTGCATTTTCTCGCGAACCGCCTGGCGCTGCTCAGGCGAGGCGGACTGATAACGCTGACGAGCGGCGTCCTTTTGTTGCTGGGTCAGGGGTTGGCGACGGCTGAAGTCGCGGAAGTCGTCATAGCTCCCATAGTGTTCAGCTTCATTAAACCGCTGTGCCGCTGCCTGACGTTGGGTATCTCGTGTAATGACGGGGGCGGCGTGTGTTCGTTGCTGAAACTGACTTGCTGCCGCCTGACGCTGGCTGTCGCGTGTTGGAGCAGGTAGCTGCGTGGCACTCATTCCGCCGTTGACATCGGTTTGATGAAACCGCTTTGCCATATCCTGATCATGATAGGGCACACCATTACGGTAGTTTGGATTGTGCCGCCATGCCATATTCTTATCAGTAAGATGCTCACCGGTGATACGGTTGAAATTGTTGACGTCGATATTGATGTTGTCGCCGTTGTGTTGCCAGCCATTACCGTCACGATGACCGCCATCGTGGTGATGATAATCATCATCGTCATGATGATGATGGTCATGATCGTCGTCGTCCCAGTCGATGCTGCTGAATAGTGCGTACGTGGTAGCAACACCCATGCTATAGCCGAATCCGCGCACAAAGCTGTCAATAAACGGTTCTCCGGCTGGTGGTGGCAGATAAACCGGCGGATACGCAGTATTGGCCCAGTTCCCGTAAACCACGGTTGGGTTGTAGTTGGGAATATAGACCACATCAGGATTGGCGGGCTCAATGGAAATGACGGTTGTTGCAGGCTCTGTAATGACGGGGCTGGCAGTTAAAACGGTATTGGATGGTATGACGGGTGCCGTGACTGTCTGTTTTACCGGTACAGCTTTCTTCGTTGTGGTAATAACTTTTTGTTCGGTTGATGACTTCAGCGAACCGGTTTGTTGCGCCAGTTGCCGCAATCGCTGTACCGAGTCCATCACGTCCTGCGGCTGCGCCAGAAAAGCATCGCCCAGGTTTTGCACCCATTGCGGGTTTTCGCCCATCAATGCCATCAATTGTGGAAAGGCCACCAGTGATTTAACGCTGGCGTCCCACGGCTGGTCAGATACCGCCTGAATAGCAGCATCGCCTTGTTTAAGTGGATTATCGTGCGACCATTGCACTGCTTGAGCAACGTTTGCCGGATAGGTTGATGCCATTAACACTTGTGAAAGCAGAGAATCGGGGTACAGCGCGACGGGCGCGACCCATTGATCTATTTGTGCAGTGCTGAATGCGGATTTAACGACGGCGGGTGTTACGGGAGGCGCGGAAACCGTTGCAGGAAGCGTAACCGCGGCAGCGTCAGACACAGCCAGTTGTGTCGATTGCGTTTCCACAGGCGCTTCCACTGTGCGGCTTTTTATATATAGCCCGGCAGAGGCGGCACAAAGCCCGGCACTGCAAATTAGTGCCAGCACATGGGGTTTAAACGGCAAAGTCATTTTCATAATTCGGATCTCAAGGAAATCGCAATGGTCGGCGAACTGCCACTCGCAGGTGCTGTTAATCCGAGTATAAAGAGGCGGTAGTTTAAATTTTGACTAATCTTGGGATTCGTTGAGAAAGGTGATTATCACCATGCGAATTAACGAAGTTTTTACGGAGGGAAACAATCTCTAGACCATCCTTAACGATTCAGCCACTTTTTTATGTTGCTTTTTTGTAAACAGATTAACACGTCGTCAAAATCCTGCTATTCTGCCCGTTGCGGTACTGGGCATTTACCCTACAAACTGCTGTCTCACAGGAGCGTGAAGAGAATCGCCTGCCGCACTATGACAATGAGAGCGAGGAGAACCGTCGTGCTAGAAGAATACCGTAAGCACGTAGCTGAGCGTGCCGCTGAGGGGATTGCGCCCAAACCCCTGGATGCAAACCAAATGGCCGCACTTGTAGAGCTGCTGAAAAACCCGCCCGCGGGCGAAGAAGAATTCCTGTTAGATCTGTTAACCAACCGTGTTCCCCCTGGCGTCGATGAAGCCGCCTATGTCAAAGCAGGCTTCCTGGCTGCTATCGCGAAAGGCGAAGCCAAATCCCCTCTGCTGACTCCGGAAAAAGCCATCGAACTGCTGGGCACCATGCAGGGTGGTTACAACATTCATCCGCTGATCGACGCGCTGGATGATGCCAAACTGGCACCGATCGCTGCCAAAGCACTTTCTCACACACTGCTGATGTTCGATAACTTCTATGACGTAGAAGAGAAAGCGAAAGCAGGCAACGAATATGCGAAGCAGGTAATGCAGTCCTGGGCGGATGCCGAATGGTTCCTGAATCGCCCGGCGCTGGCTGAAAAACTGACCGTTACCGTCTTCAAAGTCACTGGCGAAACCAACACCGATGACCTTTCTCCGGCACCGGATGCGTGGTCGCGCCCGGATATCCCACTGCACGCGCTGGCGATGCTGAAAAACGCCCGTGAAGGTATTGAGCCAGACCAGCCAGGTGTTGTTGGCCCGATCAAACAGATTGAAGCTCTGCAACAGAAAGGTTTCCCGCTGGCGTACGTCGGTGACGTTGTGGGTACGGGTTCATCGCGTAAATCCGCCACGAACTCCGTTCTGTGGTTTATGGGCGATGATATTCCACATGTGCCGAACAAACGCGGCGGTGGTTTGTGCCTCGGCGGTAAAATTGCACCCATCTTCTTTAACACGATGGAAGACGCGGGTGCACTGCCAATCGAAGTCGACGTCTCTAACCTGAACATGGGCGACGTGATTGACGTTTACCCGTACAAAGGTGAAGTGCGTAACCACGAAACAGGCGAACTGCTGGCGACCTTCGAACTGAAAACCGACGTGCTGATTGATGAAGTGCGTGCTGGCGGCCGTATCCCGCTGATTATCGGGCGTGGCCTGACCACCAAAGCGCGTGAAGCACTTGGTCTGCCGCACAGTGATGTGTTCCGTCAGGCGAAAGATGTCGCTGAGAGCGATCGCGGCTTCTCGCTGGCGCAGAAAATGGTAGGTCGTGCCTGCGGTGTGAAAGGTATTCGTCCGGGCGCGTACTGCGAACCGAAAATGACTTCTGTAGGCTCTCAGGACACCACCGGCCCGATGACCCGTGATGAACTGAAAGACCTGGCGTGCCTGGGCTTCTCGGCTGACCTGGTGATGCAGTCTTTCTGCCACACCGCGGCGTATCCGAAGCCAGTTGACGTGAACACGCACCACACGCTGCCGGACTTCATTATGAACCGTGGCGGTGTGTCGCTGCGTCCGGGTGACGGCGTAATCCACTCCTGGCTGAACCGTATGCTGCTGCCGGATACCGTCGGTACCGGAGGTGACTCCCATACCCGTTTCCCGATCGGTATCTCTTTCCCGGCGGGTTCTGGTCTGGTGGCATTTGCAGCCGCAACAGGCGTAATGCCGCTGGATATGCCGGAATCCGTTCTGGTGCGCTTCAAAGGCAAAATGCAGCCGGGCATCACCCTGCGCGATCTGGTACACGCCATTCCGCTGTATGCCATCAAACAAGGTCTGCTGACCGTTGAGAAGAAAGGCAAGAAAAACATCTTCTCTGGCCGCATTCTGGAAATTGAAGGTCTGCCGGATCTGAAAGTTGAGCAGGCCTTTGAGCTTACCGATGCGTCCGCTGAGCGTTCTGCCGCTGGTTGTACTATCAAGCTGAACAAAGAACCGATCATCGAATACCTTAACTCTAACATCGTCCTGCTGAAGTGGATGATCGCGGAAGGTTACGGCGATCGTCGTACCCTGGAACGTCGTATTCAGGGCATGGAAAAATGGCTGGCGAATCCTGAGCTGCTGGAAGCCGATGCAGATGCGGAATACGCGGCAGTGATTGACATCGATCTGGCGGATATTAAAGAGCCAATCCTGTGTGCTCCGAACGACCCGGATGACGCGCGTCCGCTGTCTGCGGTACAGGGCGAGAAGATCGACGAAGTATTTATCGGTTCTTGCATGACTAACATCGGTCACTTCCGTGCTGCGGGTAAACTGCTGGATGCGCACAAAGGCCAGTTGCCGACCCGCCTGTGGGTGGCACCGCCAACCCGCATGGACGCCGCACAGTTGACTGAAGAAGGCTACTACAGCGTCTTCGGTAAGAGCGGGGCTCGTATCGAGATCCCGGGCTGTTCTCTGTGTATGGGTAACCAGGCGCGTGTAGCAGACGGTGCGACGGTGGTTTCCACCTCTACCCGTAACTTCCCGAACCGTCTGGGGACTGGCGCGAATGTCTTCCTGGCTTCTGCAGAACTGGCGGCTGTTGCGGCGCTGATTGGCAAACTGCCGACGCCGGAAGAGTACCAGACCTACGTTGCGCAAGTAGATAAAACTGCCGTTGATACTTATCGTTATCTGAACTTCAACCAGCTTTCTCAGTACACCGAAAAAGCCGATGGGGTGATTTTCCAGACTGCGGTGTAATAAGTAAGCGCACGCGCTGCGCATAAACGACACAATGCCCGGTGAATGAGATTCCCGGGCATTTTTTATTTCTAAACCATCGCCGTTCCGCTGTTTTTCTCCGGTAAGGCTGCGATAATTACATCAATGGCGCGATGCGATTTCGGCGCATTGCCGGGAGCAGAGGAACACACTATGGATTACGAATTTCTGCGCGATATTACCGGAGTGGTAAAGGTGCGTATGTCCATGGGGCATGAAGTGGTCGGGCACTGGTTTAATGAAGAGGTGAAAGAAAACCTGGCCTTGCTTGATGAAGTGGAACAAGCAGCGCACGCACTGAAAGGTAGCGAACGGTCCTGGCAACGGGCAGGGCATGAATACACCCTGTGGATGGACGGTGAAGAGGGGATGAACTACTACGACGAAGAAAGCCTGTCGCTATGCGGCGTTGAGGATTTTCTGCAGGTCGTGGCGGCTTACCGCAATTTCGTGCAGCAGAAGTAAATAAATCTGGCGGAGCCTGGGAGCTCCGCCAGAGCCGTTAAACAGCTGGCATATTGCGCCCGTAATAAATCTCGCGCATTTCTTTCCACAGCGCAGCGGTAATTTCCTGGCGCTCGCTGTCGGTTAAATCTTCCGGTTTGGTGTGGAACATGTAGTGCTTAAGGTCGAACTCTTTAAGCAACATCTTGGTATGGAAGATATTTTCCTGATAGACGTTTACATCCACCATGTCATACAGCGCCTTCATATCGTCAGACATAAAGTTCTGAATCGAATTAATCTCATGGTCGATAAAGTGCTTCATACCGTTAATGTCGCGGGTAAAACCGCGCACGCGATAATCAATGGTTACGATATCGGACTCAAGCTGGTGGATCAGGTAATTCAGCGCCTTCAGCGGAGAAATCACGCCGCAGGTAGAGACTTCAATATCGGCGCGGAAGGTACATAAACCGCCTTCAGGATGACTTTCTGGGTAGGTATGTACGCAAATATGACTTTTATCGAGATGAGCAACGACCGTTTCTGGCAGTGGGCCGGGGTGTTCTGTTTTGTCGATGAGTTTCGGGTCAACCGGTTCTTCACTCACCAGAATAGTGACGCTGGCACCCTGTGGTTCGTAATCCTGGCGGGCGATGTTAAGAATATTGGCCCCGATAATGGAACAGGTTTCTGACAGGATTTCGGTCAGACGGTTGGCATTATAGAGTTCATCGATATAAGCAATATAACCGTCGCGCTCTTCGGCAGTTTTGGCGTAGCAGATATCGTAAATACAAAAACTCAGACTTTTGGTCAGATTATTAAAGCCATGCAGTTTCAGTTTTTTCAATTTCTTATCTTCTCCTTAGGACGGCTGTGAAGCCAGTGCGTCTTGCAGATACTGAGGTAAGGCAAAAGCTGCCGTATGGATTGCCGGATTGTAATAACGGCATTTCAGGCCAGAAGCGAGAAAACGCGCCTGAATAATTTCGGTTGAGAGATGGCGTAAGGCGTCGTTATCTGTCGCCCATGCAAAAGTCATGATACCGCCGTAATAGGTCGGGATCGCCGCCTGATAAAAGCCAACGTCGCTGAAGTAATGGCTGAGTTTGCGATGGCTGTCGATGGCTTCTTCCTGCTGTAAAAAGCAGACGCCGTTTTGTGCGACGAAGATACCGCCAGGATTCAGGCAACGTTTGCAGCCTTCATAAAATGCCGAAGTGAAAAGGCTTTCGCCGGGACCGATAGGATCGGTGCAGTCGGAGATAATGACATCAAAGGTCTGGCTGGTTTGATTAACGAAATTGACGCCATCGTCGATCACCAGCTTAAAGCGCGGATCGTCGTAGCTACCGGCGTTATGGTTGGGTAGATACTGACGGCAGAACGATACGACACCCGCATCGATTTCCACCATCGTGATTGACTCAACGTTTTTATGTCGGGTTACTTCACGCAGCATGGCACCGTCGCCGCCGCCGATAATCAGCACATGTTTCGCGTGACCGTGGGCCAGTAGCGGAACATGGGTCATCATCTCATGATAGATAAACTCGTCGCGCTCGGTGGTTTGTACTACGCCATCCAGCGCCATTACGCGACCAAATGCAGCGTTCTCAAAAATGATCAGATCCTGGTGATCGGTCTTTTCATGATACAGAACGTTATCTACCGCAAAGTACTGCCCAAACTGGTCGTGTAGCGTTTCATGCCACTGTTTTTTTTCGGCCATGGGTTGATACCTCCTTTGTTAACACCCGTAAAAAAAGGGCGCAACATAATAGCTAACATTGACCGCGGATGCACGGTCAATATTTCTACAAAAAGGTATCAGGGATTATTTGACGTAGGCAAGCAGGCTTAAGGAATCGCGGGCCAGGGCTTTGCATTTTTTAGCGACAGGAATGCCAATGCCGCTGAGATCGCGGTAGCTGTCTTCACCGAGAGCTTTCATGTCGAAGGTGTCGTAATTACTGAGATCCCACTGGTTTTGCTGGGCGAAAAAGACCAGTGCGCGACGAATTTGCCCGTTAGGTAAGTTCTGGTAACCACAATCGTTCTTCAGAAAGACAAAAACTGCCGTTAAATCGGCCATATCTTCGGCTTCAGACTCGCTGAGCGCGTAACTGTTTGCGCAAACGGCCATCAGGCTGCCGAATAACACTGTTCTGAAAAACGTCTTCATTGCTTCTACCAGGGGCTTAAAGAAGATAAACGTTAGCACACTGCGAGCGAGGCGACGACCATTATTGTCGATTAAATTGTGTCTGCGGCTTGACCTTCCCGTAAGGGGAAGGACTATGCTCAACGTTTGATTTTGTTTCGCCTGCTTAAGAATAAGGAAATAACTATGCAACGTCGTGATTTCTTAAAATATTCCGTCGCGCTGGGTGTGGCTTCGGCTTTGCCGCTGTGGAGCCGCGCAGTATTTGCGGCAGAACGCCCAACGTTACCGATCCCTGATTTGCTCACGACCGATGCCCGTAATCGCATTCAGTTAACTATTGGCGCAGGCCAGTCCACCTTTGGCGGGAAAACTGCAACTACCTGGGGCTATAACGGCAATCTGCTGGGGCCGGCGGTGAAATTACAGCGCGGCAAAGCGGTAACGGTTGATATCTATAACCAACTGACGGAAGAGACGACGTTGCACTGGCACGGGCTGGAAGTACCGGGTGACGTCGACGGCGGCCCGCAGGGAATTATTCCGCCAGGCGGCAAACGTACGGTGACGTTGAACGTTGATCAACCTGCCGCTACCTGCTGGTTCCATCCACATCAACATGGCAAGACCGGGCGACAGGTGGCGATGGGGTTGGCTGGGCTGGTGGTAATTGAAGATGACGAGATCCTGAAATTAATGCTGCCAAAACAGTGGGGTATCGATGATGTTCCGGTGATTGTTCAGGATAAAAAATTTAACG
>OODO01001515.1_pt1 | contig 15255 bp, 7 predicted proteins | sample 1671261 | NCBI WGS metagenome assembly OODO01 (sample SAMN06348138, study PRJEB24527) | human gut metagenome | biome: human gut; feature: ankylosing spondylitis patient; material: feces | host: Homo sapiens | place: China | collected 2015-10 | reverse complement strand
CCGCCGGAGCGGTGCTTAAGCCGTCAGGCGGGAATTGTGCGGTGTTGCCTTATAATTATCTACTTTTCTCTCAGGTCTGGGTCGATAAGCGCAACCCCACCTGGTACCCCAGCAGGGTGCGGGTTTCCACCGGCTGATGGCGGATGAGGGAAAGCAGCTGCTGTGCGGTACGGCGGCCCAGCTGTTCGGCATCAAAAGAGACCGCCGTGATCTGTGGCGTACACCCCTGCAGCGCTTCGTCGTCATACAGGGAGGCAAGACGGATATCCTGCGGCACGCGCAGGTTCAGCTGTCTCAGGGTGCTCAAAGCCAGCAGGGCAACCTGGTCATCCATGCACAGGATGCAGTCCGCCCCACGCTGTACCGCGAGCTCCACAGCGCTGGTGCGTAGATCGTCGCTTTCCAGCTCCAAAAACAGCAGGCTCTCATCAATCTTGCAGCAGGCGCGGTCATGCGCCTGCTTATAGCCTTCCAGGCGGGACTGGTTGACGGTGTACAGCATGGATCCGCCCAGCAAAGCAATGCGGTGCAGGCCCTTCATCAGCAGCAGGCTGACCAGCTCGCGGCAGCCGCCCACCTGATCATGGTCCACCGAGATGACATCCTGGTCAGCCGGGCGGCCAATGGCAACAAAGGGGATGCCGCTTTTTTGCAGCATGGGGATCAGCGGATCACGCTCCAGCGTGCGGGCCAGAATCACGCCATCAATCTTGCGGTTGACCAACAGACGCTGCATCGGGCTTGTTTCCTGCTCGCCCACCATCGTCATCAGCACATCATAATCATTGCGGGCGGCAATATCGTACACGGCGCTGACGGTTTTGCGCAAAAATGGTGCGGCAAGGTTGCCGAACTGGCGCGAGAACACCAGTGAGATATTATAAGACTGCTGGGTTACCAACCCGCGTGCCAGCATATTGGGCACATAGTTTTTCTCTTTGGCGTACTGGACCACGCGGGCGCGGGTCGCTTCGCTGACACGGCCATTGCCCGAAAGGGCACGGGATACCGTGGTCTTGGACACGCCAAGGTCTTCAGCCATCTGGCTGATGTCAATTTTTTTCTCTCCTTCTGTCTGTTTACGGCGCGGCATGGGTTTACTCCTGTTAACGTTTGCTTCTATAAGATCTTCTTTCTGTCCTTGCCGGTTTTCCGCCCCACGGGCAGTTCCCAGGGTACTGTTCCAGAAACCAGTCCCCCACCCCGGCCATTCCCTACTTGGTTAATAGGCTTAACATATTATACCACATTTTTCTGGATCATGGTAGCCCCCTGTGCAAAGAAAGCAAAGAACACGCTACCCCAGTACGGGGTCATTATATCATTCCTGGCTCTGTTTTTCAACCGATTTCTGGCTCTGTTTCCGTTTTCCAGTGTGTTTTATAACCTGGTAAAGTTTTCTCATTTTGTCCGTATCCTGCTCAGTCATCGTACCTGCGCCAAATTGGGCGGCTTGGGCCAATGCCAGCAGAGCCTCGGCATCCTGGGGTTCAAGGGTGGGGACACAACTTTGCAAAAATGCGGCAAACTCCGGCGCATCGGATGGTGTATCCGGCGGCAGGCCGCGGCGCACCAAAAGGCGGTAGATGCTGCCAAACACGGCCAGCACCCGCGCGTTGCAGCTGCCCCGGCCATACCCCATGGCATGGCGGCGGGCCAGCACCAGCAGCACCACAGCAGCCAACAGGCAACCCCCCAGCAACGCCGCCAAAACCAGCCTGCTGCGGGGCACGATGGTGGCTGCGGGTTCGTTTGCGCTGCTCTCCCCTGCTGCGGGGGCGGTGTCTTGACCTTGAGTTTCGGGCAGCGGGTCGGTGCGCAGGTCGGCCTGTTGGGCACTGACCAGCACGCCGGGGGTCATCTCCATGGGGGTCCAGCCCTGGCCGGAAATGTACACCTCCGCCCAGGCGTGGGCGTTATCGTCCTGTAAAATGGCGTGCCAGCTGCCGTCCTCCTGTTGGGTAAACAGGCTTTGCGGCGCGGCATAGCCCACCACATAGCGCGCAGGCAGCCCGAACATGCGGAACATAACCACCGCCGCCGAAGCAAACTGCACACTGTACCCCTGTTTGGATTCCGTTAAAAAGTAACGGATGGGGTCGGCCCCCTCCGGCGGCTGGGGAGCGCTGGCGTTATACTGGTAGTTGGTGTTTAGATAGGCGCGGATGTAATCGCCAATGTCCGCAGCTTTGGTCAGCTTCTGGTCCTTTTTGGCTTCATCGCACAGGGTTTGCAGCTCGTCATAGCCGTCCGGCACGGCGGTGTAGCGGCTGGCGGCGTAAGCGGCATAGGATGCTTCCATCCGGTCCAGCACGCTGGGGTCGGCATCGGCGCGGGCTTCCAGCTGGGTTTGGGCGGTATCCCGCGGGTAATACAGGAACACATCGTCCTGCGCGGTCTGGCCCGCGGCGGCACCATCGCCCTGGATGGTGTAATAATCGCCCCAGTAGGCGTTGTACGGTGCATAGGTGTACTGGGTATCGGCGTGGATGCGCTCCACCGTCAGCGTCTGGGGCTGGGCGGTGCCGTCATAGGCGGTGCGCAAAAACGGCAGGCTTGCAATGGTCAGCCGGGCGTTATCCTCGGTTTTCCAGTTCATAGCGGCGCTGTCAAAGGCATCGGCATCAGGGGCCTGCCAGGTGGTGCCGTCATAACTGCCGCCGATAAATCCCCGCAGGTATACGGTTTCTTCGGGTTTGTCGCTGGCGGTCAGGGCCAGATCCGTCACTCCGCTGACCTGGATACCCCCGCCCTGGCTCAAGGCGCCATCCGCCACACCACCGGCAGCGGCTTCTACCTGAATGTTCAGCCTGCCGCCGCTGACCCGCGGCAGCCAGGTAATGGCGGTGCTCAGCGCGGCGGATTCCACCCGCTGGGCCGCGGGCTGCAGCCAGCCAAGGGGAACCCCCAGCGCCGGGCGCAGCAGCCACCAACAGGGCAGCGCCAGCGCAAGGCAAAGCCCGCCCGCCGCCAGCGCGGCAGACTTTTGGATGTTATAATGGCGGCAAAGGTTCTGGCGGTAGTTTTCGGTATCGCGCCTGCCCCACAGGGCCCGCCGCTGCACCGAGCAGGAAGCCGCCCACGCCCCCATCCAACCGGCCAAAAGCAGCAGGCAGGCGGGCACAGCAGGCGCGGCCCCGGCCAGCGCCAGCAGCACAACAACGGGCAGCAGCATTAGATCCAGCAGCAGGGCATCCGCACGGCGCAGGGCCGCAGCGGCCAGCGCCCCGGTAACGGGCAGGGCGGCCAGCAGCAAAAACAGCCCCAGCTGCGCCGCACTGCCGCCCTGGGCCACCGGCAGCGCGCTGCCAAGGCGGGCGTTCAGGTTTTGGGCAATGTTCCCGGCGCACTGCTGCGCCCCGGCCAAAAAGTTCCGCTGGCAGATGAACAACACCACAAGATACACAATCACCCCCGCCAGCAGCCCCCAGCGGCGCAGGGCTTGCGGCGCACGCAGGAACAGCGCCCACCCGGCGCAGAAAGCGGCTGCCGCGGGCCACACCCACAACGGCACCGCAATGCCGAACCCGGTGGAAAGCACCAGCAGCAAACCAAAGGTGAGCGCCAGCAGCAGCGCGGCATCTGCCGCCAGCCACAACACAGGGTGCGCTGCGGGGCGCTGGGTGCTCACCAGCACACGGTCCACAAACTTCAGCCCACTGCCGGGGTCGGCAGCGCCGCGCCGGCTCAGGGCAGTACGTTCTTTTTTGCGCTTGGGCGGGTTTTTGCGGTGCTTCGCCGCCTGTTGGGGAAAATCCCCCCATTCCTCCGCTCCGTCCAAATCCCCACCGGGGGTCAGGGCAGCGCGCAGGGCGGTCAGCGGTTCGCGCACCATCAGGCGGTCCAGCTTGGCGCTCAGCTTCCAGTGTACCTGCTTGATGGTATCCCCGTCCCGGTACTCCCGCAGCTCATAGCTGCCGCCCAGGGCGGCGCGGGTGTCGGCTTCGTCGCCGTCCTCATCGGGGGCGGTTTCCGCTTTGGCTTTGCCAGCCGCGGCAGCGGGCAGCACACAGATGCTCTGGCTTTGCACGGCAGCCGGGCATGCCGCGGTGAACACCCCCAGGTGATCCCGCAGGGTGATGCCCCGCACCGCAATGCTCCACACGCCGCTTTTGCCTGCGTTTAGGGTAATGCGCTGTTCGGCGCTCTCCTTGCCGCCCAGCATGGCGGCGCAGCGCAGGGTGATCTGCCCCCCGCCCCATTCATCGGCGGCGTTCAGCAGCACCACAAGCGCAGGTATGGGCAACCGGCTGCGGTTGCGCAGCCGAACCGTCAGGGTAAAATCTTCGCCCTGTATCACGGGTTTGTCCGGCACCAGCAGCTCTGCCGTTACCTGCCTGCGCAGATAGGCGGCGTCCAGCCGCAGCAGCACCAGAAGCACCAGCGCAAACGCTAACAGGAACACCGCCAGCGGTGCCTGGGTGATGAGCGCCGCAGCCAGCAGCACCAAAAGCACCAGCGCCCGGCCCAGCTTATCTGCCATGGCGGTCAGCCTTTTCGGGGCGGGGGCGCGGCACGGTGCGCAGCAGGTCCTGCATTACGCTGTCCACCGTTTCGCCGCCTGCGCGGGCCTGGTCGTTCAGCACCAGGCGGTGGCGGGCAACCGCATCAAACACAGCGGTCACATCCTGCGGGGCAACAAAATCCCGCCCCGCCAGGTACGCCGCCGCGCGCGTCATGCTGGCCAGCGCCAGGGTGGCACGGGGGCTTAACCCCACGGCCAGGCGCGGGTCCTTGCGGCTGGCCTGGGCCAGCGCCACAATGTAGCGGTACATCAGCTCATGCACAAATACCGTGCTGACCTCCTGCTGCATGGCAAGCAGATCCGCCTGACCGGCAACGGGGCGCACACGGTCCAGCAGGCGGCCTTTGCTCTGCCCGGCCAAAATTGCCAGCTCCGCTTCCTCATCGGGGTAGCCCATTACGGCGCAGACCATGAAACGGTCCAGCTGAGACTGCGGCAGCATCTGCGTGCCGGCGGCGCCGATGGGGTTCTGGGTTGCAATTACGGTAAAGGGTGCGGGCACCGGGCGGGTAACGCCGTCCACCGTCACCGTGCCTTCTTCCATCACTTCCAACAAAGCCGACTGCGTGCGGGAGGAGGTACGGTTGATCTCATCGCCCAAAAACAGGTTGCACATCACCGCACCGGCGTGGTACACAAACTTGCCGGTCTCTTTCTGGTAAACGGAAAATCCCACCAAATCGGACGGCAGAACATCCGGCGTAAACTGCATGCGGCTTTCTTTCAGGTCCAGCGCGCGGGCAAAGGCCAGCGCCAGCGTGGTTTTGCCCACGCCGGGAATATCCTCAATCAGCACATGGCCGCCCGCCAGCATGGCCATCCAGATGGTGTTTACCGTTTGCTGTTTGCCCTGCACGGCCTTGTTTACTTCGGCCGTAACGGCGGCGGCCTGCTGTGTGTACTGCATGGTTAATCCTCCCGGTGTTTTTTCCATATCACCATAATGCCAACGGCGGCGGCAATAACCACCAGCCCGGCCCACAGTGCGTTGTTTTCCAGCCAGATCATGGTATTGGAGATCGCGCTCCCCTCGGATTCCGCGCTGCCCTCCCCCGGCAATGGGGTCAGGGCCTGGGGGGCCACTTCGGCAATGGAGCTGCCATCGGCATCCTCCACGGTCACCTGGCGCGGCGTTTCGTCCCAGGTAGCGGCGCTTTCCTGCAAATCCTCCTCTTTGGTGGTGTCCGCAGCGGCGGTGTCGTGCTCCGCAATTACCAGGTAGCGCTGGCTGTTGCGGGTGTAGGGGTGGCAGGTGGAAAGGGTCAGCAGGTCCCGCCCCGGCTGGATCAGCACGGCGTTGATATCGCTGGGGTCAATAATTTTCAGCTCGCTCACGCGGTAAATCAGCGTTTCCCACGGGGTGGTCAGCTGGATCTTGTCCCCCACCTGGATCTGCTGCACGTTGCGCAGCATTTCCGCGCCATAATAGCCGCGGTGGGCGGCAATCACGGTGTTGGTGTTTTCGCCGCCCAGCGGCATCGAGGTCTGGCCCAGCAGCGCCGCGCCTTTGGCCAGGTTTTCGCGGCTGGCGCCCAGGTAAACGGGCAGCTCCAGGTTCAGGCGCGGGATCCACAGCACAGCCAGCACATCATCGTCATAGCCATAGGCAGCAAGGTCCAGCGGGGCTTCCTCGTAGGCAAACGGGTCGGTCAGGCCGCTCTGGCCCCCGGCGTAAATTTCCGCGTTATAGTCCTGCATCGCGGCGTACAGTTCAGGGTAGGCGCGTTCCGGCTCCGGGGGTTCGGCTGTGGTTTCCTCCGCCGCGGGGGCGGTGGGCTGGGCTTCGGCGCGGGCCGCAAACTGCGCAGCGGTTTTGGCGTTGCGGGTGCTGGTCCACCACTGGGCAGCGGTGGGCTGTATCAACAGCGCCAGCCCCAGCAAAATGGCCAGCCAGGCCAGAATTTTAGCAATCAGCCGTCCCATTTAGTCATCCTCCTCGCGCTTTTTGCAGCGGTGCAGCAGCAAAAGCAGCAGCAGCGCTTCGCCGCCAATCACAATGCTGCCCGTTACCGCGATCCACGGCCAGGCATCCACCACGCGCTTGACCACCGTTCCGGTGCGCAGCGCCTGATACTGCACGGCCTGCGGGGTGTTGGTTTCTTCCTCTCCATTATAAGGGATGCGGGTGCCGCGCACAAGCATGCGGTGGGTGTTGATGGCATACGGCGTGCAGGTAACAAGGGTGCAGTAATCCTGCCCCGCGGTGATTTCCAGATCCTCGGTGTGCTCCGGTTCCACCACTTTGATTTGATCCACCTGGTACGCCAGCGTTTCATCCAGAATATGCAGGTAGAAACAGTCGCCCTCTTCCAGCTTGTCCAGGTCGGTGAACAGCACGGCTTCGGGCAGGCCGCGGTGGCCGGTCAGCACGCTGTGGGTGCTTTCGCCGCCAAGGGGGTAGCTGGAGCCTTCCAGATGGCCGACGCCCTTTTGCAGCACATCATCGCTGGTGCCTTCGTAAATAGGCAGGTTGACGTCAATTTTCGGGATGGTGATATACCCCAGGCTTTCGCCCACATCCACAAGATCCACATAGCTGGTGCCGGTATCCTCCGCTTCGCCTGCGGCATCGCGCTCCACGGCGCTGTCCAGCTGCTGGTTATAGCGGCGGGCGGCCTCCTTGGCGGCGTCCAGTTTTTCGGTATCCATGCTTTTTACGGTATCATCGTAATTTTGGATCGCTTCGCTGGCGTGGCGCTGCGCCACCGCGTTGCTGATAACCGGGTACGATGCCACCCCAATGCCGGATAGGATCATCAAGGCCGCAAAGCCGACTTTTAGTTTTGTTGTGGTATCCATAGCGTCACCGCGAACCTTTCCGTGAGAGGGTTGAAGTTGGGAGCTGATGCAATTAGAAATTAGAAATTAGGAATTGGAAGTAGGCAAAAGAATAAATAATAAAGAATCATGAATCATTGTGGTGGACCGCGGCGCATTTGCGGCGCTCAGGAGATATTGGGTTGGGGGTGGTTTTTAGGGTAGTGAATAACAATAAAATAATCTGTAGGGCCTTACGGCGTTGCACACCACAAAATTGTAATAAACCTCGCCCTGCATGTAGGGGGCGGCGTCCCCGACGCCCCGTTTGACGGGCCTAATAATTGCCGCCCATCCACCCCGCGCCGCAAACATTGCAAATCATTTGTAGGGGCCGATGCTCGCCATCGGCCCGCCGGGCTGCCTGCACTGCTCCCTGTCCACTGACCACTACCCACTCTCCACTCTCTCACGATGCGCACGCCGCCATATTCCCCATTGTCAGGGTAATGTGTCCGTCCGGAGCGGCATCCGCCACAAACAACACGCCGGGGCGGGCGGTACCGGCGGCAATGCGGTCGGCCAGGGCCTGCTCCACGGCGCGGCTCACCTTGCGGCGCAGCTCCCGCGCACCATAGGCGGGTACGGTATCACCTGCCAGCGCCGCGGCAGCCGCCGGGGTATGGCGCAGGGTGTAGCCCTGGCGGGCGGCGCGTTCTTCCAGCTCGCAGAGCAGGCGATCCGCGATCGCGGCCAGCTGGGCGGGGCCAAGCGGGTCGAACAGCACCACATCGTCCAGGCGGCCCATCAGCTCCGGGCGGAAATAATCTTTGGCTTCCTGTAATGCCTTTTTGCCGCGGCGGGCGATTTCTTCGGCGGCAGCGCCGAAGCCCAGCGGGCTGGCCTGCCCCGCCAGGCAGCGCGCCCCCAGGTTGGAGGTGAGCAGAATGATCGTGTTGGAAAAATCCGCCTTGCGCCCCTGGGCATCGGTCAGGATGCCATCTTCCAAAATCTGCAGCAGAATATTCTGGATATCGCTGTGGGCCTTTTCAATTTCATCAAACAGCACCACGCTGTAGGGGCGGCGGCGCACGGCTTCGGTCAGCTGGCCGCCCTCATCGTGCCCCACATAGCCTGGCGGTGCGCCGATCAGCCGTGCCACCGTGTGCTGCTCCATATATTCGCTCATATCAAACCGCAGCAGGGCTTTTTCGCTGCCAAACCAGCTTTGGGCCAGGGTACGGGCCAGTTGGGTTTTGCCTACGCCGGTGGGACCTAAAAACAGCATTGCGCCAATGGGGCGGCCAGCTTCCCGCAGGCCGGTGCGGCTGCGCCGGATAGCCGCCGCCACGGCATGCACCGCGCGCGGCTGACCAATCACCTGCGCGGCAAGGCGGGCTTCCAGCTGGTCCAGGCGCACACGCTCCGCCTCCCCTACCCGCTCGGCGGGCACGCCGCTGGCCTTGCCCACCACCTTGGCAATTTCCGCCGAGGTCAGCACCGGCATTTTGCTGCCTGGCAGCATGGATTGCTCCCCGCCTGAAATCCGCAGCGCCGCGGCGGCTTCGTCCAACAGGTCAATGGCTTTGTCCGGCAGGTAGCGCCCCGGCAGGTAGCGCACGCTCAGCTCCACCGCGGCGCGGATCGCCTCCTGCGGGATGCGCACCCCGTGGTAGCGCTCATACCGGGGCATCAGGCCGGTTAAAATTTTTTCCGCCTGCTGTGGGGCCGGTTCCTCGATATTCACCATGCCAAAGCGGCGGTCAAGGGCGGAGTCCTTCTGGATGGTCTTGCGGTATTCCTCCGGTGTGGTCGCACCGATGAGCTGGATTTCCCCGCGGGCCAGCATTGGCTTTAAGATACTGGCCGCATCGATCGCGCCTTCCGCCGCACCGGCCCCGGCGATCACATGGATCTCGTCAATAAACAGAATGGTGGAACGGTCGCGGTAAAGCTCTTCCAGCAGGTTTTTGAACCGCTCCTCAAAATCGCCGCGGTACTTGGTGCCCGCCACCATGGACGCCATATCCAGCGCCAGCACCCGCTTGCCCTTTAAGCTGGGCGTTACCTGCCCGGCGGCAATGCGCTGGGCCAGGGCTTCGGCCAGGGCGCTTTTGCCCACGCCCGGCTCCCCCAAAAGGCATGGGTTATTCTTTTGGCGGCGGCACAAAATTTCGATCATGCGTTCCAGCTCATCATCCCGGCAAAGTACGGGATCCAGCTGGCCTTCCTGCGCAAGGCGGGTCAGGTCACGGCCATATTTCTCACTGGGGCGGCTGCCGCGGGTACTGCTCATGCGGGGGCTGCTGGGCAAAACCAGCTGGCCGGAAAGCTGGCGGCATTCCCGCGCGGCGCGTGGAACTTCCAGCCCAAGGCCCGCCAGCCACACGCTGGCCGTGCAGGCGGTATCTTCCAGCATGGCACAGAGCAGGTGTTCGTTCTCCGCTTTGTTCACGCGAGCGGCATGGGCCCCCAGAACAGCGAATTCCAGCGCCTTGCGGCTTTCGGGCGCAAGGTCCCGGCCGCGCAGGTGCAGCGGGCGGCCCGTACAGGCCCGCTGGGAGGCACAGGCCGAAAGTGCCGTTACCGTGATCTGTTTGCGGCGCAGAAACTCCACCGCAGTGCCCCGCCCGGTTTGCAGCATGGCAAGCAGCAGGTGCCCGGTATCCACCGCCGTACACCCCTGCCGGCCTGCGATGGTGATCGCGGTGGCGACGGTGCGCCGTGCGGCGCGGGTTAAACCTTTATGATAATAAAACATAGTGACCTCTGCCCTCCTACATGTTGCAGCGTTGCGGGTTACCCCACTGCAAGTATAGGCGGGCAGGGTGCAAATAATCATCGAAACCGGGCAAGGCGCTGCCATCCGGCCTGTTTTTGTGGCTGGCCGCAAAAAATATTGGTTTCATTGGTTGTATTGCGTTTTTCAACTTGGCATTTAGACGCATCTGTTGTATGATTAAAAAGTATGCTCTGTTTTAGGGCAATACCGCATAATTCTAATGCCGATACGGCGAGCGAGGTGCGGCAGATGCTAGGCCAAAAGCGCAGATAATACTGGATGCTGCAAAGGTGAGCGCCGCCAGTGGCGGAAACAGCGAACCGAAGCAGGGGCAGCGGTCGCAGAGTGCGAGGGGCTTTTGCCCCCGAAGCACGATGCGGGTACCGCAACCCGACATTATCGAGCATTTTGGCAACGCAGATGCCGTGCCGCAGCCGCCGGAGCGGTGCTTAAGCCGTCAGGCGGGAATTGTGCGGTGTTGCCTTAGGCATATAATTTGATATTACAAAAAGGTTGGTGCGTTCATGCGGAACATGCTGCGGTTTTTGAAAGGATACGAGAAAGAATCCATCCTTGCCCCGCTGTTCAAAATGCTGGAAGCCTGCTTTGAGCTGTTGGTTCCCCTTGTGGTGGCCAATATCATTGATGTGGGCATCAAAAACGGGGATTTGGCTTATATTGGCAAGCAGTGCGGCTTGATGGTGCTGCTTGCGGTTGTGGGTATGGCATCCAGCCTGACGGCGCAGTATTTTGCCGCCAAGGCCGCGCTGGGCTATGGCACGGCGCTGCGCGGGGCGCTGTTCCGCCACATTGATACCCTCTCTTACACGGAGCTGGACGGCATCGGCACGCCCACGCTGGTCACCCGCATGACCAGCGATGTGAACCAGCTGCAAAACGGCGTAAACATGACGCTGCGCCTTTTGCTGCGCTGCCCGTTTATTGTCATCGGCGCGCTGATTCTGGCGTTTGTCATCAGCCCCACCATGGGGTTCTGGTTCGTGCTGGTCACGCTGGCCATCTCGCTGGTGGTTTGGCTGATCATGCGGGTGACGGTGCCCCAGTACCGCGCCGCCCAGAATACGCTGGACAAAGTGACCCTGCTGACCCGCGAAAATTATGTGGGTGCCCGCGTGGTGCGCGCCTTTGCACGGCAGGATGACGAAATTGCGGATTTTACCGCCGTGAACGACAAACTGAAAACTTTCCAGCTGACCGCCGGGCGCATTTCCGCTTTGATGACCCCGCTGACCTATCTCATCGTCAACCTGGGCGTGATCGCCATCCTGATGCGCGGCGGGCTGCAGGTAAACAGCGGCGCGCTGACCCAGGGCGAGATCATTGCCCTAATCAACTATATGAACCAGATCCTTATCAACCTGCTGCGCATTGCCGATCTGGTGGTTTCTGTTACCCGCGCACTGGCCAGCGGCATCCGTGTTTCGGAGATTCTGAACACCAAATCCACGATGACCGACCCCGCCGCGGCCGCCCTTGCCCCGGCAGCGGGCGCCCCGGCCGTTGCATTTGACCATGTGGGCTTTACCTACCACGGTGCCGGTGCCCCCAGCCTGACGGACATCAGCTTTGCCGCCCAGAACGGCCAGACCATCGGCGTGATCGGCGGCACGGGCAGCGGCAAATCCACCCTGATCAACCTGATTCCCCGTTTTTATGACTGCACCAGCGGCAGCGTTGATCTGTTTGGCCATGCCGTGCAGCAGTACGGCTTTGCCCAGCTGCGCCAGATGATCGGCATTGTGCCGCAGCGCGCCGTGCTGTTTACCGGCACCATCCGGGACAACATGCAATGGGCCTGCCCCGATGCCACCGATGAGCAGATCTGGCAGGCCCTGGAGATTGCTCAGGCGGCGGACTTTGTGCGCGGCAAGCCCAAAGGGCTGGATGAACCGGTGGAGACCGCCGGGCGCAATTTCAGCGGCGGCCAGCGCCAGCGCCTGACCATTGCCCGCGCGCTGGTGCCTCACCCCCAGGTACTGATTTTGGACGACAGTTCCTCCGCCCTGGATTTTGCCACGGACGCTGCTTTGCGCAAAGCGCTGAAAGAGCAGACCCATGGCATGACGGTATTTATTGTTTCCCAGCGTGCTTCCGCTGTGCAGCGTGCGGACCGCATTCTGGTGCTGGATGACGGCAATCTGGTGGGCAGCGGCACCCATGTCAACCTGCTGAAAACCTGCGATGTTTACCGCGAGATCTGCCTGAGCCAGCTGAGCCGCGAGGAGGTGGAAAAGACCCTATGAGCAATGCAAAGAAAAAGCGTGTTTCCCTGCGGGGCAGTAAAGGCACCATTCAGCGCGTGTTAAAGCTGATCCAGCCGTACCGCGGTTTGGTGCTGTTCACCCTGCTGCTTGCCGCCGTTACCGTTCTTACCACGCTGTACGCCCCCATTCTTTCGGGCCGCGGCGTAGACCTGATTGTGGGCCAGGGCAATGTCAACTTCCCTGCCCTGGGCAAGATTGCCATCCAGTTTGGCGTTACCGTGTGTGTCACCTCCATCTGCCAGTGGCTGATGAACATGGTGAACAACCGCATCACCTTCCAGGTGGTGCGCGACATCCGCGTGCAGGCGTTCCAGCACATGGAGATTTTACCCCTGAGCTATATGGATGCCCACAAGCCCGGCGACGCCATCAGCCGCATCAACACCGATGTGGAGCAGTTCAGTGACGGCCTGTTGATGGGCTTTACCCAGCTGTTCACCGGCATTCTGACCATTGTGGGCACTTTGGGCTTTATGCTTTCCATTGACTGGCGCATTACCCTGATCGTTGTGGTTCTCACCCCGCTTTCCATCTTTGTGGCAAAGTTCATTGCGGAGCATACCTATGATATGTTCCGCGTACAGAGCGAGACCCGCGCCGAGCTGACCGGTCTGGTGGACGAGCTGATCGGCAACGAGCATCTTGTCCGCGCCTTCGGTTACGAAAGCCGCGCCGAGGAGCGCTTTGACAAGGTCAACGCCGATCTGCAGATCTGCGGCGTAAAGGCCACCTTCTTTTCCTCCATCACCAACCCTGCCACCCGCTTTGTCAACGCGCTGGTGTATGCGGCGGTCGGCGTGGTGGGCGCGCTGGTTGCCATTGGCGGCGGCATTACGGTCGGCGAGCTTTCGGTTCTGCTGAACTATGCCAACCAATACACCAAGCCGTTCAATGATATTTCCGGCGTTATGACCGAGCTGCAGAACGCCCTGGCCTGTGCGCAGCGTGTGTTCGACTTTATTGACGAAGACCCCATCCTGCCCGATGCCCCCGATGCCGTTACCCTGCCCCACGGTGCAGGCAGTGTGGAGTTTGAGCATGTCAAGTTCCGCTATGTGCCGGATGTGCCCTTGATTGAAGACATGAACCTGCGCGTTCAGCCCGGCCAGCGCATTGCCCTGGTCGGCCCCACCGGCTGCGGCAAAACCACCCTGGTCAACCTGCTGATGCGCTTTTACGAGATCAACGGCGGCACCCTGAAGGTGGACGGCCACCCCATTGACACCGTAACGCGGGATTCGCTGCGCGGCAACCTGGGTATGGTCTTGCAGGAAACCTGGCTGAAAGCCGGTACTGTGGCAGATAACATTGCTTACGGCAAGCCGGACGCCACCCGCGAGGAGATCATCGACGCCGCCAAGCGTGCCCGCGCCCACAGCTTTATCTGCCGCCTGCCCCAGGGCTATGATACCGTAATTGCCGAGGACGGCGGCAACATCAGCCAGGGCCAGAAGCAGCTGCTTTGCATTGCCCGTGTTATGCTGCGCAAGCCGCCCATCCTGATTCTGGACGAAGCAACCTCCAGCATTGATACCCGTACCGAAGTGCTGGTTCAGGATGCCTTTGAGGAACTGATGAAAGGCCGCACCAGCTTTATTGTGGCGCACCGCCTTTCCACCATCAAAAACGCCGATCAGATCCTTGTGATGAAAGCCGGCAACATTATTGAGCGCGGCACCCACGAGGAGCTGCTGGCCAGGGGCGGCTTTTACGCCAACCTGTATGCAAGCCAGTTTGCCAAGGCGTAACGCCTGCCCCGCTGCATAACCCCAACTAAATATCAAATGGCCCGGCTGCAAATGCAGTGCGGGCCGTTATTTTTAGTTTTGCTGTATATCCTGTACGTCATCGGCGGATTTTGTTTGACGCAGACAGACGCAGGGATTATAATAAATGCGGTGTAATTTGCCGGAATTTGTCACAGCCTGGCGTTCCGGCTCAAGGTGCAGTCATACGCTGCCCTGCAAGTAGAGAGGAAAAGAGGAATATTTATGTCCAAAACGTCCATTCCCAAAAACTATCATGATCTTTTGGGCCTGTACGATACCCAGCGGGCCATCGGCATCATCAAAACCATCTTTCAGGAAAAGCTGTGTGCCGCCCTGCACCTGAAGCGCGTTACCGCCCCGCTGTTTGTTTTGAACGGCAGTGGCCTGAACGATGATCTGAACGGCGTGGAGCGCCCCGTCAGCTTTGATGTACCCTGCCTGGATGAGCGCGCTGAAGTTGTGCACAGCCTGGCCAAATGGAAGCGCTATGCCCTTGCTGAGTATGGGTTCCGCCCCGGCCAGGGCCTTGTGACCGACATGAACGCCATCCGCCGCGACGAAGAGCTTGACAACCTGCACAGCATTTATGTAGACCAGTGGGACTGGGAGAAGGTCATCACCGCGAAGGACCGCACCCTGCCCTTTTTGCAGGAAACCGTGCGCGATATTGTGGATGCCGTTTGCTCCACTGCGGACGAGCTGCGCTGGAAGTTCCCGGAGCTGAAAGCCATCCGCCTGACCCGTGAGCCGACCTTTATCACCACCCAGGAGCTGGAAGACCTGTACCCCGACCTGACCCCCAAAGAGCGCGAAAACGCCTTTACCCGCGCCCATGGCACCGTCTGCATCATGCAGATCGGCGGCCAGCTGAAAAGCGGCATCCGCCACGATGGCCGTGCCCCTGACTATGATGACTGGACGCTGAACTGCGATATTCTGTTCTGGCACAAAGCGCTGGGCTGTGCACTGGAGCTTTCCAGCATGGGCATCCGTGTGGACCCGGCCGCCATGACCCGCCAGCTGGAAGCCGCAGGCTGCCCGGAGCGTGCGGAACTGCCGTTCCACAAAATGCTGCTGGAAGGCAAGCTGCCCCTGACGATGGGCGGCGGCATTGGCCAGAGCCGCCTGTGCATGTTG
>OODO01001498.1_pt1 | contig 15453 bp, 19 predicted proteins | sample 1671261 | NCBI WGS metagenome assembly OODO01 (sample SAMN06348138, study PRJEB24527) | human gut metagenome | biome: human gut; feature: ankylosing spondylitis patient; material: feces | host: Homo sapiens | place: China | collected 2015-10 | reverse complement strand
GTTCCTCCACACTGCATTCATATGTTGAGATATTTTCCAGCCCATCATTTCCTTCAATTTTTCTATAATGCTACCATCCTTCCCAACTGAGATTCACATTCTCAGTTACGGCACATCTTACCGTAGACTTTTGCACATAGCAACCTATTTTTTGCGGTCTTTCGGATGTCCCATCTTCTCCTTCGCATCATCCGGCACATCGATCAGTCCAAACCGATAGAACATTCCGTAGATGTAAGTCACTCCCCGGATATCGCCCAGAGCTTTCGGTCGTTCAACTACTTCTCCTACCTTTTTAATATTGCCCAGCGCCAGCAGCACAGAACTCCACGCCAGGCTTTTACTATTCTCTCTGCGATCGATCCACAGTTCCTTAGTGTATTGCCCATTCCGGCCCTTTCGTATTTCATAGGTAAAGGGTAAACCTGAGTACGTTTTGAAACGCACACCAGCATAAAGAAGAACCACCTCCCACAGATGCTCTTCTGTCGGCTCGGTTCTCAGTTTTCTTACCGCTCTGTATCTCCGCTGCCGCTCTGCTCCTACGCTGATTTTCTCTTTATCTGCTGCGCTTGGGAAGTACACGCCTTTTTCATAAGGCAGGTACGATGTGACGGAGGCTTTGGAAAGTTTAAGAACTGCTACAGTTGATAGTATGGCAGTTTTGTAGTCCTGTGTTTTTCTATACTCTTCAAAAGTGTTTTTCACTTTCTTCGCCGCATTCGATTCATACACTCCAGCTGTGATGAGCAGCTTTCTCACTTTGATTGGGTTTAGGTTTAGCACATCGGCGATGGATTGGAGGGAGCAGTCCTCATCATAGAGCGCCACAGCCGCATCCATCTGATTTTTCAGATTCTTCCCGGCATCGTATTCCGGCTTTAACTTTTTCCGGCCGCCGCCAGGCTTTCTGGCTTTATATGCTCTTTTCTCTCCCATAATTATTCGTGCAGTTCCAGCGGCAGTCCATCCGGGTCGTGGAAGAATGTCATCTTCTTGCCGGTGTAATCATCCACACGGATTGGCTCACATTCAATCCCTATCTCCGCCAGCTCTTTCACCGTCTGCTCCACGCTCTCCACACAGAATGCAAGATGACGCAGGCCACAGGCTTCGGGACGGTTCACACGCTTCGGCGGGTTTTCTTCTGCAAAAAACTCCAACTCTGTGTGCTCATTGACACGAATGTCTAGCTTCCAGTCCTTACGCTCTGGACGGTAGTTCTCTCTGATAACAGAGAATCCCAGCTTGTTCACATAGAAATCCTTTGCAGCTTCGTAGTCAGATACGATAATTGCAATGTGGTGTATTTTAGATAAGTTCATTTTGTGTCACACTCCATTTCTTTTATTTCCGTTGCAAACTATACAGCAACCTTTAAAAAATGCCGTGTGAACTTCTGGAATTCAGTTTGTCCACACGGTCGATCTTATTTCAGTTTTTTGAGGATTTCATCTACGCTCATACCACTTGCCAGCAACTTCTTCAGTACAGCCTCTGCTTCGGTCTTCTTAGCTTCCTCAGCAGCCTTAGCATCTGCCTTTGCCTTCTTTACTTCCAGGGTTGCTACTTCCTTTTCGGCCTTTTTCAGAGCAGCCTTCTTCGCTTTCAGATCAGCCTTCAAAGTGTCAATGTTTGCGGTGATGGATGCGATTTCCGTATTCAGAGATGCGATAGTTTCCTGCTTCTCTGCAATCTGGGACGCGTAGTCTTTTGTGGTATTGGTTTTGGGACGGTTTTTGCTGCCTTTCGTTCTGGGCATGGTGATAACCTCTTTCTTTTTATTGTGGTTTAAGTATAGCACTGTAGAGATACTGAACTAATATCTCATTTATTTTCATTATATATTTTCAAAAATTCATCTGCGAATTTTTTTACCAAATCACGGTCAACCGTTGTTACCAATGTTTCTCCATTATAATTAGCGGCCTTCGTCCAATTATAAGATCCATGCATGATATAATCTAAGTCCACAATACAGAACTTATCATGCATACGATTTGTTCCCCACACACCAGAACGCTGAACAACAACACATTCAAAGTTTTCTTTTAATCCTTGCAATAGGTTTTGATTTGAATCTTCATCTGAAATAATGATCCGTATGTGTATACCGTTTTGCTTCTTCTTTAATAATTCCTGATACAAAACCTCATTAGAGAACCATGCAACAGCAACCCAAATCAAATACTTCGCATCTCTAATTCCTTGTATTAAAACATCCTGAATTCTATCGAACTCAACATCATTTGATACTTCCGGCTCAATATCAGAATATATTATCTGTGGTCTGAGTTCCACGTCTTGAATGGCGTATTCATCATCTTCTTCGTAAACATAATATACCAGTCTATCGATTTTATCTTTTAGCTCTGTTGCTTTAGTCATCAAAGGAATTGGCACTCGAATTTCAACATTTTCCCAGTGTTGATTTGATCTTGTTGCAAATTTCCATTGTGGAACACAGTTAATTGTACTTCTGCTAATTATCGGAAACAATTCGTCTTTACAATCCGAAAACTTAGGGTCATATTGTAAATCTGCAACTAATGTCCGTTTCAGTGCACCTGAATTCATACCTTATCCTCCAATCCTTCAGATTTTTTAATATCAAGGTTCCATTCTATATTCTCTTATATATATTCTTCTTACTCTGGTATTACTTCTCTGCTGCCTTCTGCATATTCAAAATAGTCATCCTTCCAAAGAACACAGCAGTTATATCCAGTGCTTCTATATCTGATCCCATCAATTCCTATTTCCTTGCAACATGATGCAACATAATTAGGAAGTAGATATTCATGTACTGTTTTACCCGTTTCATTTTCTACGGTAAATCTCATATGCTCAATGAAACGATTTGTTTTCTTTGCTTCTCCTGACAGATCCAATAATTTAACAGGTTTTACAGCTTTGAGTCCGATTACTTGCACACGAGGTTTTGTTCCTCCACTGTGCTTATAGATTTCCTTTAATGCACCTTCCTTATCTTCGGCGATATAATAGCAACTTCTTCCTACCTCATTATAGCGACCGTGTGCTGAAACATTTGTAGGTGCTTTCATCATCTCAGAATCATGATATGGACGCTGATGTTCGCCTAATATCCTTGCATGGTAATATGTAATGTTCTCAAAACTGATGAAATGATTCCAGTTCTTAAGCATTTCAAATATCCTGGCACCTACCGGATGTTGTAACGCAAATGCATAATTCTGTTCCAGTTTACTTTCAAAAGATACTAAGCTATCCAGCGAAAATTCTTCAAACATTTCCAGTGAGCTTTCTACCACAGTAATCTGATCTGCTGATAACTTAACGTCTGGAGAGTCTTTATGGTAAAAGTCCTTTTCTTTCGGATCAAACCGAATTTTATCAGACTGCAACAGCTTTTTGGCAGTCGTTTTGGTCAAAGACTTTAATACTTTTTTACTGCCTCGTGGCAATTCCAAGTCAGCATAATTTGGCAGCATCCTTACTACAGCAAAATTCTGTGCTGCAATACTACGCTCTAGCACATCATTTAAAGCAAGCGCATTATCCCACTGTGATGTCAATCCACCTATATAATCAGAAATGGCAGACAATCCGCTGCCCATTGCTTGAACATTACCTTCAAACTGTGTCCGAAACTCTCGCAATTCAGGTGTTATTGTTGCCGTCTCAAATGCAGCAAGAACATCTGAGTTAAATGGATTTATATCTCGATAGGGCTGCATAACCGTAGCTACAGCATTCAATGTTCCTGTCATAGAACTCATGGTATCATCTGGAACCAATGTTTGTGCCACAGAAGATAAAGATGCAGTTGCAGCGGTAAGCCCCAAACTATTTTGCTCCGTCAAATTATGATATGGTTGCATGGCATCCTGCAATGGTTGCAATGCTTGAATAAGCGGTGCCTGTTGTACTCTTATTTGTTCTGCAACACTGGCAGCCACTTGCATTGTTGGACTGTTCAAAATGCGTGCTTCTCGCTCTTCCATTCTTTTTATAGCTTTATCATAGGCTGTTTCCGAAGGATGAATGGAGTCCTCATCTAAGCTTTTTGTCATTCATATCCCTCTATTTATTTTTAAAGGTTTTTCCTTTTTATCTACAGTTTTTCTCACATCTCAGCCGATCATCAAATCCCTGATTCTTAGATCGTTGCCTGCTGCTCACCACGGAGAGGTGTGTGATTCATTCGAGCAGCGCAGGGAGCTACCGCTCCCAGTATATCACAATTTCATCCAGTTTTACAGACGCTTTCTTGTCTTCATCACTACACAATACATCAATCCGCCGAGCACTCCACCTACTGTGTTGTAGAAGATGTCCGATAGCTGGAATGTTCCCAAACGAAGCAATAATTGCAGCATCTCAATGCTTATCGAAAAGCAAAATGCTATCTTCCCGCTTTGCCATAGGATTTTCTTCAAGCTGTTTCCAATCTTTTCTTCGAATGTCCACATCACTACGGCAGAAAACGGCACCATCATGATCACATTCTCAATACACTCCGTTGTCAGCTTCTGTTCGCCGTTCACGGTCTCTCAGATGCCCCAACCGCCCATGATATCAGCCAAAGGATTCATCCACTGGCTTCGATTCAACAAGGTGCGGAACAGAACAAGTGAGGTAACAAAAGCCAAGAAAAACAGCTTCCGAAAGAACCCGCTTTCTTTGAATTTCTGATACCATGTCACCATGGCACTCTTCCAGCCTTTACCAGCATGTATTGGCTCATACGCATACAGGTAGAAAAACATTGCGAGGAAGGAAAGCAAGAGTGAAAATCCAAACGGCTCATACAGAGCAGTCAAGATGTTTCTGAGAATTTTGGCTAACACTTCAAGCACATTCATTACAGATCACTGAACAGATCAGCCTTGTACACACCGTTCTCCAGCATCTTTTTAAAGCTATCTTTTACTGCTGCGACATCCTCATAATAGGTCATGCCATACCATGTATCATTGGTTTTCAGAACCTTTACGGACATCTTGCCCCACTCCAATAATTCCCCAATAAAGATGGGAATCAGGTACTCTGCTTTCAAAGGATTGCCTGGAACCTCTTTTTTGAAGAATTCTTTGAAGCCTTCCTCCAGCACATCCAGGAACTCTGGAGTCAGGCCCCACATATTCATGGATACCAGAGAATTCACATCCACAGCCATGCCGTCAGCCTCTGCTCCAGCTTCAGTCTTGACGATGTTCTTAGTTTCCACAACCTCGGTCAGATTATTCTGGTCATCCATCTTGCAGATACCACGGGTTACACCACCGTTGTCAGACAAAGTATTCTTCAGCACAAAGCCTGCCATACAAGACTTGCCGCCATTCACCAAATACTCATGGACAGCTTTGAAGCCCTCCTTACCATAGTAATCATCTGCATTGATCACAATGAACGGAGTATCAATCACATTTTTCGCTGCAAGGACGGCCTGGCCAGTCCCCCACGGCTTTGTCCGGCCTTCCGGCAGAGCCCCCGGGATGTCGTTGATAGCTTGGAAAGCGTAGTCCACAGTTACACCATGAGAAGCGCAAATAGAGGCAATGCGGTCTCCGATGACTTCTTTGAACTCCTTCTCGATATCCTTGCGGATGATAAATACCACATGATTAAAGCCAGCCTCGATTGCATCATGAATCGAGTAATCCATAATAATATGGTTAGAAGCATCTACCGGCTCCAACTGCTTGATTCCTGTTCCGAAGCGGCTACCGATACCGGCTGCCATGATAAGCAATGTTGTGTTCATAACTTCTTCATCTTTTCTTTATGTTCCAATATGTAGAACGTAAATATCTCACCTAATTAATGCCATTAGGTTATCTCGAATTTTTCTAGGCAAGCTAGATTTGATTCTCCTTAGAAAATTCACAATTAACAAACTAATGGCAAGAGCCACTGCAACAACCACTAATGAGCACAATGTACTTTCCTGAAGTTCCGTAATAGTAACATTCATGCCTACACGTTGCATTCCCATTTCAGCAATTTTTAATACGATTCTTTTAATTGGCTCATGTACAGCTAAAATTGTAATCGTATTCTGACCGAGGAGCTGTAGGAATGTATTCCGTGTAACGAACCACTTACATACAAATCCTAGCCATATGGAGCCGATAATTCCGCCTAGCATAAATAATAAATAATTTTTTCCATATGAATTACTCCACATCGACACCGATTTTATGACTAAGTCTAATCACAAAACTGAAAGTTCTATCATCTCCTCTTCCGCAGCTTATCAATATCGAGCATTATTACTATACATTATAAATCGCATTGATTTTATTTGTAATCATATTTAAAATTTCAAGTCTGAAGAGTCTCGCTTCAATCCTGCACCTAATAAATTCTATTATTGCTGCTAGAGCAAACAAGCCAACAACGACCAACATCATATGTAAAACCAAGAAAGCTATATTTGCTGTATAAAAATTGTGTGCCTTTACGATGTCATTCCAAAAGAGTTCTCTAAAAAATGGATTATCATGTATAAGATAAACCGGGAATGTCAAATTTGCTATCATATTTATTGTTTTGTTATATCCAGCATTCATTTTTTTGAATGTTAGAAAGATGCCAATTGAGCAAATCCAGATCAAAGGCGAGGTAATGTCCGTAAAGTAACTAGCATGAGATAAGATAGCATTATTTCCGGTCTTTAATCCAAGTAGTGTCATGCAAATCGACGTTGCCCAAATTACCAAAGCTGCTGAAGCCGCAATTAAAAAGCTTTTTTTCTCCAATTTCTGAAGATTGCATTTGTGGAGTACCCCCCCCCCATAAATATAAGTATAGGAACCATGTTAAGTTGCTATATAAAAAATCTGATCCTATAAACACAAAGTGAACAATTGAAAATGGAATTGTCAAAAATAATGTGATTCTCAGGCACTTCTCATTATATCTATTAATAATTATATTTAGCAAAGGAAATACCAGATACATTCCAATATATGTCGTTGGAAACCAATATAAATTGTATATAGGTGCAAATACAGATTTGAAAATTTCCGTTCCTGATGCGCTCCCTGTTATCACAAACTTCACCCCAATAAGAATTACTGCATAGAATGAAATTTCAAGCAAAAGTTTAAGAATATTTTGAATCTTGAATTTTGACCCAATTAAGTAGTACGCACTTATAAGCACAAAGCACGTCACTCCCAATTTCCCACCCATTTTCAGGAACTGTGCAAATGCTTGGTTTACCGAAAACGGTTGTTCAAATAATCCCCCATGATATACATAATGACTTAAAATTATAATTACCATAGAGAAGATTCGCAACAATTCCATATTAGACTGTCTAGGTTTATTCATTGCCTTTTCCTCTTTTCCGTTAACTTTCCACACCCGCTGGCTTTTCTTAATTATTAAGTAATGATTTACAGATGAAAGTGAAATCCCAAGATTTTTCCAAGATTCACAGCATCTATCATCAACATTCCAAAATTACACTTCAACGCAAACAGTGGAATATCGACTTTTTTTCTTCCTGTGAATGGCATTCTTTTTATCGATTCCTTTACAATAGGATTGCGAATGTACTTTTTGGTTTCGTTTCTCGCTGAGAAAGGCATTTTAATAATCAGCTCAAAACAAGACATCACATTTGATCCTGCATAATCCTCAACAGAAAAGTCAAAACCTCTTTTTCTTAGGTCATTGACAATCCGGCTACGTTCCTCAAGTAACGCAGTTTTATTTTTTACTAATGATGCACTTCTATTTTTCATAAATGCTCCTGTTGGGCGAATTGTATAGCAATAGAAGCATTCATCAAATGATTTAACGTTTTTAGCCACAGAAAAGCATGTGGCGTTAAACATACTATCCTCATTTAATCGAATAGATGGACTAAATCGAATTGAATTTTCATTTATAAAATTCCTTCGATATATATTTCTCCAAACTGCTCCCCATTCAAGTCTTTTTGATATTGCTTCTTTTGAATTTGCCCATTTCAGAACATCTTCAATTGAATATCCGAGATATTTAGGAAGTATATTAGCCACTGTTTCTTCAACTGAATTCGATGTATACTTTTTCTGAGGATAAAACTGCTTTTCTTCAATTACTCTTCCATTTTCATCTTCTACTATTTGATGAAATCCAAAAATTCCAATATCCACATTTGCTGTTTCTAGAAGATTTTTTACTGACGAAAAATAATTTGGTCTAACCATATCATCTGGATCAATGAATATAATATAGTCACCTGTTGCATTTTCAATTCCCGTATTTCTTGCGGATGAAACACCCTGATTGCAAGTATGAATTATTTTTATTTGCGCATTTTTATATTCAAACACTATATTTTGATTACACTTATTTTGATTGAAATACTTGTTTAGCCCCCCCCCCGATATCATCGGAAGAGCCATCATTTATAAGAACAACTTCAACACCAAAACACTCATTTTCGAAAATGCTGTCCAAGCACTTCGGCAAATACTGTGCCACATTGTAGCATGGCAAAATCAAACTCAATCTCATTTTTCTTCTCCCAAAACGGCTTCACTTTTCAACTCTATTATTAACTTTTGAGACCGCCTGTACTATAAGTTTTTCTTTTAATAATAAGAGAACCACTATATAAATCACACAGCCAATAGTCCCACCAATTATGCACCTTGTAATATCTTGTAGTTTATCTATTCGTGGCATAATAGTAGAAACTGCAGCACACATAAAGCTCATCGCTAAAAACGCTTTTATAAATGTACGAATAGCTTCTCTACTCTGAAAACCATCTAATTTTTTACACATTTGTATTAACAGTAATATTGTACAAACTGTAGCCGAAATAGACGTTGCAAATGCAAGACCAAGATATTCAAATCTTCTCACCAACACAACATTCAGCCCAATATTTACTGCAACAGCTATTGTACCGTTAATCATTGGTGTTTTTGTATCCTTCATAGAGTAAAACACCTTATTCAGTACATCTCTAAATGATGCACCAACAATACCTAGCGCGTATATCTTTAGTGCCCGACTTACAAATAAAACTGTATTTTCGTCAAATGCGCCTCGTCCGAAAAGTATTTGAACTATTTCCTTTGAGAACATAAAAATCAATGCAGCTAAAGGAAGAACCAATAATGAAACGACATTAATATATGCAAGGGTAAATGTGTTTTTCTCTTTTATGTCATTTTTTGCAAATAACTCTGTCATTTTAGGATACAGGATCGTTGTCAAGCTTAAAATAACGACTTGCGTAACCATATTTGCAACTTCACTTGAATAGTTCAGTGCAGAGACACTTCCCTCTACCAAACCAGAAGCCATTGAACGATCCACAATTGAGTTAAGCTGATTTACACCCGTGCTGATAAATACCGGCCCTACCAGTATTAACATTTGCTTGATATTTGTATCTCGAAGATCTAAAACACGTCGATGCCTAAAATCAGTTTTTTTCTTTATAAGTACCCTTAAATAAACAAATTGTCCAAAGGATGCTAGAAGTAGACCAACTGCAAGAATATATGCGTTTCCTACATAGAATCCGATTGCAATAAAAGCAATTTGAATCAAATTGTAAGGAACATTCATCAAAGAGTTTTGATTGAAATAGCCCTCAATTTGCAAATACGCATTATATATATATACCAAAATAATGGCAATACATGTAGGCATAATAATCTTTGCAAATTGATTGCATAGGATAAAAGTCTCTCCCTGAAATCCGCCTGCAAATAACTTCACAAGCTGATTTGAAAAAAGAACCCCTAAAATCGTCAAAAAAACAGATAGCAAACAAAAGATATTAAACACATTGTTTGCGAATCTATCTGCCAGCTCTTTGTTTTTCTTGACTTTTATTTCAGTGTACAGCGGTATAAAACCTGTCGTAACCGCTGTACCAAACACTGTAAATATAATTGCGGGGATATTTTGAACTGCAACAAAAACATCCGATACATAGCTAGTCCCATAGTAATTAGCCAAAACCATTTCTCGAACAAAGCCCAATCCTTTTGCTATGAACGCAGCAAGAATCAACTCAACTACCTTTATTGCAATGCTCTTATCCTTTTTTTTTGCCATTAATTGAAACCTCTCTTTACCGCCAGATTAGCTTTCTTTCTAAGGTAAAAGGCCAATTTGCCGAATGTTATTTTCTTTCGATAGAACCAGGCTACTTTTGCATAGAAGTTCAACGTACTACATGTGCCATGTTTTTTTATAAACTTATAATTTAGTTTATCTTTCTCAATTTTTTTAACGACATCTGGATATATAGCATAAATGAGATCTTTTGAATATGTTTTTGCTTTAAAGGAAATTGGTCTTGAGAAAAGATGTATATACATATATTCTTCTCTCTTCACATTTGTCCCATCTAAATAATTTCTAATAATCTTACCATTTTCCCAAGTAAATACCTGTCTATTATTCTTATATCCATCTTCTTCCGGCAAATACAGCAAATAGAAACTTGTTGTAAATCTGTCCAGATGAGCGAAATTCGTTTCAGTATACTGTGGAATATTTAATGCTTCATACAAATCCGCCATAACGACCTCGTCAAAGAATCGGCCATCTTGACTTGTAAATGCTTCTTTGTAGTCGATTATTCCGTCCACATGAATTCTATATCTGCGATTCACTTCTGGCGTGTTTCTATATAAGATTGAATGTCCTTGAAATCCAATCTTATCGTATTTCGACAGAATATCTTCTGTGATAAATTCTCTGATATCTCCCCATATCAGATCCATATCACAGTGGCCCCAGAAATCGTATCCTACTAAGTCATCTGCAAAAATTTCACCATAGGCTGGTTTAAATTCACACAGCTTCCAAGGTCGTTCAATTGACACTTTGAAATCATAGCATTTTTGAATTTTATTCTTAATATCTTCGTATGAGCAATAATGCACCTTTACATTATTCGGATAATCATATTCTGTATAATCATCCGTATATAAAATCCAATCAATCGTATCATTCGCACTACAAGATAGAAGCCACATCTTAAATCCAGCAGGCAATTTTCCAAAATATGGTATTACATAACATATTGAAGTTTGTTTTTTCATTTGACAATCCCTTTTCTTATTGCCAGCACATATCCTATTGGGTATCCACAAGTAACAAGTACCTTTCTATATATTCCGTTAATTGAAGATATTGCTTCGCTATACTTTCTCCCAATTCTAATATTATCTCGGCTATATCCAATATATGCTTTAACAAACGCTTTGGGATATTTCCAAAAATAGTCCATTGCCTCATTGATATAAAAGCGCCATAAATAGATTGTTTCTCTTGCACGTCCCGTACTTTGTTTAATCACAGAATTTTCTTGATCGTGATAATAGGCTCTTATGTTCTCATCAATATAACGAGTCTTGTACTTTCGTGCCATTCTCCACCAGACAACCGATTCTGGGTAGAACTTGAGTTTTTCATTTGGTTCTGGAAATGGAAGTTCCTTCATTACATCGGTGCGAACAATATTCCATTTTTCAAAGCAAAGTCTCTGTACAAAATAAGCATCCAGATCATTACTGTCAAACATATGCTGCGGATAAGATCCAATCGGTGTTCCATCTTCAGCATTATAGCATTTTGCAATAACGCCCTTATATTGATTCCTTTCCCCTTCAGGTATTGATTCCCATGTATTGATAAAAACCTCTAGTGCATTTGCCTTGAAAGAATCATCTGAATCTGCAATTAAAAACAGCTCCGATGTAGTTTCCTGCAGTGCCCTGTTTATTGCCGAATGTTTTCCTGCATTTTCTTGGTAAATATATATAATTTTGAAATCTGCTTCTTTTTCAAATTCTACCACAAGACTTTTAGTATCATCTGTTGACCCATCATCTACAATGATCCAAATAAAATCCCGGAATGTCTGTCTCTTCAAGCTTTCAAATACACGGGGTAAAGATTTTCTTCTGTTATATGTCGGTGTAAAAACTGTAATTCTTTCCATTTTTCTCTCCATCGTTCTCACCATTTCTTGTTGTCATGCCAGTTATCGACATCATTAGATATATTAAAACCCAAATATGCGTACATCCCGCTCCAAATAGATGATTGAAATAGCATTCAAAAAACACATAACACATTAGAGCAAATGACATTCTATTAACGGATGCAGCCTTCATATAAACGTATGTAAATACAATTGACCCTAAAATTCCACATTCCAGATACATCTGAACTAAATCATTGTGCATACTACGACTTGCAAAATTCGATCCATGCATAGTATTTAGATATCGAGTCAAATATGTTGTCACCGAACCTAATCCATATTTAATTTGTCCCGAATTCATTACCGCTTCTATTCTTGAAGATCTCGAAAGCGTTGCCTCGTATAATGTTATATGGAATGTTTGGTAAAACCACGCTTCAAATGCATCATTCAGCATCACGCATGTTAGTGTTGGAAGTAATACAAAAATAATCACAGTTGCAAAAACCATTTTTTTACTCACAGGTTTCTTTTGTATAAGCCATTTTGAAAGTACAAAAAAACTTATCGCAACCAACATACAAATTCTCTTAAAGCTCAAAATGCAGAGAATCAGAGAAATTATAGCTTTTTTTCTTTTTCCCATATAAAGATAAAAACATTCAAATATTAGGAAAACAAATGCCAGTTCACTTTCAAACGGGCTATACGAATTTGCGAAAGAAATGCTTTTAATATTTGCAAGAGTAAGCTGCCCAGCAAAATTCTTAAAAAAAGCTATAATATACAGCACAAACAAGTAGTTTAAAATTGTTTCTACATCTTGTTCATCAGAAATCTGCGAATATACAATTATAAAAATCAGTGGAGTATAATAGTATACTGCTTCATTTATTGCATATGAATTAAATCCATTTATCATTTGCAATATTGCTGTTATCACAAACAAAAATGTAATTCCACCAAAAATCAATAAATATTCTTTTCCGATTCCTTTTAATCTGCGTTTTTCATATAGACCGCTCCCTAAAAAATAAACCGCCGAAAAGCACCATACCATTGCATATTTTAAATTTCCGAAATCAAATGCATATGCAATCATCACCAGCAAAAAGAAATAATCCACTTGCCGAAGTTTTCTTATTTGTAACATACACATTTCACCCCTTTATTTTTCTTAAAGTTGCCATCAGTCCACCCTTGTAAGCAATTCCCTTTATGGATTCCAGCAGTCTATCTTTAGAGGTGACTTTTATATACTTCTGAATGTGTTCATCCATTTCGTGTTCATCCAAATCCGTATAGAAGGAGGCTCTATCCTTATGTGGAGTAGCTGAATTACGAACCATTATTCCATCTAGTGCTATCGCCTTTTCTGCATCTACTTGGAATATCTCATACGCGGCAGCAATCTCTTTTAGTAGTTCGCCACCCTTGTCAGTATGAACTAGGAGATTCGTATATCCTCTATCATCATCCTTTTTCCCCAACAATTCTCCCATGTGCCAACAGTCGAATACTGTATAATCACTAACTCGATTTAGCTGCTTAAATTTACAAGTATAGCAAGACGGCCGAGATGCAATCTCCGAAAAGAAACTTTTTAGCATATAGTCAACTCTTGCACTGCCTGTATATTTTTTCCCATTCTCAAATTTAAGCATCATTGTGCCACTATGATAGCCATATGTCTTGTTTCTAAAATTGATGTCCGTTATCCTTGAATTATACTTCTTGGTTTGAAAATCTATATATTTCTCCCACAGTTTAGGTGATGGTGTTCCATGACATACCAAATCCACCGTTATTAAATTCTCATAGTCTTTTTTCAAGAATTCCTTCAATCCATAGACCTGACAAGTAGTACCAATAAAGCAAACCCATCGTCCTTTTTTTAATTCATCCTGAATTTTTGTATATGTATCTCCCAAATAACTTTGGACATACTTTGACCCTCTCGTTTTTGAGAAATCCACATCATCCTTAGTAAATTCTCTATGAACAACATTCCAATTATTGTCATAGCTTGCAGTCCAAACACTGCCACCTTTACTAAAGAACCATTGAGCGAGAGGCGTAGAAAATCCACCTGATGTACTTTGCATAAGGTCATTTTGATTTTTTGTGCGAATCACATAGGCTGCCGGTGTTTTTTCTTCAAGCGGCTTATAATTCAATATCGGACATACTTTTTCGCACAAACCACAGTTTACGCATTGCTTTTTATCGACGATTGGATATAAAAAACCTTCTGTATCCGGCTGCATTGAAATGCACTTTTTGGGGCAAATATTAAAGCAGGCTGTACAGCCACAGCATTTCACTTTATCTGTAATCTCGATCACTCTTTTATCTCTCCGCTTTCTTTAGTCTTCTAAAATAAATATCAATCACTCTTTTAGCAATTAAAGCAAAAACAATTGTTATTATGATGGTCAGGGACAGAACTACAATGTAAGCAATATTTCCATTATTGATTCGGTACGCAATTCCAAATTTCTCAACAACCCGGAATATCATCATATGAGAAAGATATACTTCCAAGCTTACCTGACTTAAAGTCTTTGTAACACTGTTTTCTAACAATTTCATCGGCTGAGAAATAGCAAATATCACCCAAATTGCAAACAGGATACTTGTTTTCACTGTAAAAAAGAGCGAGAACTCATTTGCTGGAATAAAATACCATACCATTGTTATAACAGCTGTCGCCAACAGTACCACGAATGTAGGGATTCTACTCACTTTTTCTTGAATATAATCTTTATAGAGATATAAAACTCCACCAATTACAAAGTAAACTGATAAAAACAAAAAGTTGGCACCATCTGTTTTACCTACAGATTCGTAGTAATTACAACAGCACCAATTTAAAATATAGCAAATAATCACCGTGAACCATGCTCTCTTTTTTGTAGAAAGCAAGAAAACGTAGAACGGAAACATAAAATAGAAAGCAAAAATCACGCCGAGTGTCCAACCAACACCAATCACTGACATATCATGTGAAGGCATCAAATTAAAGGCCATTGTAAGCGAAGAGAAAACATCTCTCCATACAACTGTTTTTATACTAAACAATGTGTCAATGCATACCAACAATGCAAAAAATGGGAGATTTTTTTCAAAACGCCGGATGTAAAACTTTTCCAGATTTACTTTTCCACTTTTGAATCTCTCATAATATCCGCAACACATTCCAAAGCCGCTCAATATCAGAAATAACTTTACAAAATGTGTCATGCTACCGATAACATTGGTAGCGATTTCTGATGTAAGAGGATGTCCCATATTAGATGACACGTGCATAGCAACGATGCCAAAAGCAGCAATAACTTTTAGCCCATCTAAATTTTCATATCTATTATTACTGCCTATCACCATAAACAATTTCTCCTTTTAAGCACGCCCTTTAATTTCACGCAAAATAGTGTCGAGGTATTCATCTGTTACTAGCTTAAGGTTTTTATATTTTTCCCCTACAGCTTTATAATCAATATCATCTTTTA
>OODO01001473.1_pt1 | contig 15704 bp, 16 predicted proteins | sample 1671261 | NCBI WGS metagenome assembly OODO01 (sample SAMN06348138, study PRJEB24527) | human gut metagenome | biome: human gut; feature: ankylosing spondylitis patient; material: feces | host: Homo sapiens | place: China | collected 2015-10 | reverse complement strand
ATCTCGTTCAGGACACCGGTCTGTACGCGCAGGTTCTGGTACTGCAGAACCATGTCGATCGTCTCGAACAGCTTCGGAAGACGCTGTCCTGTCTTCGCAGAGATGAACAAAAGCTCTGCGTACGGCATGTAAGCCAATGTATTTCTTACTTTTTCGGTAAAGCGGTAGATCGTCTTGTCATCTTTTTCCAAGGCATCCCATTTATTTACCGCAATGATCATACCTTTTCCACGTTCATGTGCAATACCTGCGATCTTCGCATCCTGATCTGTGATACCCTCTGTTGCATCAATGACCAGAACCGCTACATTACATCGTTCAACAGCCGATACAGTACGGATGATACTGTAACGCTCAATATCTTCTTTGATCTTGCTCTTTCTTCGAAGTCCTGCAGTATCAATAAACACATACTCCGTTCCATTTCTGACGATTTCGGTATCGATCGCATCTCTTGTCGTTCCGGCAATATCAGATACGATCACACGGTTCTCACCCAGGAGCTTATTGATGATCGATGACTTACCTACATTCGGCTTACCGATAATGGCAATTCTAGGTCTGTCATCTTCCTCTTCATTTTTTGATTCTTCATCAAAATGAGACACAACTTCATCTAACATATCTCCGATTCCAAGTCTGGATGCACCGGATATTGGAACAGGATCGCCCAGTCCGAGATTATAGAACTCATATACATCATTCATATATTTCTCAAAGCTGTCCACCTTGTTTACAACAAGGATCACCGGCTTCTTCGATTTACGGAGCATCTGGACTACCTTATGGTCATCGTCCACAAGTCCCTGTCTGACATCTGTCATAAATATGATAACATCAGCAGTCTCAATGGCGATTTCTGCCTGCTCCCGCATACTTTTTAAAATAATATTGTCGCTTTCCGGCTCAATTCCACCGGTATCTATGATCGTAAAATTATAATCGAGCCAGCTCACATCTGCATAGATTCTGTCTCTGGTTACGCCAGGCGTATCTTTTACAATTGAAATTTTCTCTCCTGCCAGTGCATTGAACAGGGTAGATTTACCTACATTTGGACGTCCAACGATGGCTACTATCGGTTTACTCATTTACGTTTCCTCCGTCTGCTGTCGATTTCAGCATGATAACAGCTCCCAGATTGCCACGTTTCCCATGGCTCGCCCTGTGTGAAAACAGGAAATCCGGATTGCAGCATGTACATATGTCGGTTACATTTATATGGTCAGGCAATATACCTGCACCAGTCAGATTATAATAATTTGCCCGATGTAAATCAAGCAAATACTTACCATTTCCAATTTTTTTTGTCATTTTATCATACTGTTCCGGTAAATAAGCATCCTGAAATGCCTCAGCTACATCCTCGCTTACCTCATAACAGTTCTGACAAATAGACGGTCCGACCGCACAGATCAGATCCGAAGCCTCACATCCATACTCCTTATTCAAGGCTTCGACCATATGGAGGCTGATGTTCTTAACGGTTCCGCGCCAGCCGGAATGATTCATGGCTACAACCTCTTTTACAGGATCATAGAAGAAGACCGGTGCACAATCCGCATAAAACGTGATCAATGGCAAATCCTTTACATTCGTCATCAGACCATCTGTTTCCGTTATATCCGATTCTCTTGTGATACCTTTTCCGGCATCTTCCTCTGTTATTTTACGGATCACAGTTTCATGTACCTGATCAGAAAATACCAGTCTTCTGTAATCATATCCGACTGCCTGTGCCAGCCTCCTGTGATTCTCCATAACTGCATCCATATCATCTCCACGATGAAAGCTCAGGTTCATCGTAGAATATATTCCTTCACTGACCCCACCAAGTCTCGTTGAAAATCCATGAACGATCCCCGGCAGTTCCAGATTCTTAAATACAATATACGGAACTCCGTTTTCCTCTTTTATCTCTGTTGTCTTATCCTGATTGATATATGTTATGTTATACATTTTCATACCTCATAACCTTAATAATATCCCTGATAAGGGAAGGCATCTTTCATATGATGGATCTCATTCTCCGCCACCGCAACCACATCGAATCGTACCGGTGTATTGTAAGGATCATATCCATATCGTTTCATATAATATAGGGCTACCCTGCTGATCTGACGCTGTTTGACAGGTGTTACCGCCGCCTCCGGCGATCCGTATCTGCTGTTGCTCCGATATTTTACTTCTACAAATATCAGATACCCATCTTTTGATACGATCAGGTCGATCTCTCCGGATGCGACCCGGTAATTTCTCGCAAGTATCCGGTAACCTGCATCTTTCAGATATGATGCAGCCATCTCTTCATATTCTGTTCCCTTTTTTCTTGTATTATAATGGTCGATACAGTTGTTCTCCTTTTTTCTGTCTATCTTCTATTCTTTCCAGAAATGTGTGATAAAAGATCTTCTGTGGATCTCACATGGTCCAAGTAATTTTAATGCTTCTATATGCTCCTTAGATCCATACCCCTTATTCTTTGCAAATCCGTATCCCGGATAGATCTCATCATAAGAAACCATCAGACGGTCTCTTGTTACCTTCGCTATAATACTAGCGGCAGCGATCGAAGCAGATTTTGCATCTCCTTTTATGATCGAAACCTGTGGGATCTCTACCTCCGGTATCTTAACCGCATCGTTTAATAACAAATCTGGCTGAACCGTAAGCTTACGGATTGCGATCCGCATGGCTTCATAATCTGCATTTAAAATATTGATCTGATCGATCAGCTTCTCATCTGCCATACCGATTCCGTAAGCAACCGCTTTTTCTATAATCTCATCATATAATTCTTCACGCTTCTTTTCAGAGAGCTGCTTGGAATCATTCAGATACAGAATATCACAATCCTTTGGCAGGATCACAGCCGCCGCTACTACCGGACCTGCCAATGGGCCACGACCTACCTCATCAATTCCACAGATATACTGACAGTCAGCATGCTGTCTCTCATATTCAAACATATGCTCCATCCGGTCGAGCTCTTTTTGATATGCTGCAATCCTCTTTTTCACTGAAAGGATCAGTTTTTTTACACCCTCACGGTCATCCTCTGCATATTTTTCTATTACTTGTTTTACTGCATTCACATCTGCATTTGAAAATTCTGCTTTAATCTCTGTTATGCTTTTTCTTTTGTTCTCCATCTTATCCTCATATAAGCATAAATGGCTGTTGTTTCTTACACACAGCCATTATCTGCACTTATTATTCTTCTTTATTCAGAAAACCGAAGCCTCCGGTAAACCGGAATACTGCTTTCCCCACAAATTTATTCTTATGGATATTACCGACATCCGACAACCGACTGTCCCGGCTGTTATTCCGGTTATCACCCATAACGAAATACTCATCATCACCAAGTGTGACCGGTTCTGCCGCAAGCCCTCTGTGATTTTCTTCTATGACTTCTTTTCCATAATCTTCCTCCAATGGTTCATCATTGATATAGATCACACCATCTTCATCAATATATACGGTTTCACCCGGAAGTCCAATGATACGTTTGATATAATAGGTATCATCTTCTTCCTCGTATGGAAATACAACAATATCAAAACGTTCCGGATCTTTAAAATGATAGGACAGTTTATCGATCCAAAGGCTGTCACCATTATGAAGGGTATCATTCATGGAATCTCCGCTCACCTCTGTACGCTGTCCAACATATGTAAGGATCAACCAACATACTGCAACGATCGCCAGAATATATAAAGCGAGACTGATTAAATCTTTTACGATATTGATCTCTTCTTTCTCCTGTTTCTTCTTTTTCTTGTCTTTTTTCTTCTTTTTTCTCGGCTGTTCTTCTTCCTCCAGTACATGAGTATTGGAGGATGCATCTGAATCAGCAAAATAATTCGTTACTGTTTCTCCGGCTTCATTTACAACATCAGACGCTGCTTCATTCTTTTCTTCCGTCTCTGCCTGCTCCGAAGGAATTGTTTCTGTTTCTTCCTTCTTCTGCTCCGGATCTATTCCCTTTTTCTTTAACTTTGCAAGCTGCTTTTCACGCTTCTTTTCAAGCTTTTCAATCTCTTTTTCCCGTGCTTTTTTTGCGGGATCATCGTCAAATATAGCATTCAGTGCTTCCACACGTTCGTTATCATCTTTCATATCAACTACTTATCCTTTACAACAGCCGGTCGTTCCAGTGATATCCTGCCAAGCTTCCCTGCCCGGAAATCATCCAGTAGCTGCGCTGCAGCTTTATCGATATCCAGTTCGCCGCCTTTTTTTATACATGCCCTTTTTTCTGCGATCTGTTCCAGAATATGAACAAAATCGGCATCCTCATTAATATTATACCTATCAACAAGGCTCTGACAATAGTTTAATTGTAAAAATTTGATCAATTCATACGCAAGGTCGGTAATACTTAAAATCTCATCATTGATCGAACCGATAAAAGCAAGTCGTAATCCAACCTCTTTATCATCAAATTTGGGCCACAATATTCCTGGGGTATCCAATAATTCAATATCTTTTCCAAGACGTATCCATTGCTTTCCCTTTGTAACGCCCGGCTTATTTCCAACCTTTGTACATGCTTTTCTGGCATAAGAATTGATAAATGTAGATTTACCGACATTTGGAATACCAACAATCATCGCACGAAGCGGCCGGTTAATGATCCCACGCTTTCTGTCTCGCTCGATCTTTTCTTTACAAGCTTCCTTTACCACATTACTGATATTCTTCATGCCATCACCGGATCTTGCATTGATCTTTGCTACAAAAAATCCTTTTTCTTTATAATAATTTTCCCATTCTGCTGTTGCTGATGCATCTGCCAGATCTGTCTTATTCAACAGGATCAGGCGGTATTTGTGCGCTGCAAGTGCATCAATATCCGGATTCTTGCTGCTGTATGGCACTCTGGCATCGATCAGCTCGATCACAACATCGATCAGCTTGATGTCTTCCTGCATCATACGTTTTGCTTTTGTCATATGTCCGGGATACCATTGTATATTCATCGTGTCTTTATCCTTCCTAATATCTCTGCTTTTTTCACATTTCCCACTTTCAGGAATCTGGAATCTTCACTGTTATTGACATTATCACCAAGCAGGAAATACTCATCATCCCCCAGCTTTACTTCATTCTCTGCCAGTCCTGCTGTAAATATATAATCATCAAATGGCAGATCCGTCCGTTCACCGCCATCAATATATAATTTTCCATCTCTGATCTGAACGGTCTCTCCCGGCAATCCGATCACACGTTTAATATCATAATAAGCATCCGGCGTATCAACACTTCGGTATGCAACAATGTCATATCGATCCGGAGAGCTAAGAAGGTAACATAACTTATTTACTGTAACCTTCTCCTGATTAGTACACACCGGATTCATGGAATCACCAACGACATACACAGACTGAAAACAATAAGAAACCATTCCATATCCCAGCACAACTGCGATCAGAACGGACAACAGCCAGCCAAATATCGTTCTGACCGTACGCCTAAAGCTTCTTTCTTTTCTTCTCTGCCGACGTTTCTCCCGCCGTATTCTTTTTCTGCGTTCACTTTTATCGCTCATATCTCTACTCCGATAGATTCATATTACAAAAATGGCTGGAGCTATCAACCCCAGCCACTTTTTCATGTAACCTGTAAAAATTATTTAACAAGCTCTTTAACCTTTGCAGCTTTACCAACTCTTGAACGTAAGTAGTAAATCTTAGCTCGTCTTACTTTACCATGTCTAACTACTTCAATCTTCTCAACAAATGGTGAATGTACTGGCCATGTCTTTTCTACGCCAACACCGTTTGAAAACTTTCTAACTGTGAAAGTCTCTCTGTTGCTTCCACCCTGTCTCTTAATAACAGTTCCTTCGAAAATCTGGATTCTCTCTCTGTTACCTTCTTTGATCTTGTTGTGTACCTTAACAGTATCACCTACTGCAAAGTCAGCAACTTCTGCCTTCATCTGAGAAGCTTCAAGATTCTTAATGTAATCGCTATTCATTTGTGTGACCTCCTTGATATTTAGATGTTCTTACTACCACACCGGTACAGAGGACCATCGATTTTTTTCACAACTCGTTCAGTTTACCATACAAATAAAAAGAATGCAAGAAAAATCTACACCTTTTTTGGTGTACGACCTTGCATTCTTTTGCCATAGTTCATGCTATGGAGCTGGTGGGATTCGAACCCACGTCCAAAAGCTCATTCATCACGGCATCTCCCATCACATTCCGTATTTTAACATTTCCTCAATACCACGCCTACGGACAGGCTGGATACATCGGTAGCTTCATGAATTTTCCGATACCGCAAAGCTTAAGCACCGGAGTTTCCCGTTGGATGATACCAGGTCTAAAAGGTACGGGGGACCTTAAAGCTGGCAGTTGCCTTTAATTAGGCAGCGTAAGCTAAATTATCGTTAGCGTTTATATTTAGTCTAAGTTTTAACGTGGTCCTAGTCCACGGATGGCTTCCATGACTGCAAAACCCCTGTCGAAACCAGTCAACCCCTGGTTTATAATGGAAAGCTCTGTTGTCAGGTGCTTTCTTATATATTACTCAGCAGCTTCTGTAGTGTCAGTCTCTGCTGTAGTTGTCGTTTCAGATGAAGCATCTGCTTCAGAAGCTGTATCTTCAGAAGTATCACTGTCAGTATTCTCTGCATCGGATGCTGTAGCTGTACTGCTGTTCTCAAAATAGCTTCCATATCCCTGTTCTGCCCATGTCTGGCTGACATATGCGCCAAGCTTCTCAGCTTCTACATACTTTGGAATCGCTTTGTATATCTTTACACCCAGTGTAGCTGCAAGAATACATCCAACTAACACGCCAAATATGCACCATCCAAGGATTTTCTTTCTCTTTTCATGCTTCATGATCGCTGCGCGGTTCTTCTTCTCATATTTTCTTTTATCTACTTTACTCTGGCTCACTTACCTGACCTCCCAGTAAAAATCTTATTGGAGTATATCACATCTGTATGAAATATTCCAGTATTTCACAAAATCTTTAAAACTTCATATGAAATATCGGGAATTATCCAGTCCATCAGCCTCGGATATTCTGGAAATCCTGTATCAAATCTTACAAATTACGGATCTTGAACTCACGCTCATTCTCACGCTTGACATCCTTCTTCGCAATGTCCTGACGTTTGTCGTATAATTTCTTACCTTTTGCCAGTCCGATCTCCATCTTAACCAGACCGTCACGGATATAAACCTTTAAAGGAACGATCGTGTATCCCTTCACCTGCTGGGCTCCCATCAGCTTATTGATCTCGTATTTGTGAAGTAGCAGCTTTCTGGTACGAAGCGGGTCTTTATTAAATATATTACCCTTTTCATATGGGCTGATATTCATACGGTAAATGTAGATTTCTCCTTTATCGATACTGATAAAGGATTCTTTGATGCTACAATGTCCTTGTCTGACTGATTTTACTTCTGTTCCGGCCAGTGCGATCCCTGCCTCGTACTTTTCTTCTATGAAATAATCAAAATATGCCTTTTTGTTATTTGCGATGAGTTTGTTTCCTCTTTCCTTTGCCATGTCCTGCTTCATCTCCTTCTTTGGCATCTGACCGGATCACGAATTCGATCCGTCTGCTCTGTTTGTCTGCCAGCTTTACTTTTACCTTAACGGTATCACCGATCGAATATTTCTTTCCGGTTGATTCTCCGATCATAGCATATTCATCCTGCGAATACACATAAAAATCGTCATAAAGTGTCGACACATCTACAAATCCCTCAATAGTATTTGGAAGCTCTACAAAAATACCACGGTTGATGACTCCTGATATGATACCTTCAAATTCTTCTCCGATATGATGCTCCATGTATTCCACTTTCTTTAAACGCTCGACCTGACGTTCTGCTTCTTCTGCGCGGCGTTCTTTTCTGGAATTATCATCGCTAACCTTTGGAAGGATCGCATCATAATGCGAAAGTCTCCTGTCATCCAATCTTCCATGAATATTATCCTTGATGATCCTGTGGATCTGAAGATCCGGATATCTTCGGATCGGCGATGTAAAATGGCAGTAATATTTACAAGACAATCCAAAATGTCCTTCACATTCCGTCGAATATCTCGCCTGCCGCATCGTACGAAGTGTCATACGGCTGATCAGATTCTCACATGGCTCACCCTCGATCTTTGATAACAGCTTCTGGAACTCCTTCGGATGAATATTCTCTTTGGATGCCTTAAAGTAATATCCAAACTTGCTGATCAGAATGGATAACTGTTTTACACGCTCCGTATCCGGTGCTTCATGGATACGATATTCAAATGGAATCTGTTGCCAGAAATAGTCCTCAGCGATTGTCTCATTTGCAGCCAACATAAAGTCTTCAATGATCTGATTCGAACGTCTTCTCTCATACACTCCGATATAAGATACCTGACCGTCTTCATCAACTGTGATCTTAGACTCATCAAAATCAAAATCAATCGAACCTCGCTCATGTCGGATCGTTCTTAACAACTCTGACACATGAAGCATTAATTCAAACATCGGAACCAGTTCTTTATATTTTTCTGTTTCTGTCGGATCATGATCCTCTACGATCGCAGATACACTTGTATATGACATTCTGCGGTCAACATTGATCACCGATTCACAGATCTTATGATTGATGATCTTGCCGTTTGCATCTATATCCATCAGGCAGCTAAGCGTCAGACGGTCTTTTCCCTCATTCAGTGAACAGATACCGTTTGACAGCTTATGCGGCAGCATCGGTATGACCTTATCGATCAGATAACAGCTTGTTCCACGCTTCAACGCTTCTTTATCAAGTGGAGAATTCTCCCTTACATAATGTGTAACATCTGCAATATGAACGCCAAGCTTATATAACCCGTTTTCCTCATAGAGTGTGATCGCATCATCCAGATCCTTTGCATCCTCTCCATCGATTGTAACGGTCTGCAACTGTCTGAGATCGGTTCTTCCTGCCATCTCTTTCGTTGTTACCTCATCCGGTATATTCTTCACCTCTGCCATAACAACATCCGGAAAATCAACCGGAATATCAAGATCTCTTACAACCGATAATACATCCGTCTCCGGATCATTAATATGCCCAAGTATCTCAACGACACGTCCCTCTGCAGATTTAGACTTTTCTCCATAATTTGTGATCTCCACAACAACCTTATGTCCGGTTACTGCTCCCATGGATTTCTTCTCCGGTATAAAGATGTCACTGTCTAATTTACCGTTATCCGGAATCACAAAACCAAAGTTCCGGTTCTTCTGATAGGTTCCGACCAACTGTTTTAAACCTCGTTCCAGAATCCGTTCTACATGCGCTTCTGTTGATCTGCCCCGGTTGCCGGATGCAACACGGATCAGCACTTTATCATTATGGAATGCTCCCATCGTATACTTCTGTGGGACAAAGAAATCTTCCTTATATCCTTCCACACGGACAAATCCAAATCCTCTCTGATTGCTGATGAATGTACCGACAAGGACACCCTTTCCAAGCTTCTGATACTTACCTTTGGAGGTTTTCTCGATTCTGCCCTCATCGACAAGCTCATTTAAGATTTCTAACAGATCATCCTTATCACGTCCTCCGATCTGAAGCAGATAACAAAGCTCTTTAAATTTCAACGGTCTGTAATCATCGTCATTGATCAGGGTATATATATTCTCTTTTCTTTCATTCTTTAATTCTTCTGTCATAAATACCTCTCCGTATATCTAAAAAGTGCTTACATATAGGATATATGTAAGCACTGATAAATTCTGTATATGAACTAGAACAGCTTAGAATCAAGAAGCAATGCAATTACTATAAAAAGAATACCAAGCACTGTTGTGATCTTTCTGAGAACCGCATCTTTTGAACTTCCTTTATTCTTGCCCCAGTATGAATTATCATAATTACCGCCGGTAATTGAACTTGTCAGACTGGCTGATTTACCTTCCTGTGACAGGACAATAATTGTTAATGCTATACATATAATTACATATACGACCATGATAATTGTCTTTACCATATTGCCACCTCCATTCCAAGTGTTCTGGTGTCAAATGCGCTTATACACCAACTTTGTCCATAATAACATAGTCATTTGAGATTCGCAACCACTTTTTTCATGATTCTGCAAATCTGCTTTTCAGATCAAAGCCATGATTCATAGGTCCGCTTCCATGTCCCAGATCCATGCCATCCGCAAGCGCACCGGATATATAATCTTTTGCGTTTCTTATCGCCTCATCGATCTTATACCCTTTTGCAAGATTTGATGCGATTGCACTTGATAGTGTGCATCCGGTTCCATGAGTATTCGGATTATCGATTCGTTTTCCATAATACCAGTTGACTTTTCCGTCCGAATATAAGACATCATTTGCATCGTTGATACTGTGTCCTCCCTTGCAGAGAACCGCACAGCCATAGACTTTTGATATTTTTTCAGCTGCACGAACCATATCCTGTTCATCACGGATCGTCATTTCGGCCAATACCTCTGCTTCTGGAATATTCGGAGTAATGACCTCTGCGATCGGAAGCAGACATTCTTTTAAAGCACCGATCGCATCTTCGTCGATCAGCCGGTGTCCACTGGTTGATACCATAACAGTATCCACTACCACATGTTCTGCCTGATATTCCTTTATTTTATCTGCGATCACACGGATCAGTTTCTCAGAAGCGACCATGCCGATCTTAATCGCATCCGGCCGGATATCCGTAAATACAGCATCAAGCTGTAAGGCGAGCATCTCGGATGATGTTTCCTGAATTCCTGTTACACCCATCGTATTCTGGGCAGTTAATGCCGTGATCGCGCTCATGGCATAACAACCATTTGCCATAATGGTCTTTATATCTGCCTGGATTCCCGCACCGCCGCTGGAATCACTTCCGGCTATTGTAAGAACTGTCTTCAACCCTTTTGTCTCCTTTACTTTTACAAATACTTTCGTTACCGGTCTGTTCCTGTCTGCTGTACATTTTTATCAATTCTGTATCATACCGGTTTCTTTAAAGGAAGAAAATATTATATAATTCCTTTGTATTGTCAACATACAGCGTACTATATTTTTTCAACTCATTTATATGCTCCGCACTCGCAGCATCATAGATACCACATACTTTGAAGCCTGCGTCAAATGCTGTCCTTGCGCCATGATAAGCATCTTCAAACACCCATGTATCAGCAATGTTCGTCTGCATATACTTTGCTGCCTGAATATAGATGTCCGGATGTTCTTTTCCAATTCCTACCTCCGAGCAGGTAAGGATCTTTTTGAAAAAATGATCCATATGATTATGCTTCAGTACGGCTTCGATATGAACCCTGTCTGTCGCAGTCGCTACTGTCATTGGGATCTTCCGCTCCTGTAAGGCAGATAAGAACTCTATGATCCCCGGCTTTGGTTCTGCTTCATTTCTGTAAAATGCACCAATCGTTTCATTGATCCCATCTATGATCTCAAGAATCGTTTTTGATAAACTGTAATTCTTCTTAAGATATTCTGCCGATTCTGTAATCGTAAAGGTATACAGTTTTTTCTGGAGATGGGGTTCTGCTTCGATACCCATTCCTGCCAGATACCGTTCTGCCGCATGTTCCCACATTTCCATAGAATCGATCAGTGTTCCGTCTATATCAAAGATCGCACCTTTTATCATCCTTATTCTCCTAACATCTTCTTTGTCTGTTTTTTTAGATCTGCCGTGGCAGCCTCAATATCTGTCTGACCAAAGATCGCACTGATAACTGCGATACCACAAATTCCACTTTGATTTAATTTCACAACATTATCTCTGGTTATGCCGCCGATTGCAATAACCGGGATATGCACATGCTCACAGATTTCCTTTAACGTCTCAAAACTGACTTCTGTTGCATCATCCTTGGATCCGGTTGGAAATACCGCACCAACGCCCAGATAATCCGCTCCATGCTCTTCAGCCAGTTCTGCCTGTTCCACTGTCTGTGCGGATACTCCGATGATCTTATCGTCTCCCAGCACCTTTCTGACATCTAAGGCCTCCATATCAGACTGTCCGACATGAACACCATCCGCTCCGATCTTCTTTGCAAGCTCTACATTGTCATTGATCACAAAAGGAACCTTATAGTTTCTACATAATTTCTGGATCTCAAGCGCTTCTTTATAAAATGCTTCATCATCCAGATTTTTCTCACGAAGCTGGATAAAGGTCGCTCCGCCTTTTAATGCTGCCTCTACCTGACTGATCAGAGTTGCACCGTTCAACCAGTGTCTGTCTGTTACTGCATATAGCAGAAGCTCCTCCGGTTTTGTATTTGTCTGCTTACTCATAGCCTCATTCACTCCTTATCTGATCTCACACTTTGCCATACTGCAAAGCTTATCTGCATCCATATTATAGATTGCGTCAATAATGCGGTTTCTATAAGTTGAATTGCCATCTGTAGACTCCATATTCGCAAATCCGACTTCTCCGGCAACTCCCATCAGTATAACGGCAGTTGCAGCAGCTTCCAGTTTGTTATCCGGATTTGCTGTCAGATAAGCTGTCATAAGACCGGACAACTGGCATCCGGTTCCTGTGATCTTACCCATCTCCGGTCTTCCGTTCCGGATCACATAACAGGTATCTGCATCTGCTACCAGATCGATTGCACCTGTAACAGCGATGATACAGCCAAGTTTTCCCGCAAGTTTCTTCACAAAAGTAACTGCCGGATCGAGAGTATCTTCTGTGACTGCATCTGCCACATCTGCATCTACGCCTTTTGTACTGCCGGAACCAAATGCAAGTGTCTTGATCTCGGATATATTTCCACGAATCACATCAAATTTTATCTCATTTAAAAGCATTAATGCTGTCTCTGTACGTAGTCTGCTGGCTCCTGCGCCCACCGGATCAAGCAATATGGCGTGTCCCAGCTCATTTGCCTTTTTGCCGGCAGCAAGCATAGATGGGATCGTATTCTTATTTAAGGTTCCAATATTAATATTTAAACCACCACAGATACCGGTGATATCTTCTACATCGTCAATATCATCTGCCATGATCGGACTTCCTCCACATGCCAGAAGCACATTTGCAACATCATTTACTGTTACATAATTCGTGATATTATGCACCAGTGGAGTTTTCGTCTTTACATTCTCAAAACATGTTTTTATCATTTTACCTACCTCCTGTAATAGCAGCTTAACTATACTCAGTTTTCTTCTCTTTTTCAACCATTTTTATTCGAAAAGATATTCTCTTATTTAAAATTCCTGCCACCAGCCTGCCCGGCTGATTTATATTAATTAATGTCTGCTTCTTTCTATTTATAATTCATAGTGATCACTCTTTTTTCATAAAATACTGATGAACACATGAACTGGAGTTTTCCTTATGAAGCATCCTTCTGTCTTATCGATCCGCTCATTCTGCTTATATCCGGCTTTCATCCTGCTTGTTATCGTCCTCTGCCTGAATTCTTCCTTTGTTTCCAAAAGCTTCGCAGAGGGCCTAGTGTTGTGGTATAACAATCTTGTGCCCCTTCTGCTTCCTTTTCTTCTGATCTCGGGTTTCTTCCTGTCTATGATTGACTGGGAACATCCAAACCGGGCAGGCTGTCTGATCCTGTTATTCTTATGCGGGCTGTTCTGCGGCTACCCGGTCGGTGCGATAGCTATAGGCAGGCTCTACAAAAATCAAGTCATATCAAAAAATTTCGCCCATGCCATTATGCCCCTCTGTAACAACATCAGTCCTATGTTTCTGATTGGATATGTCTGTAACCAATATCTGAACGGCCAGATAAATACCATCAACGTACTGGCAGTCATCTACCTGCCACAGATCTGCTATGCTATCCTGTACTATCTGCTATCAAAAAATTCTTTACATATTTCGCTTTTTAAACAAAATAAAAAAACAGTTCACAGATCTCCTAATGATGCGAAAGATCTCCAAATACCTCTCTCTGAAACTACGGGCACTATGTCCGAATATGCTGCAGCACAGGATATCGGCAATTCACCATCTGTTATCGAAAACAGTATAACAACCATCACCGTTATAGGTATCTATGTCGCTGTTTTCTCCGTTTTGTATAACCTTGCGATTGCATGTGTAGGAAATATACCAACTTTCCATATTCTGGCATGCTACCTGGAGATAACAAAAGGTCTGTCCGAATTATCCGTTTTTCCACTTTCTTCCATACAAAAAACAGCTCTGATCCTTTCTGTTACATCGTTCGGAGGAGTCTCATCCCTCTTCCAGTCCATGCACATTTTAAAAGATACAAAGCTGTCTTTTGTACGCTATACATTCGGTAAATGTATCTGCGCTGTATTCAGTTATCTAATGACTCTTTTATTCTTAAATCACAGGATATAAATTCCTAATCATCTAAAAAATCATCGTCAAAATCATCATCCTCGTCATCTTCGTCATCATTGGAATATTCTGTCTTACCATATACGTTATAATCCTGCTCATTTTCTACAGTTGTATTATTCTCCTCTGATGTTGTCTGTGTTGCTTCTTCAGGAGCTGCAGCCTGCTGTGCTGCTCCGGTCATATTTGCAATATCTCCATTAATCTCATTTGTATTATTCAATACAATATCCAGATTTGACTGTAAGGACTGAATCAGGTTATCGTAATTTGCCTTTTCAGCCTCTAATGTTGCATTAATATAATTGCTGACCTCTGTAAGCTTATCCTTAGTGTAATACATAGAACCCAGACGAATCTCGTTTGCATCTGCATTTGCTTCGTTTACAATCTGATCAGCCTGACTTCTTGCCATATCTAAAATCTCATTTGCACGGATATTTGCAAGTTCTACAATCTGACTCTGATCAACCAGCTTATTTGCCTCTGCAACAGATTCTGTAATAATAGAATCTGCCCTTGTTCTGGCATCTGCAAGTATGGCTTCCTTGTTGCGCATGATCTTCTTGCAACGCTCAATTTCATTTGGAAGCTTTAATTTTAATTCATTCAGCATCTGCTCCAGATCATCCTTTGGAACAATGATCATACTGGATGACAATGGCTTGTACTTACAATTATCTATAAAAATCTCAATCTCGGAAATCATTTCCTCAATGCCTTTTTTTGCCATGACTTATTTCCTCCTAAAACTATCTGATATATTTTTCTTTTATCCGATCGACAACTCCTGCTGGTACAAACTGTTCCACATCTACACCAAAGCTGGCATACTCTTTTACAATACTGGAACTCAGATATGCATAATCAATACTGGTTGTCAAAAATACGGTGTCTATCTCTGGAGCAACCTTGCGATTACTCTGCGCGATCTGTAATTCATATTCAAAATCGGTTACAGCCCTTAAGCCTCTAATGATCGTCTTCACCCCATTCTGTCTGGCAAAATCAATCAGCAGACCTCCAAAACTCTCAACACGAACATTCGGTATGTCTGACACCACTTCAGACAACATATTAACACGTTCTTCTACAGAAAACAACGGACTTTTTGCAGAATTCTGCAAAACACCGACTACAACTCTGTCAAAGGAGACGCTTGCACGTCGGATAACATCCAGATGACCATACGTTACAGGGTCAAAAGTTCCCGGGTATACGGCTGTCTTCATGATTCTTTTACTCCTTCGTGTTTGCTTTTCGGGGTAAGGAATACATGGACATTTGTCTTATAGATTTTTTTCTTCAGAATTTCGTATCCGGCATCCTCCGCCCAGTCGAAATCAGTATTCAG
>OODO01001471.1_pt1 | contig 15729 bp, 14 predicted proteins | sample 1671261 | NCBI WGS metagenome assembly OODO01 (sample SAMN06348138, study PRJEB24527) | human gut metagenome | biome: human gut; feature: ankylosing spondylitis patient; material: feces | host: Homo sapiens | place: China | collected 2015-10 | reverse complement strand
GCTACCGCATTGTGAAAATTTTCCTCAACATCTCCAAGAAAGAGCAGAAAAAGCGGTTTTTGGAGCGCATCGACAACCCGGCCAAGAACTGGAAATTCTCGTCCAGCGATCTGGCCGAGCGGGCGCATTTTGACGAATACCTGGACGTATATGCGGATGTCATCGACGCCACCGCCACGCCGGAAAGCCCCTGGTATGCGCTGCCCGCCGACCGCAAGTGGTACACCCGCTATCTGGTCAGTGAAATTGTGCTGGACGCTTTGCAGCAGTGCAGCCACGCCTACCCGCAGCTGGACGCCGCCGCACAGGCCGCGCTCAAGGACTGCCGCACCCAACTGGAGGCTGAGTGATGCCGCCTATCCGTGTTTTGCAGATCATGCCCGCCATGGACGCCGGCGGCATGGAGACTTTTGTGATGAACGTCTACCGCACCATCGACCGGGACAAGGTGCAGTTTGACTTTTTGTATCATTACGATAAGCCGTGCTTTTTTGACGATGAGATACGTGCCCTGGGCGGCCGTATTTACAAGCTGACCGTCCGGCAGGACAATAACATCCCCCGCTACCTGCGCGCGCTGCGCACCCTGTTTGCCGCCCACCCGGAGTGGCGCATCATCCACGGCCATTACAGCGGGTTTGGGATGTTTTATAACCCTGTGGCCAAGCGGGCGGGCATCCCGGTACGGTGCGGCCACAGCCACAACACTGCCTATGAGCCGAACCTGGTGGGCCGGCTGGACAAGCTGATGAGCAGCCGCTTCAACGCAGGCCTGACCGACCGCTTCGCCTGCAGCGAGAAAGCCGGGCAGATGCTGTACGGCAAAGCGCCGTTTACCGTAGTGCCCAACGGTATTGACACGGCGCGATTTGCCGCCCGCGATGCCCAGCGTCGCGCCCTTTTGCGGGGCGAGCTGGGCGTGACTGACCAGGACATTTTGTTCGGCCACGTGGGGCGGTTTTCGGCCCAGAAAACCCACCCCGGACTGCTGAAAATTTTTGCCGCAGTGCGTACACGTCTGCCCAAGGCGCGGCTGGTGCTGCTGGGCGGCGGGGCGCTCGTCCTTGCGGCGCTCCTTGTTTTCTGGCGCTATCGTGTTGTTTCTGATCGGCAATTCGGCGGCATCACCGGCGATCTGGCCGGATGGTTCCTGCAAAAAGCGGAGCTTTGGATGCTGGCGGCACTGGCCGTCTGCCAATGGGGAGGGCTGTTATGATCTTCATCATCGGGCCGCTGTACAGCGGCAAGCGCACCTTTGCGCAGAACTTCCCCGGCACCCGCATCACCGATGTGCAGGAGCTGGCCGCAGCGGCGGAGGATCTGGAAAGCCTTGCAGACCGCCTCGCTGCGTATGACCTCGTCCTCGCCACCGAGGTGGGCGGCGGTGTCGTGCCCATGGACGCAGCCGAACGCGCCGCGCGGGAAGCCGCCGGGCGGCTGGCCTGCCTGCTGGCCGCGCGGGCCGACTGCGTGGTCCAGATGTTCTGCGGCCTGCCCACCGTCCTGAAAGGAGAACTTCCCTCATGCTGATCTATCTTCTGCGCCACGGCCTGACCGCCTACAATGCCGAAAAGCGCTATCAGGGCCAGCGGGATATCCCGCTCTCGCCCGAAGGGCGGGCCCAGCTCCGCCAGGCCGACCTCCGGCCCCGGACGGTCTACATCACCCCGCTCTGCCGCACCCGCCAGACCGCCGAGGTGCTCTTCCCGGACGCCGACCTCGTGGAGGTACGCGATTTGCAGGAGATGTGCTTTGGCAGCTTTGAAGGGCGGAATTTCATCGAGATGGAGCACGACCCGGATTACCTCGCCTGGGTGAACGCCAACTGCGAAAGCCCCTGCCCCGACGGTGAGACGAAGGCGGTCTTCTCCGAGCGGGTCTGCAAGGCGTTCTCCGCACTGGTGGACCAGGCCCTTGCCGACGGCGAGGAGTCCCTCGTCATCCTGGCCCACGGCGGCACCCAGATGGCCGCGATGGAGCGCTATGCCCTGCCCCATGCAGATTACTACCACTGGTGCGCCCCGAATGCGGGCGGCTATCTGCTGGATGCCCGCGACTGGGCCGAACAGCGGGTGCTCCACCTCGTGCGCACCGTGCAATACACAAAGGAGGCGGCAGAATGATCGGAGCAGCTGTTTTGGGCGGGTTCGTGCTGGATCTTCTCTTTGGCGACCCGGCGTGGCTCCCCCACCCCGTGGTGTACATGGGCAGGGCCATCTCCGCGCTGGAACGGCGGCTGCGGGCCCGCCTGCCCCGGACGCCGCAGGGCGAACTGCTGGGCGGTGCCATTCTGGCGTTCTGCCTGCCGGTGGGCACCTTCCTGCTGACGAGCCTCGTCTGCCTGGGGGCCGCAGCGCTCAGCCCCTGGCTGGGGCTGGCCGTGCAGATGTTCTGGTGCGGGCAGGCGCTGGCCGCAAAGGGGCTGGTACAGGAGAGCACCCGCGTCTACCGGAAGCTCATCAAGCCGGACCTGCCCGCCGCCCGCCGGGCCGTGAGCCGCATCGTGGGGCGGGACACCCAGAATTTGACGCTGGAGGGCGTGACCAAAGCCGCCGTGGAGACCGTGGCCGAAAACGCCAGCGACGGCGTCATCGCGCCGCTGCTCTATATGCTGCTGGGCGGTGCCCCGCTGGCCCTGACCTACAAGGCCATCAACACGATGGACAGCATGCTCGGCTACAAAAACGAGAAATATCTTTATTTCGGCCGCGCCGCCGCCAAACTGGACGATGCGGCGAACTATCTGCCCAGCCGGATCGCCGGGCTGCTCTGGGCCGCTGCGGCGGCGCTCACCGGGAACAGCGCTTCGGGCGCGTGGAAGGTCTGGCGGCGCGATTGCCGGAACCATGCCAGCCCCAACAGCGCCCAGACCGAAAGCGCCTGCGCCGGGGCTTTGGGCGTCCAGCTGGCGGGGCCCGCCTGCTACTTTGGCGAATATTATGACAAACCCACCATCGGCGACCCTCTGCGGCCCATTGAGCCGGAGGATATCCGCCGCGCCAACCGGATGATGTATGCCGAAAGCCTGCTGGCACTGGCCATCGGGCTGGCCGTCCGGCTGGCGGTCTGTAGATTTATGTAAGGAGACGACCCATGGAAAACTTGGTACACGGCGGCGACTGGGCCGGATACCGGGCACAGTTCGGGCGGGACGCGCTGGACTTTTCGGCCAACGTGAGCCCGCTGGGCCTGCCGGAGGGGGTGGCAAAGGCCATCACGGCGGCACTCCCCACCGCAGACCGCTACCCGGACCCGCTCTGCCGGGAACTGCGGGCAAAGCTCGCCCTGCACGAGGGCGTACCCGCAGACCACATCCTCTGCGGCAACGGCGCGGCCGACCTCATCTTCCGGCTGGTGTGGGCCAAAAAGCCTCGCCGGGCGCTGGTCACCGCCCCCACGTTCGCCGAATATGCCGCCGCACTCGAAACCGTCGGCTGCACGGTGGAGCGCTTCATCCTGCAGGCGGCAGACGATTTTGCGGTGCCAGAAGCATTCCTCTCCGCCATCGACGACCGGGTGGACCTCGTCTTCCTCTGCCAGCCCAACAACCCCACCGGCCAGCTCACCCCGCCGGACTTCGTGGCCCGCATCCTACAGCGCTGCACCGCCTGCGGGGCGCTGCTCGTGCTGGACGAATGTTTCCTCGATTTTCTGCCCGACCATGCGCAGCTGACCGCAAAGCCGCTGCTGGGCAGCGGCGATCTTCTGATCCTGAAAGCCTTCACCAAACTGTATGGCATGGCAGGCGTCCGGCTGGGGTACACTCTGAGCGCGGACACGGCCCTGCTGGACGCCATGCAGCACACCGGCCAGCCCTGGGCTGTTTCCAGCCTGGCGCAGGCAGCGGGGCTGGCCGCACTGGACGAGACCGCCTACGTGGAGCAGGTCCGCGCCCTCATCGCGGCGCAGCGGCCCCTGCTGGCCTCCGGCCTGCGGACTCTGGGGTTGCGGGTGCTGGACGGGCGCGCCAATTATCTGTTGTTCCAAGGCCCCGAAACGCTGGGCGAGACCCTGCGGCAGAAGGGCGTCGTTCTGCGCAGCTGCGCAAATTATCCGGGCCTTGACGGCAGCTGGTACCGCACCGCCGTGCGCACAGCGGCGGAAAACGAGCAGCTGCTCCAGACCCTTTCGGAGGTGTTTTCATGAGCAAAGCCCGGTGCATCATGGTCCAGGGCACGATGAGCGGCGCGGGCAAAAGCCTGCTGTGCGCGGCGCTCTGCCGCATTTTTTCGCAGGATGGCTACCGCGTGGCCCCCTTCAAGAGCCAGAACATGGCGCTGAACAGCTTCGTCACCCGCGATGGGCTTGAAATGGGCCGGGCGCAGGTGGTGCAGGCCCAGGCAGCCGGCATCGAGCCGGATGTCCGGATGAACCCCATCCTCCTCAAGCCCAGCAACGATGTGGGCAGTCAGGTCATCGTGAACGGCGAGGTGCGGGGCCAGATGCCTGCCGCCGCCTACTTCAAGATGAAAAAATCGCTCATCCCGGACATTCTCGCCGCCTACAACAGCCTGGCCGAGGATGTGGACATCATCGTCATCGAGGGCGCCGGCAGCCCCGCCGAGATCAACCTGAAGGCCGACGACATCGTGAACATGGGCCTCGCCCAGCTCGTGGACGCACCAGTGCTTCTGGCGGGCGACATCGACCGGGGCGGCGTTTTTGCCCAGCTGTACGGCACCGTAGCGCTGCTGGAGCCGGACGAACGCGCCCGCATCAAGGGGCTCATCATCAACAAATTCCGGGGTGACGTCGAGATTCTGCGCCCCGGCCTTGCCATGCTGGAAGAGAAGACCCATCTGCCGGTGCTGGGCGTCGTGCCCTATCTGAAGGTGGACATCGAGGACGAGGATTCGCTCTCCGAACGGCTGGACGCCGACAAAGCGGTCAAGCCGCTGGACCTCGCCATCGTCCGGCTGCCCCACATCTCGAACTTCACCGATTTCATGCCGTTGGAACAGCACCCGCTGCTCGGTGTGCGGTATGTACAAAACGCGCGCACCCTCGGCACACCCGACCTGATCCTGCTGCCCGGCACCAAGAACACCATCGACGACCTGCTCTGGCTGCGGCAGTCCGGTCTGGAACCGGCCCTGCTCAAGCTGGCTGCGCGGGGCACCCCGGTCTTCGGCGTCTGCGGCGGGTATCAGATGCTGGGCGAAACGCTGGCCGACCCCATGGGCAGCGAGAGCGGCCGTCCGCAGACCCTGCGCGGGCTGAGTCTGCTGCCCACCCGCACCGTCTTTACTGCGCAAAAACGCCGCACCCAGACCCACGCCACCGCCGCGGCCGGGCCGTTTGCCGGGGCCGCGTTGACGGGCTATGAGATCCACACCGGCCGCACCGAGGTGCAGGGCCTCCCCTTCTGCACCCAGGCCGACGGCCACCCCGAAGGCTGTGTGCAGGGCGATGTTTTCGGCACCTATCTGCACGGCCTCTTTGACACCGGCGAACTGACCGAAAAACTCGTGGAATTTTTGTGCAAACGAAAGGGCATCCGCCCCGAAAGTGCCGCGCTCATCCCGATGGAGCAATACCGCCAGCAGCAGTTTGACCGGCTGGCCGACGGGGTACGCAGCGCTCTGGATCTGGATGCCCTCTACACCGCAATGGGCCTGAACGGAAGGAGCCGCACATGACACCGCAGCATCATCTCCCCGCCGACATCGAGCGGACGAGCCTTTCCATCATCACCGCCGAGCTGGAAACGCTGGGCCTGACCCCGCCGCCGGAAACGGCTGCGGTGGTCAAGCGGGTCATCCACACCACGGCGGATTTCGATTACGCCCGGAATCTGCGCTTCACGCAGGGCGCCGTCGCCGCCGGAGTCGCCGCCCTGCGGGCCGGGACGCCCATCGTCACCGACACCAACATGGCGCTGGCCGGCATCACGCGGCCCGGCCTTGCCAAAGTGGGCAGCGCGGCGCTCTGCTACATGGCCGACCCGGAGGTCGCCGCCGCCGCCAAGACCGCCGGGACCACCCGCGCTGTGGCCTCCATGCACCGGGCCGCGCAGGAGCATCCGGGTGCCATCCTGGCCGTTGGCAATGCCCCCACAGCCCTTCTGACCATCGCCGAAGAGATCGAGGCCGGGCTGCGGCCTGCGCTCGTCATCGGGGTGCCGGTCGGTTTTGTGAACGTGGTGGAAAGCAAAGAGATCCTCTTCGCCGCCTGCGAAGCCCACGGCGTCCCCGCCATCGCCGCCATGGGCCGCAAGGGCGGCAGCAACGTCGCCGCCGCCATCTGCAACGCGCTGGTCTACTCTGCCGCCGAAATGCTGGACCCCACCGCGAGAGGGTGGAAATAAGCAGAGAAGATACGGCGTAATTTTTGGTTTTTTGTTTTGCTGCAAATCTTGCGGGATGCGTCAGGATGTGGTAGGATGGGAACAGAATATAAGTTCACATGTCTGAAAAAGGGAAGGGAGCCTGACCATGCCGCGCTACACCGTAAACAATGATACCGTTGACGATCTTTTGTCCAACATCAAATCCGGAACGATTGCCATTCCGGAAATGCAGCGTCCCTTTGTCTGGGATACCGCCCAGGTCCGTGACCTGATGGATTCTCTGTACAAAGGTTTCCCGGTCGGTTACATTATCATCTGGCAGAATCCGGATGTGAAACTGAAAGACGGCTCCATTGCCATTGGGAAAAAAGTTCTCATTGATGGACAACAGCGCATCACTGCCATGGCTGCCGCCATTGTCGGGCAAGAAGTGCTGGACAACCATTACAAATGGAAACGGATCAGCATTGCATTCAACCCGATGGATGAGACCTTTGAGGTCTCCAACTCGGCAAATCAGCGCAGCAGCAAATGGATTCCCGATATCGCGCCCGTCTTTGTACACGGTTTTGATTCATTTTCGTTTGTCATGGAGTATTGTAAAAAGAATGATATTCCTGACCAGATGCCCCGGATCAACAAAGTCATCAACAATCTCCTGGCCATCCAGAACAACAGCTTGGGTGTTATCACACTGGCTGCCGATCTGGATATCGACAGCGTTACGGATATTTTTATCCGCATCAACTCCAAAGGCGTCGTCCTTTCACAGGCCGATTTTGCCATGTCTAAAATTTCTTCCAATGAAGTCTACGATGGCAATATCACCCGGAAGACCATTGACTATTTCTGCCACCTGCTGGAATCCCCCGAAGACCTGCGGGACATCCAGCAAAACGACACTGCCTTTGCTGCACGGAAAGAATTTGAGGCCATCCGCTGGGCTGCATCCAAAGTTTCTCCCATTTACCGCACTTCTTATACCGATATCCTGCGCGTAGCATTCACCTATAAATTCAACCGCGGCAAGCTGGCCGATCTGGTCAGTCTTCTTTCCGGCCGTGATTTTGAAAACCGCGAGTTCAAAATCGAGATCGAGGAGCAATCTTTTTACCAGCTTCATGAAGCAGTTCTGCAAGCCGTCAATCAAACAAATTATGAGCGTTATCTGATGATCGTCCGATCTGCCGGTATTGTCCGGCGTTCTCTGATCCGCTCACAGAACGTTTTGAACTTCGGCTATGCACTTTTCCTTGCTCTTCGCGAGCGGAAAGTAGAGAACAGCAAGATCGAACAGATCGTCCGGCGCTGGCTGGCCCTCTCGATTCTGACCGGGCGCTACTCTGCTTCTCCGGAATCCTCGTTTGATTATGATATCAAGCGGTTCTTCTCCTATGATGACCCCATGGAGTATCTGCGCATAACGGAGGCCGGTGAGCTTTCAGACGCATATTGGTCGGTGAATCTCGTCCAACGTCTCAACACCTCGGTCGCCAGCAGTCCCTATTTCAATCTGTTCCTCATCGCACAGGTCAAAGCGCACGATAAGGGGTTCCTGTCCACGCAGATTGACGTTGAAACCATGTTGGAAAATCGTGGAGATATCCATCATCTGTTCCCCAAGAAGTATCTGATCCAGCACGGCATCCCGCAGGCCCAGTATAACCAGATCGCCAATTATGCTTTCATTCAGCAGGAGATCAATATCAAAATCAGAGACAATGCCCCTTCTGTTTATATGCGCGAGGTTTTTCACCAGTGCGAAACCAAGCAGCCTGTCTATGGAGGCATCGTCGAAGCGAGTGCTCTGCGTGAAAATCTCCGGCAGAACTGCATTCCGGATGGATTTGAAGACCTGGAGATCCATGACTATCAGCAGTTCCTTGCGCAGCGCCGGGTCCTGATGGCGGAAAAAATTCACCAATATTACGATGCCCTGTAAAATCCGCACCACATGGGAGACCCTTTTACGAACTTCGAACGCTTCACCCATCCGGACTATCCGCTTTTCCTGCCCACGACCTGCGGAAGGAAACCTCGCAGACAGGGAATCTTAACGTTGTCGCCATAAAAGATGTTTTCTGAATTTGCTCTATCAGCCGCAGCCCTGCCGGGTCTGCGGCTTTTTTATGTTCTGCCAAAAAACTCTTGACAAGTTCTCATTTCTGCTTATAATTATCTACGGTAATTAGCTTTGGTAATTATTTGAGGGGGAACTGCCATGACTGTCGAACTCATCAAGCGGATGATGGACGCATGCTATCAGGCCAAGCGGGTGCGGGATCTGCTCCCGCCGCTGCCAAAGGGCGTTATGCCGTCCTACATCCACTATCTGGACAGCATCCAGAAGCTGGAGCAGCAGGGTGTGCAGGTCAAGGTGTCCGACCTGAGCGACGCACTGAACCTGCCCCGCCCCGGCGTGACCCGCACTGTGAAGGAGATGGAGGCCAAAGGCTACCTGAAAAAGACCGCCTCGGCAGAGGACGGCCGGGTGACCTACCTTTCCATTACCGAAGCCGGGGCACAGCTCTCGCAGACATACGACAAGCAGTTTTTTGACGCGCTAGTCCCCTGCCTGCAAGGCGTCCCGGAAGCGGATGTTGAAACGACTATCCGCACCATTGAAGCATTCCACCAAGTGTTTTGCGAAAGGAGAACTTCCCTTGAGATCTGAGAAAAACGATTTTACGCAGGGCAGCATCCTGAAAAAGCTGGCTGCCTTCATGCTCCCCATCCTGGGCGCACTGGTGCTGCAGGCGGCCTATGGCGCGGTAGACCTGCTGGTCGTGGGCCGGTTCGGCTCCACCATCGGCCTGTCGGCGGTCTCCACCGGCAGCCAGGTGCTCAACCTCGTCACCTTCGTCGTCACCCAGCTGGCCATGGGCGTCACGGTCCTCATTGCCCGGTATCTGGGTGAGAAAAAGCCGGAGCTCATCGGCTCGGTCATCGGCGGTGCGGCCGTCGTGTTTACCCTTCTCTCCGCCGTGCTCTTCGTTGTGATGGTCGGTTTTGCGCGCAGCATCTCGGTGCTGATGCAGGCCCCCGCCGAAGCTGTGGCCCTGACTGCCAGCTACGTCCGCATCTGCGGTTCCGGCATCTTCTTCATCGTGGCATACAACCTGCTGGCCGCCGTCTTCCGCGGCCTGGGCGACAGCAAGTCGCCCCTGCTCTTTGTTCTGGTGGCCTGCGTCGTCAACATCATTGGCGACCTCGTTCTGGTCGCCGGTTTCCACCTCGATGCCGCCGGTGCCGCCATTGCCACCGTAGCGGCGCAGGCCGTCAGTGTCGTCTGCGCCGTGGTCATCCTGCTCAAGAAAAAGCTCCCCTTCACGATCCGCAAGTCTGACTTCCGGCTGAACCTGCAGAGCCGCAAGTTCCTGAGCATCGGCCTGCCGCTGGCGCTGCAGGAGTTTCTGACCCAGCTTTCCTTCCTGGCCCTCTGCGCGTTCGTCAACCGGCTGGGTCTGGAGGCTTCCTCCGGCTACGGCGTCGCCTGCAAGATCGTCAACTTTGCCATGCTCATCCCCAGCTCGCTCATGCAGTCCATGGCATCCTTCGTCTCCCAGAACATGGGTGCGGGCAACCCCAAGCGCGCCAAAAAGGCCATGTTCACCGGCATCGGCATCGGTCTGGCCTTCGGCTGCGCGATGTTCGCCCTCGTTTTCTTCCGGGGCGATCTGCTCTCCAATGTCTTCACCACCGACGCTGCCGTCATCCAAAACGCCTTTGCCTACCTGAAGGGCTTTGCACCCGAAACGCTTGCCACCGCCGTGCTGTTCAGCATGGTGGGCTACTTCAACGGCAGCGACAAGACCGTCTGGGTCATGGTCCAGGGCCTGGTGCAGACCCTGCTCGTCCGCCTGCCCATGGCCTACATCATGAGCATTCAGCCCAACGCCAACCTGACCATGATCGGTCTGGCGGCCCCCACCTCCACCGTGGTGGGCATCGTGCTGAACGTCTGCTTCTTCCTCGCCCTCGAACGGCGGAGCAAAAAGGCCGCTGTCTGACCTCATAAACACGCAAGGCCGCTCCCCTGCACAATGCACGGGAACGGCCTTTGTTTGCTGTCCATTCAAAACGCCTCCGGACGGTCTGCGCGCCCTCCCTATTCCATGGGAGGGGCACACTCCATCCGGAGGCGTCTGTTTTTATTCCACGGTCACGCTCTTGGCCAGGTTGCGGGGCTTATCCACGTCGCAGCCACGCAGCACAGCCATATAGTAGGCGAACAGCTGCAGCGGCACGATGAGCTGCAGCGGCATGAGCAGGTCGTCGTAATCGTCCAGACGGACAACATAGTCTGCCACGCCGTCCGGCACCACGGCGTCTTTCGTCGTGAAGAGCAGGACCTTCGCGCCCCGGCTCTTGGTCTCCTTGGCGTTGGAGATGGTCTTTTCGTAGACCTTTTTCTGGGTGGCCAGCGCGATGACCGGCACACCGTCCGTGATGAGGCTGATGGTGCCGTGCTTGAGCTCACCGGCAGCGTAGGCGTCCGAGTGAACGTAGCTGATCTCCTTCAGCTTCAGGCTGCCTTCCAGCGAAAGCGAATAATCGAACCCGCGCCCGATGAAGAAGCAGCTCTGGGTGTTGACGAACCGGCTGGCCAGGTACTTGATCTGTTCGCAGTCGGCCAGGCGGGGCTTGATGACCTCGCTGGCGCGGAGAAGCTCTGCGGTCAGGCGGCGGGTCTCGGCCTCGGTCTGGGTGCCGCGCGCATAGGCCAGCCGCAGCGCAAAGAGGTACAGCACACACATCTGCACCATGTAAGCCTTGGTGGAGGCCACTGCGATCTCCGGCCCGGCGTAGGTATAGAGCACATAGTCTGCCGCGCGGGCAATGGAGCTGCCCACCACGTTGACGATGGCCAGCACCGGCACGCCCCGGCTCTTTGCCAGCTTGAGAGCCGCCAGCGTGTCGCTGGTCTCACCCGACTGGCTGATGATGATGACCAGATCGTTTTTGTTCAGGATGGGGTCGCGGTAGCGGAACTCGCTAGCGATGTCCACTTCGGCGGGGACGCGGGCCAGCGCTTCGATGGCCGACTTGCCCACCATGCCCGCGTGCATGGCCGTGCCGCAGGCCACCAGATGGATGGTGCCGATACCCCGCAGCTTTTCATCCGACAGCTCCGGAATGCGCAGGTCGGGCAGGCCGTTCTCCACGCGGGGGCTGACCGTTGCCGTGATGGCGGCGGGCTGTTCGTTGATCTCCTTGAGCATAAAGTGCGGATAACCGCCCTTTTCCGCCGCTTCCATGTCCCAATCGGCGGTCAGGGCCTCCCGCTCCACCGGCTCGGCGAACTCGTTGTAGAAGCGGATGCCCTCCCGCGTCACGACGGCAAGGTCGCCCTCTTCGAGAACGCTGTAGCGGCGGGTATACTTGAGCAGGGCCGGGATATCCGACGCCACGAAGTTCTCCCCTTCGCCCCAGCCGACGATGAGCGGGCTCTCCCGCTTGACGGCAAAGACAGTATCCGGGAAATCCCGGAAGAGTACGGCCAGCGCGTAGCTGCCGCGCACCATGCTCAAAGCCTCGTGGATGGCCTGCAGCGGCTCGCCCTCGTAGCAGCTGTCGATGAGCTTGACCAGCACTTCGGTGTCGGTCTCGCTCTCAAAGGTGTAGCCCTTCGCGATGAGCCGCTCCTTCAGGATGCCGTAATTTTCAATGATGCCGTTGTGCACGATGCTCACACGCGGCGTCGAATGCGGATGGCTGTTCACATCGCTGGGTTCGCCGTGGGTGGCCCAGCGGGTATGGCCGATGCCGCAGCCGCTCTCAGCCAGGGCCTGCAATTCCAGCTTTTTGCGCAGCTCGGCCAGGCGGCCCTTGCTCTTGACCACGCGGATGCCGCCGTCCAGTGCCAGCGCGACACCGGCAGAGTCATAGCCGCGGTACTCCAGCTTTTCCAGACCATCCAGCAGAACGTTCTGCGCGTTGCGTTTGCCAACATAACCAACAATGCCACACATACAAAATACCTCCAGACCGACAGCCCGGCGCTCAACATGCGCACAGAACAGCTGTCAGCTTCTCTTCCAGTTTATGTTTTTGTATGGCTTGCGTGAAAGGGGATCTGTTACGGTATTGCTGCCGCTTTTTGCCCCTTGCTGCGATCGGTATAGCCTGTTCGACCGGAGAAACATCCGCCGAATCGTTCGATGATTCCTCTCCTCGTCACCCTCACGGCTGTCACCCGCGTGGCCCGGCGCTTTGTGTCAACAAAAAGTCCACATTCCTTCTTTCGATGCCCTCTCAGTCTCGCTGCGCTCGCCTGATGGCTTTGCCTGAGAGGGTCACCTCCCCAGCATCTTATGCAGCCTTGGCTGCCAGACCAGGCGGTAGACCTGCAACAGATTATGGATGGCCCGGTCGTAGAGCAGAAAGGCCACATTGCCCATGGCCAGTGTGCTCAGCGAGACGACCCATGCTGTGGTGCGCAGCTCCTGCGAGATGCTGCCCGCCGGAACGAGCAGCAGCACCAGCCCGTACATCGCCGCCAGTGCCCCATTGCAGAGCAGCAGCTTGCACACGCCCCGCAGCAGCTTCGGGCGGATGCGTTCGAACTTTGGCTTGAGCAGCGGGTAGTACCCCAGCAGAAAGACGAAGACGAGGGCCACCTCTTTGTCCGGCACGAACAGCAGGCTGAGCAGGCTCACCGCGCCGTAGGCCGTAAGGGCCATCTTCATGCCGCACTCCATGCAGACCGTAGCGATGAGCAGGCTGGCTGCGGCCGGTGCAATGAACATCAGCACCGGCACCACGGCCCCCAGCAGCATCAGCGCGACGCTCAGCGCCGCCGCCATGCCGCAGTAGGCCATAGCCCAGCTGCTGCGGCCCTTCACGGCAGCTCCCAGCGCACCGGCTGGTTCTCGGCGTCCAGCGGGTCCACCGCATGGCGCAGGCCGAGGATCATGATGTTGTCGATGAGCGATTTGTTCAGCTTGACGTCCAGCATCCCGTAGGCGCGGACCAGGTCGTTCGCTGCGGCCAGCGCCTGCCGCTGGGCATTTTCCATGGCAGCATCCTTCTCATTGATGCCGTTGACCAGAAACACATTGTACCGGCCCACCTTGCGGTCCTTTTCCACCCGGCTGGCCTTATCCAGCAGATAGAACACCCGCCCGATGCAGCTGCCGATGTAGCGCATGCTCTTGCGCTGGCTGGGGTCATCGGTGGCGAGGGTGGAGTAGAGCGCACCGTAGATGTTGCTCATCGGCTCAGCCGCCACGCTGTAGTTCTTCGCGTTCAGGTTCATCTGGACCACGGCCTGGGCCTGTTCCTGCCCAAACAGACGTTCCAGCGCAGGGTTTTCGTTCACTGCCTTTTCGTAGGCGCGGCGCAGGAGAGCGTGATCCACCGCGCGGAACAGCTGGCTCCGGAGCGGCAGCTCGTCCCAGCGGCGGTCCTGCAGCTTATGCCAGCCCATCATCACTTCCACCTGTGCCGCCAGGCGGATGCCCTGGGTCTGGCACATCATCTGCCTGTAGCAGAGCGTACCAGGCAGGCGCTGGTTGACGCAGGTGGCTGGCCGGCCGGCCAGGCTGTCCGCCAGAAGCGCGAACAGCACACCGTTGTGTTGCAGCAGCCGACAGGAGTAGAACCCGTAGCTGCGGCTCATCTGCCAGCGCACCCCCCGCAGATACCACAGATATGTGTTATAATCGCGGATGGTAAGCTCCGGAAGATAGGGTCTCATACGCCCTTCCATTGCCGTCCTCCCTTTCCAGCAGCCTCGCGCTGCATGTTCTTACAATAGTACAAGTATACCTTTTTTCGGTCTTGGATGCAACTGACGAAATGTAAAAGATTCGCACCTTGTCAGCCCAGGAAAAGCAACAGCCGCACCAAACTTTCCCGTTCCGTGCAGCTGTAAAGTATTACTTTTGTTTATTTTTTCTCGAAACGGCCGGTGGAACGCTTGCCGTCAAAGCCCTGTTTGGGCATGGGCTTCGCCTTGTGCTCAAACTTCGGGGCCTCGTAGTACATATACAGCTGGCAGGGGATCATGCCGTTGTACATCTTGCGGCGCTTGTTGGCCCGCTTGCCGTAATGGCTCTCGAACTCCATGTCGGCGGTGATGGCGTAGACGCCTGCACATGGGTGGGCTTCCATCTGGCGGCCCAGCGTCCGGGCCAGCTGAGCGGCCCCCTCGATGGTGCTCATCCGCTCGCCGTACGGGGGGTTGGTCAGGACGATGGCTTCGGGTCTGGCCTCAAAGGCTGCCACATCGGCCACCTCGAAGTGGCAGCGCTTTTCCACACCGGCCAGCTTGGCGTTGGCGTTGGCCAGCGCCACGGCGGCGGGGTCGATGTCGTAGCCAAAGGCCTCAAAGCCGACATCCAGCTTGGATTCGGCCAGAGCCTTCTGGCGCTGCTCCGCCCAGATGGACGCGGGCACGAAGCTGTACCGCTCGGCGGCAAAGCGGCGCTTCAGGCCGGGGGCGATGTTCATGGCCTTCTGGGCCGCTTCGATGAGCAGCGTACCGCTGCCGCAGAAAGGGTCTTCCACAAGGCTGTCGCGGCGGACACGGCCCAGGTCGGCGATGGTCGCCGCCAGCGTCTCGCGGATGGGGGCCTCCATGGCGTTGCGGCGGTAGCCGCGCTTGTGCAGACCGTCGCCGGTGGTGTCCAGCATGATCTCACACTGATCCTTGCGCAGCATGAAGCGGATCTTGTACTCCGCGCCGGTCTCCGGCAGCACAGAGGTGTGGTGCTTTGCCATCAGGCGCTTGACCACAGCTTTTTTGATGATGCTCTGGCAGGCAGGCACACTGGACAGCTGGCTGTTCAGTGAAGAGCCGGTGACCGGAAAGGCTGCGTCTGCGGGCAGCAGCTCCTCCCACGGAATACCGTACACGCCGTCAAACAGGTCATCAAAGGTGGCGGCCCTGTAGCGGGCCAGCAGCAGCATCACGCGCTCCACCGTGCGCAGATTGAGGTTTGCAGCAGCAATCATCTCTGCGCCGCCGGCAAAGCTCAGACGGCCATCGTCCACGCGGATATTCTCTGCGCCGATGCGGGTCAGTTCAAATTTTGCAGTGGATTCACACCCAAAAAAGCAGGGCGCGATCAGTTCAAATTTTGCAGGCATTGTGTTTCCTTTCTTTTATTACGGAAAAAACAGACCTGCCCGATCAAATGAGACAGGTCTGTTTCCGTTATTTTGATCAGGCTTGAAAAGCGCAGGCCTTTCCGCTCAGCGGCGGCCACCGCGGCCGCGAGGCGCATAACCACCGCCGCGGCGGTTATTGGTCTCGTGATCAAGATCGGCCATCTTCTCTTCGCTCTGGCTCTTGAAGCGGCTCATCATGTCCTCAAAACTCATGTTATCGGAACGGACGGGAGCCTTGGGCTGCCATACACGGGGTGCGCTGTCGCGGGCAGGGCCTCTGCCGCCCTCACGCGGGGGACGGCCAGCGCCGCCGCGGCCTGCACCAA
>OODO01001462.1_pt1 | contig 15805 bp, 9 predicted proteins | sample 1671261 | NCBI WGS metagenome assembly OODO01 (sample SAMN06348138, study PRJEB24527) | human gut metagenome | biome: human gut; feature: ankylosing spondylitis patient; material: feces | host: Homo sapiens | place: China | collected 2015-10 | reverse complement strand
AGCGCATCACCCGCAAGGAAAAATCCGAGAATCCGCCGCCGCTGTACGACCTGACCACCCTTCAGCGGGACGCCAACCGCCTGCTGGGGTACAGCGCACAGCAGACGCTGGACTATGTGCAGAGCCTGTATGAGAAGAAACTTACCACTTATCCCCGGACTGATAGCTGCTATATCACCGACGATGACGAGGAAATGCTGGAGGTGCTGACCGAGGAACTGGAAGGCTTTTTTGACATTACCCCAGAAGATGTGGACGAGGCTGTACCCCGGACACGGCGCACCGTCAACCGGGAAAAAGTCACCGACCACCACGCCATCCTGCCCACCCGCAGTATGCTGCAAACCGATCTGGAGGCTCTGCCCAAAGGCGAGCAGAACGTCCTGAAACTCATCATCGCCCGGACACTGATGGCAGTCAGCAAGCCCTTCCGCTATCTGGAAACCCTGCTGACCACCGAATGTGCCGGGGAGGAATTTACCGCCAAAGGCAAGGAGGTTCTGGAGGAAGGCTGGAAAGCGGTGGAGCGCAAGGTGCTGGCAGACATCCTGAACCGGAAACAGGAACTCACCGCCCTGCCCAATGCAGCGGAAAACGAGTGCGGCATCCTCAACGCCGAACTGAAAGAGGGTCAAACGACCCCGCCGAAGCACTTTACCGAGGACACCCTGCTGCACGCTATGGAAACCGCCAGTGCAGACAGTATGCCGGAGGGCGTGGAGCGTCAGGGCATCGGCACCCCGGCCACCCGCGCCGCAACTATTGAAAAGCTGGTGCAGAAGGGCTTTCTGGAACGGAAGGGCAGCAAGAAAACCAAGGTGCTGCTGCCCACCGACAAGGGCAAAGCCCTCGTCACCGTGATGCCCGAAGAAATCCAATCCCCGGAAATGACCGCCGATTGGGAAACAAAGCTGCTGCAAATCGAACGTGGCGAAATGGAGCCGAGCGAATTTATGACCGAGATCAATACGATGATTACCGAACTGGTAAAGAACACGGAAATGAAAAAAGGAGTGAATGCGCTTATGAAAAACAAGATTATTGGTATCTGCCCGAACTGCGGTGCAAATGTTGTGGAGCGTGAAAAGGGCTGGTTCTGCGAGAACCGGGAGTGCCGTTTCGTGCTGTGGAAGGACAATGCGTTCTTCAAGCGTCTGGGCAAGCGCCTGGATTCCCATGTTGCGGACAAGCTGCTGCGGGATGGTCGGGTCCGCCTGAAGGACTGCCGCAGTGCCAAGGGCAAGACCTACAATGCCACCGTCCTGCTGGGAACCGAACCCGATGGCCGCAGCAAGTTTTCTCTGGAATTTGAGAATGGGGATTGCTGATGACGGATGACGCTGTAATAAAGGACAACGAGGCAGTTTACCTCCTCAACGAGCAGACGTATCTGCATCTGCGGGAAAATCTTGCAGGGGTCGGGTACGAGGTTTTCGACAAAAGTAGCCCGCTCCCGGTGGAGGAAGGACAGATTCCACGGGAAGCTCTGGGCAACACCCAACGGCGCATCGAGACCGCTCGTGCGTACTATCTGGCAGAGCATCCAGACGAGCCTGTGGGGAAGATTCAGAATGTCGCTGTCACCACCTTGGAGAAGTTTCGCTCCGGGGTTCGCAAACGCCGAAATCTGGCTCCACGTTCTCTGCCGGAAAATGATGTGCGATTCATCGACCCGATGTACAACGAGCTGTTCCGGGTGCCGGATGGCGGCGTTGTGCAGATGACCTACCCAGATGGGCACCAGCGTTCCGAGGTGGTCGAGCATCTCGATAATTACCACATGAAGATCGGGTCCTCGGTGCAGCACATCTGTGAATTTGCAGAGCGCATGGCACGCAGCCATGCCATCGTGGAGCCGGAGCCGCTGACCCAGCAGGAGCAGCGGGCGTGGAATCTGGAATACGACTATTATCTCACCGTGCAGGCAGAGGACGGCACATGGAATTATGCCCTCTATCAGGGCGACTGCTGCCTGTTGGAGCTCGGAAAAATTGACGCACCCGAACTGATGATCGAGGAGGTGCGGGACGAGATTCTGTACAGCCATAACCTACGGAACAAGGACTATATCCCGCTCACGCAAGAGGAGTTTGCACAAAAGCTCGCAGACCGAAACGAGATACAGTCATACCGTATGAAGCAATTCCAGCAAAGCGGCCACGACTGCTATCTGGTCATGCAGCTGCATCAGGATGCAGACCCTGCACTCCGCTTTGCCGCTATGCGGTATCTGAATAAGCAGAACATCGCTCCCTCCGTTGAGAATTACGAGATCCTGTACCGGGGCAATCTCCCGGAAGGAAAGCGCAGCGTTCCGCAAGCGGAACTGCTGGAACAGTTGTACCAGAAATTCAACTGTGCCCGCCCTCTGGACTACCATGGGCATAGCCTGTCTGTCAGCGATGTGATCATGCTGAATCAGGATGGGAAAATCTCGGCGCATTATGTGGACAGCATCGGCTTCAAGAAACTGCCGGGGTTTCTGGATAAAAAGCCGGAACGTGCTTCGGTGCTGATGAATCTCAAGGAGAAGTGCGATGCCCCGGAGTGCAATCCAACTGGATGCCGGAAAGTGAGGGTTGAACATGAACTTTAACCATGAAGAACTCATGCTGATGATGCTCTACAACACCGGCACCCGGATGGGGCTTATCCACGAACTGCGGCTCATGCAGTGCTACCTGATGCCTGACGAAACTGCCCTGCGGGAGTTGTCGGAGAGTGTTATCGAAAAGCTGAAACTGCTGACCGATGCCGAGTTTGCCGAACTGGAATTTCCCCCGGACTGATTTTTGCCGCCGATTGGCGGCGTACATAGGTTCTTTTACAATGGGGTTCGGTGTGGTATAATGAACTCGACAACTCGGAAAGTTGCAGGGGTAACAGAAATGAAAAATAGAATAATCGGTATTATATTTTTAACTGTCTTTGTGTCAATCAACCTTTGGGCCATTCTGACAAAGAACTATTCCAATTCATTTCTGGCAGGAATTGCAGGAATGTGTCTTGTGACCGCAATTCTTTATCTCCGAAAAGGAAAAAAGTAATCAAATTCCTGTTTATGAGGATCAGCCGATGGACAAAACATTTCAGAAATTATTACAGACTGACATTGATCTTTCATCCTTAGGCGTAGAACGCCGTACAGATAACGAACCGTATTTTTGCACACCAAAGGGTGCATCTGTATTTGGTTGGACCGGTGTGGATGGAATCCACTTCTGTTTTGTTCGTGGCTTTGGCGGTATGGTTTTTGCTGTCAGCCCGGCGAACACATTTCCAAACTATGTTCATCCGTTGGCAAAAAATTTCGCTGATTTTCTGCAGCTACTGCTTGCCTGCGGCGATGTGGCAGCATTGGAGCAGGCATGGATGTGGGATAAGGCACAATTTGAAACCTTCTTACAGGACAACCCTCCCACGCAGGAGCAGCAGGAAACTCTTGCGCTTGTCGCTACGAAATTAAAGCTGATGCCAATGGAGCGGCCTTGGGCATATATCAAAGAGCTTCAGGCATCTTTTGATTACAGCAAAATCAAGTACACCAAAGAATATTACGATGTTGTGGACCAGAACGCAAAACCAGCTATCCCGGAGTGGAAGGTCTACTTTGAGGGAAACTTCTGGGGACATTCGGGAAAAGAACGTGCCGGAACAGAAGTCCCTTTGAATCAGCAATTTGAATGGGCCGGGCATCATTGGATCATTCCTGCGGCGTATTCGTGCAGCAAGGGGTTCGTTGTGGACTTTTGTATGCGTACCCCGGAGGAAGACATTCGCAAGTTCATGACTAAATGGGATTTACACCCCGAAAACGACTCTTGTGAATACTTCACGCAGGAGCAGCAACTGCAAATAGATTTAGAAAATCCACTTTGTCTTGACTTTATTCCTCGTTTGGAATTGAACGGGAAAACAATGCTGACCTCCCACGGTTGCTCGGTGGTCTTTAATCCATGTTTACCAGACGGGATGATCAATGAAGCGGAAGCAAAGTGGGCATTGGAACACTATGATTTGGATACATCCTATGGGTGGATGATTTTTCGGGCGGCATTTCCGTGGACAAGCAAACGCCGTCCTGAAATAAAATCCCTCTCCCTTACGATGGAGCAACGGCCATGCCATGTGCCGGGACCACATTTCCAGACACACGCTCCCGGTGATTCGTTTTCTTTCCTCCATCCGGTCAGCGGAACAAACTATACATTGACCGTGCAGGAAATAGAGCAACAAACAATTCCTCAAAAGTGTTTCGGTTCTGACCGTTGGGTTTATCCGACACATTTTACCGTCATGCGTTATACGCTTTTCCCTGAATCGGAGGAAGATATCTCGATTTGTGATTGCTGCGATGGAGATAAGCCTATGGAAATTGCTGTGGAGGGAGACTCCTTCACGCCGGAAACCCAAAATAATGATTGCGTAGGCATTATCGGTGGAGCTGACGGACCAACAGTGATTATGACTGGAGAAAAATCACAAGGCAAGCTTTATGCTGCTTGCTCAGCACTGCACTTTGAGCCGGTTCGGGATGATGTAGAGTGGTGCACAATGTTCAGTATTAAGAATTTTGATGAAACGACGATCAACCTTATATAACAGGAATACGATGACGACTTTCAGTTTGTCGATGGTTGTCAACTGGGATAGTGTCATAAGCCATCGCTCCGAAAAAATTTCATAACCCGCAAAAAACTGGGCTTGATAGAATACTTCCATTCATGCTATACTAAAACCAGTTTTAATGCACAGAAAAATTGAAAGCGGAGGATAGCCAATGGATACCCCAAAAAGATCACCCATCGACCGCCTGCTCTTTGCCACTTTTCTGAAAGGCCGCACTTCTTCCCGTGATGTATGGGAAGAAAAGGGCGATACGACCCCCGAAGATAACCAGAAGATCATCGAGGAAACCAACGAGATCATCAACGATGATTCCACCTATCCCTTCATCAGCTACCTGTCCGACCTGCTTGCCAAATCCAAACCTTCCGATGAAGCGGTCAAGAAACTGCACGACTGCATCGACAAAGTTGCAGTTGCGTTGGGGCACGACAGCACCGATGTGTTCCGTGCGCTCCTTGCAAAGCTGATTGAGGAGCCGGAAGAAAAACAGACCTTTGACCGTCTGTTGGAGATGGCAGAAAAGTTTGCCGCAAAATACGAATAAATCACCTTGGATTCCATAGCGAGTGACCTGAAAAGGCCGCTCGCTTTTTTGTTTACCACAGAATTGAAGGGAGGCCAAAATGCCAAGCAAAACCGAAGAATATCTCGCCCTTGCACAGCGCACGGCGAATGGCTTGACCCGGTATTGGGAAAGCTGGACGGACTACCTGACCACCGCATCACGACTGTACAAGTACCCATTTGCGGATCAGCTTATGATCTATGCCCAGCGCCCGGATGCCACCGCCTGCGCCGAATTTGACATTTGGAGCAACCGGATGAACCGCTATGTCAGGCGTGGCTCTAAGGGCATCGCCCTGCTGGACGAATCCAGCGGATTTCCCCGACTGCACTATGTTTTCGATGTGTCGGACACCGGGGTGCGCCGCAATTCCCGTGACCCGGAGGTGTGGCAGCTCAACGATGACCTGTTCCAGCCGGTATCAGAAATGCTGGCGCAGGAATACGGCATTCACCATGAACGGCTCAGCCAGCAGATTGCGGACATTGCCGGAAAGCTGGCAGAATCCTACTGGGACAACAACAGCACAGACATCCTCGCCATCGTTGACGGTTCGTTCCTGATGGATTATGATGATGCCGGACAGGAACTCCAGTTCAAGAGTGCCGCCGCAATCAGCATCATGTACACCATTTTGGAACGGTGCGGTTTTGAACCAGAGGGTTATTTTGACCGGGACGATTTTCAGGCAATTTACGATTTTTCGACCCCGGATGCTGTCTATGCACTGGGTACGGCGGTCAGCGATTGCAGCCGTGATGTGCTACGGAATATCGAGCGTACCGTCAAAACCACCATCCGTCGTCGCAATGTAGAAAGGAGCCAGCATGAATATGAAGAACAGGAACGTGACCTACTCAACCATCGGGGATTACCAGCTCCCGAACCTGACCCTCAGCCAGCCGAAGATCCCGTTGGGCAAGTACGGCAGGATGCGCCGGACGTACCTGATGAACCATCGCCCGGTGCTGTACAACACGATGCTCCTGAATGGGAGCCTGTACCCGCACCTGATGGAAGTGGAGCAGACAGCAGAGAGCCGGATGCAGCAGACCATGGAGCAGCTTCTGAAACAGACCCCGGCCCCGGACAAGGAGAACCGGCAAATGGAATGGGTGCAGCACATGAACAGCCTGAAAGCGCAGGCCGAGGAACTGGTGCTGACGGAGCTGATTTACAGCTAAGTTTCTTCGATGCCCACATCCCCACCGAAGCCCAGCAAATCGAAAAAATCGACCAAGCGGAGAGTGAAAAAACGCCCTCCGCTTTTGTTTTGTCGCAGGCTGAAATCGAAAACGAATTGCGTAAGCATGGTTCAGGATTTGCAGGCGGTAAGCAGCGCATTATGGCACTGTACCAGACCCAGCCTGACCGCAAACTCCGTGCCAAAGCACTGGCAAAGGAGTACGGCATTGGTGGTCACTCCCACGATTTTCTGGACGGAAGCCGGGGTTTTGTGAATCACGACTGGAAGGGACTGGAATTTGATCATTACCCCGACCACCAGAAAATCACCCTGAAATGGGCGCAGGTGGAAAAGTATATTGACCTGATGATCCAATCCGACCGCTACCTCACCGACAAGGAGAAGGAACAGCGTACTGCCAGACAGGAAGCTGAGTGTCAGCTTCCGATGCTGGATGGCACTGTTGCCGCAGAGTACACTGCTCTGAAAGAACAGTATCCCAACACCCTCGTGGGCTTTGAACTGAACGGTAACTATCTGTTCTATGACAAAGATGCCGTTGCTGTGGAGCGGATTCTGCGCACCAATCTTCTGTCACAGGAAAATGTGCTTGGCAAAGTCAAAGTAACTGGTTTTCCGAGTGAGCAGTGGGCAGCAGAATCTAAAAAGCTGTGGGCAGCAGGCAACAACGTCTATCTGGCTGGCTTGAACAAAGATGGCTCCCACCACCAGACAAAATATCTTCGGGAAGCGGATTATCTGCCAATCGGCAGCATCATCAAGCTGGATGGCCGGGATTTTCGGGTGGAACACGTTAATTTTACGTTCAAATCCGTCAGCTTGCAGGACATGGAGCTGACGAAAAACAGACTGCCCATTTTCCGCAATGAGGATCTTCCGCACATCAGAGAACTGTACGAAGAACAGCAGGCCGCAGCCATTGATCTGGTTCCCGAAAAAGAGGTCAGCTATAAGGTCGGGGACGAAGTTGTAGTAGACCTTCCCACCAGAACGATTGAAGGAACAGTAGGCTATATCGGTGATACCGATGTGCGCATCGACACTAGCGCACACGGGCAGTCGTGGGATAACGAAGTTATCAATAAACGACAATTCGAGGACGGTCTGCGGCAGAATGAACCTAGCCAGCGTGTGGATGAAATGCTGGCGCAGGCAGAAACCATCTACAAGGAATCCGAGGTGCCGGAATATGAGCGTTTTTCTGTTCGCGAAGTGGTCGGAGGTACGTCCCCGCTTTTTGCTATCTGGGATGATCTCAATGAGGGCTACTATGCAAATGACAACGGAATGGCGCAATTTCCAGACAAGGAGCAGGCCGAATCCTATTGCACCGCTTTGAAAAAAGAGACGGATGAACGAACCGCCGCCGATTGGCTTGCAGTGGAAAAGGCAAAGTTTTTGGCGGAAAATGAACCTGTTCTCGCTCTCCCAAAAGAGCGTGATTACCGTGTGGGCGATACAATCCGTCTGGACGGTAAGGATTTTACGGTCGAAACTGTCGGAACTCTGAACATCCAGCTTCGTGACCCGGATGAGGTCTATCCGGTTGCCCGCTCGGAAAGCAAGGAAAATCTGGAACGGCTGCTGCGCCAGCCGGGCAACATCCATCTGCACAACCTGACTGTCAATCTCACTCCTGCGCCGGAGCCTGCCGGAAACTTCCACATCATGGATAATCATCTGGGCGAGGGCGGTGCAAAGCAGAAGTACACCCGGAACATCAAGGCCATCAAAACGCTGTTCCGTCTGGAAGAAGAACACCGTGGTGCTTCTGCCGAGGAGCAACAGGTGCTTTCGCAATATGTGGGCTGGGGCGGTTTGGCAGATGCCTTTGACCCTAGCAAAGATAGTTGGGCAAAAGAGTACGCCGAACTGAAAGGGCTGCTTTCTGAGGACGAGTACGCCGCCGCCCGTTCCAGCACCCTGAACGCTCACTACACCAGCCCCACCGTGATCCGTGGCATCTACGATGCAGTGGAACGCATGGGCTTCCGTAGCGGCAACATCTTGGAGCCGTCCATGGGTGTGGGCAACTTCTTCGGAATGCTGCCGGATACCATGGCAGACAGTCGGCTGTACGGCGTGGAGCTGGACAGCATTACCGGGCGCATTGCCAAGATGCTGTATCCGCAGGCTGACATTACGGTAGCAGGTTTTGAAACCACCGACCGCCGTGATTTCTACGATCTGGCGGTGGGCAATGTTCCCTTTGGTCAGTACAAGGTCAACGATAAGGCGTACAACAAACTTGGCTTTAGCATCCACAATTATTTCTTTGCGAAAGCCATCGACCAGATCAGACCGGGCGGCGTAATTGCCTTTGTGACCAGCCGCTACACCATGGACAGCAAGGACAGCACTGCTCGCAAGCACATGGCAGAGCGTGCTGACCTGTTGGGGGCTATCCGTCTGCCGAATAATGCATTCCGTGCTAACGCTGGTACGGATGTTGTCAGCGACATTATCTTCCTGCAGAAGCGTGACCGCCCTGCGGACATTGAACCTGCATGGGTGCAGTTGGGCAAAACGGAAGATGGCTTTGCCATCAACCAGTATTTCGTAGACCACCCGGAGATGGTTCTGGGCGTACTCTCCACCGAAAGCACCCAGTATGGACGAGAGGAATTGACCGTTGCTCCCATCGAGGGTGCAAACCTTGCCGACCAGCTTGCAGAAGCGGTGCAGCATATTGAGGGGCAATACACCGAGGTTGAGGTAAAAACACCAGATATTGCGGATGCCGAAAACGAGAAGCATATTCTCCCGGCTGACCCGGATGTGAAAAACTTCTCCTACACGGTGGTGGACGGTGAGGTGTTCTACCGGGAAAACTCCGTGATGACGCAGGTGGAACTTTCCGACGCTGCCAAGGGGCGTGTCACCGGCATGGTGGAACTGCGGCAGATCGTCAATGACCTGATTGACCAACAGTTGAACGACTACCCGGACGAGGACATCAAGGCAACGCAGGAGCGTTTGAACGCCGCCTACGATGCCTTTACCGCCAAATATGACTTGCTGAACGACCGCAGAAATGGGCGGCTGTTTGAGCAAGATTCCTCCTACTATCTGCTTTGTTCGCTGGAAAATCTGGACGAGCAGGGGCAGCTCAAGAGCAAGGCAGCGATGTTCACCAAACGCACCATTCGCCCGGAGCGCACCGTCACCAGCGTGGACACCCCCAGCGAAGCATTGGCAGTATCCATCGGGGAACACGGCAAGGTGGACCTGCCCTATATGGCAGAGCTGCTGGGCACTCCCGGTGACTATGGGCGCATTACCACCGAACTCTCCGGCGTGATCTTTAAGGACCCTGCCGCCGACCCCACCGACCCGGAAGCGGGCTGGCAGATGGCAGACGAGTACCTGTCCGGCGATGTCCGGGCAAAGCTGCGGATGGCGCAGTTTGCCGCCGAGACGAACCCGGAGTTTGCTGTCAATGTGGATGCACTGACCAAGGCGCAGCCCAGAGAACTGGAAGCGTCTGAAATTGATGTGCGGCTGGGTGCAACATGGCTTGCACCTGAGATCATTCAAAAGTTTATGACCGAGACCTTCCAGATCCCCTACTATCTGCGTCATGCAGTCAAAGTGAGATATTCTCCGTATACCGCCGAGTGGCGTGTGGAGGGCAAGACTGCCACCGGGCGGGGCGACATTATCTCCTCCGAGACCTACGGCACCAGCCGTGCCAATGCCTATAAGATTCTGGAAGAAACCCTGAACCTGAAAGATGTCCGCATCTACGACACCATCGAGGATGCCGAGGGCAAGCCTAAACGTGTGCTGAACAAGCGGGAGACCATGCTGGCACAGCAGAAACAGCAGGTCATTAAAGATGCGTTCGCCAACTGGGTCTGGCAGGACCCCCAGCGGCGCATAGCGCTGGTGAAACAGTACAATGAGTTGTTCAACAGCACCAGACCCCGTGAGTATGACGGTTCCCACATTCACTTTGTTGGCATGAACCCGGAGATCACCCTCCGAGAACACCAGCGCAACGCCATTGCTCATGTGCTTTATGGCGGCAATACGCTGCTTGCACACGAAGTTGGTGCGGGCAAGACCTACGAAATGGCGGCATCCGCTATGGAAGCAAAACGGCTGGGGCTGTGCCAGAAAAGTCTTTTTGTGGTGCCCAACCATTTGACGGAGCAATGGGCATCGGAGTTTCTGAACCTCTACCCCAATGCCAAGCTGTTGGTGGCACGGCGCAAGGACTTTGAGACCGCCAATCGCAAAAAGTTCTGCGCTCGCATTGCCACCGGCGACTACGATGCCGTCATCATCGGGCATTCGCAGTTTGAGCGCATTCCGCTGTCCTTTGAGCGGCAGGAGCGCATCATTCAAGAGCAAATTTATGAAACCCTTGCCGCCATCAACGAGCTGAAAGTCCACGCAGGCGAGAATTTCTCCATCAAACAGATGGAAAAGACCCGGAAAACGCTGGAAGCAAAGCTGGACAATCTGCGCGCCGACAGCCGCAAGGATGATGTTATCACCTTTGAGCAGCTGGGTGTTGACCGTCTTTTTGTGGACGAGTCGCATTTTTACAAGAACCTCTTTCTCACGACAAAAATGCGCAATGTCGCAGGATTATCCACCAGTGAAGCCCAGAAATCTTCCGATATGTTCGGCAAGTGCCGCTATCTGGACGAGATCACCGGCGGGCGTGGCGTGGTGTTCGCTACCGGCACCCCGGTGAGCAACTCCATGACCGAGTTGTACACGGTCATGCGGTATTTGCAGTACAGCACCTTGCAACAGAAAAAGCTGACCCACTTCGACTGCTGGGCATCGACCTTCGGTGAAACCACTACCGCCATCGAGCTTGCCCCCGAAGGTACTGGATATCGCGCCAGAACGAGATTTGCCAAGTTCTTCAACCTCCCGGAACTGATGTCCATGTTCAAGGAAGTTGCCGATATTAAAACTTCCGACCAGCTCCATCTGCCTGTGCCGGAAGCAAAGTTTGAGACCGTGGTGGCAAAGCCGTCCGACCTTCAAAAGGAGATGGTGCAGGAGCTGAGCAAGCGCGCCGCCGAGATTCACTCCGGCACGGTAGATGCCTCTGAGGACAATATGCTCTGCGTCACCAACGATGGGCGTAAGATCGGCTTGGATGTTCGCCTGATGAACCCCATGCTGCCGGACGACCCCAACAGCAAGCTGAACGTCTGTGTGCAGAACGTGTTGAAGATCTGGGAGGAGGGCAAAGACCAGAAGCTGACCCAGCTTTTGTTCTGCGACCTTTCGACCCCAAAGAACGATGGCAACTTCAACGTCTACGATGATATTCGCAAAAAGCTGATCGCTGCCGGTGTGCCGGAAAACGAAATCGAGTTTATCCACAACGCCGATACCGAAGCGAAAAAGGCTGCACTGTTCTCGAAAGTGCGCTCCGGCGATGTGCGCGTCCTGCTGGGCAGCACGGCAAAAATGGGCGCAGGAACCAATGTGCAGCAGCGTCTTGTGGCAGTGCATCATCTGGATGTCGGCTGGAAACCCAGTGATATGACCCAGCGCAATGGTCGCATTATCCGTCAGGGCAATATGAATAAGGAAGTCAAGGTGTTCAATTACGTCACAGAGGGGACATTTGACAGCTACTTGTTTCAGACTCTTGAGAATAAACAGCGATTCATCAGCCAAATCATGACCTCAAAATCCCCAGTTCGCTCCTGCGATGATGTGGATGAACAGGCATTGTCCTATGCGGAAATTAAGGCATTGTGCGCAGGAAATCCGTTGATTAAAGAGAAGATGGATCTCGATGTGCAGGTCGCAAAGCTGAAAGTTCTGAAAGCCGATCATCAGAGCCAGAAGTTCCGTTTGGAGGATAAGCTGCTCACAAAATTCCCAGCTGACATTCAGGAAACGAACGCCTATCTTGCCGGAGTGAAATTGGATGCAGAACTTGCTACCGCCCATCCGCAGGAGAAAGAGGGCTTCTGCGGCATTACCATCAAGGGTGTGACCTACGATGAGAAAAAGACCGCTGGCGAACGGCTTCTCCTCGCTTGCTCCGAACTGCCTAACAGTGAGGAAAAAGTGATCGGCAGCTATCGCGGTTTTGAACTGTCCTTGCGTTTCGACACCTATCACAGCGAATATCAGGCTCTTTTGAAAGGTCAGCGGAAATATCCGGTAGCACTGGGCAAAGACCCACTTGGCTGCATCATCCGTCTGGACAATTCTTTGAACAATTTCCCAGAACGCATTAGTTCCGTCGAAAACGAACTGGCCACGCTTAAACAGCAGCAGGCGGCGGCACAGATTGAAGTGGAAAAGCCGTTCCCGCAGGAAGAAGAGCTGGCTGAAAAGTCAGCTCGCCTTGCGGAGCTGAACGCACAGTTGGATATGGATGAAAAAAGCCACGAGCCGGAACAGGATGAGGAACCTCGCCGTTCCTCGGTGCTGGCGGCTCTGGAAGAAAAGTCTGATAAGGTAGAGCCCATCAAGCCGTTCAAAAGCTATCTGGACAAGGATGGTGATGCTCGATGAATGGCCTCCGCGACCAGCAGTTGCATTTCCGTGTCAGCAAGCAGGAACTGGAACGGATCTGGAGCAAGATGGAATCCAGCGGTATTTTGAGCATTGGCTCTTATCTGCGAAAAATGGCTCTGGACGGTTACTGCCTGCGTTTGGATTTGCCAGAGTTGCGGCGCATGGCCTATCTCCTGCAAATGTGCAGCAACAATCTCAACCAGTATACCAAAGCTGCCAACGAAAACGGTCAGGTCTATGCCGCCGATCTGGAGGACTTGCGCACCCGGCTGGATGAGCTGATTGTTATTGGCAGAGAGATTCTTTCCCGGCTGGCTGACCTCTGATTTTCACCCCACGGCTTTAGCTGTGGGGCTACATATTATATAAGGATAAAACTGTGGGAGGTGGTGGGCATGGCCGCAACACGCTTGATTGCGCTGCACAAAAATAAGGGAAAATCCGTGGCGACCTGTTTGAAAAGCCGCACAGACTATGCACAAAACCCGGAGAAAACCAAACAGGGTGAACTTGTCAGCAGCTACGAGTGCAGCCCTCTGACGGTGGACGAAGAATTTATGCTGTCCAAGCGGCAGTATGAACTTGCCACTGGACGTAGGCAGAAAAGTGATGTGATCGCCTATCAAATTCGGCAGTCGTTCAAGCCCGGTGAGATCACCGCCGAAGAAGCCAACAAGGTGGGCTATGAACTTGCCATGCGGTTTACCAAGGGCAAGTATGCGTTTATTATTGCCACCCACACAGACCGGGAACACATTCATAATCACATTATCTACAACTCCACTGCGCTGGACAGCACCCGGAAGTTCCGGGACTTTTTATTGTCCGGGCTGGCCGTGCAGCGGTTGAGCGATTTGATCTGTCTGGAACATCAGCTGTCTGTTATTGAAATCAAGCCGTACCGAGAACGGCAGAAGCGCACTCTTTATCCTCCCAGAGAAAGCAATCGTGATAAGCTGTGTGCCGTAATCGACAACATCTTGCTGAGCGAGAAACCTGCAAGTTTCGAGGGCTTTCTTCAAAAGCTGGAACAGCGGGGCTACGAAATCAAACGGGGAAAGTACACTTCGGTCAAAGGAACACGGCAGAAGCGCTTTATCCGTTTTCGGACACTGGGAGCAGGATACAGTGAAGATGAAATCAAGGCGGTCATTGCAGGAGATGCCGAACACTGCCCACATCAGAAGCAGCCGCCAAAAGAGAAACCGTTCAATCTTCTGGTGGATGTGCAGGCAAAGCTGGCCGAGGGCAAGAACATCGGCTATGCACGGTGGGCAAAAAAGTACAATCTGAAAGAAATGTCCAAGACACTGATTTTCTTGCAGGAGAAGAAAATCGGCAGCATCGAGGAAATGCAGGAGCGTGTGGACGCTGCCACTGCCCGCTATCACGAACTGGGCGATTCCATCAAGGCAGCAGAAACGCGCATGACCGAGATTGCCGTGCTGCGGACACACATCGTCAACTACACAAAAACACGCCCGGTGTACGATGCCTACCGCAAGGCCGGATACAGCAAGCGATTTCTGGAAAACCATCGCGCAGAGATCACACTGCACAAGGCAGCAAAAACGGCTTTCGATGAAGCTAAACTGAAAAAGCTTCCCAAGGTCAAAGAACTGGATGCAGAATATTCCAAGCTGCTGACGGAAAAGAAAGCCGCCTACCCGGACTACCGCAAAGCAAAAGACGAGATGCAGGAGCTTCTTCGTGCGCAGCGCAATGTAGAACTGTTCTTCGCAGAAGAAAAGAACACCACCGAAAAAACGCAGTCCCGATAGACGATGACAACCTAGGATTCTTCCATTGTGGGAGAGTCCTAGGCTGTTTTTTTGTTATAGAAGTGTTTGGAACAAACGCGCAGCCTGCATCGGCACGATGCAGATCAAACGGGGTTTGGGCACAGCCCAACAAGCATTTTGAATTTGGATTTGAAAAATCCGATTCAAAAATTGCAAGTTGGTACCAACTTGCCCTGCTTGCTACAACAATGCGTCCTTTTTGTCCGCAGTTTGAAATTTTTAGATTGGAGAAAAACGCCATGCCAACCTTGGAATGGTATAGCACATTATTGACAATTCTGTTTATTTGAGATATACTTTTCATGTAAGTATGAAAAATATGATTTTAAGGAGTAAACCTAAAATGTCCATGCCAAAAGGAAAACACATATTTGGAACTGTTAAAGTTGGAGAAAGAGGGCAAATTGTTATCCCGAAAGAAGCACGAGAACTATTTGACATAAATCCCGGCGATACTCTGCTTGTTTTGGGAGATGAAGAGCAAGGTATAGCTGTAGTTAAAGCTGATGTAATGAAAGAGGTCGCTGTAAAAATTCTGAAAGGTTTAGGACACTTCAAAGGAGGAGTGAACGATGAAACTAAATGAAACTACGCTCTCCTTTTTAGAAGTAGATTGTATTCAACAGTTTGGAAAAGAAAAAGGAAACCTCATTTTTGAGCAAGTGGAAAAAATTTTTCAAGAACTTCTGAATAATGCAGACTATCGTAACAATGCCGCAATTCAAAATCATTTGCAAGCAAAGCTATTTCCAACATTAGCTTATTACAAAACACTTCGAGAAAATGGTATCAACCAAGATGAAGCATTAGAATATGTAAGGAAAGAAACCCATAAAGCTGCAAATATCAAAAGAGAGGAAATGAAAAAGTTAGGAAATATGCCCTTTGCGTACACTATTTATCGGTTAGGTGTAAAAAAGCATATGCGAAAGAATTTCCCCGATACTGGATGGACAACGGAATGGGTGAAATGTAACGGAAAAGAAATACATTTTAATTTGCATAAATGTATTTATTGGGAGCTAACAAAAATGTATCATTGTCCAGAGTTATGTTGTGTGTACTGCGAAAATGATGATATATCTTTCTCTGGTT
>OODO01001461.1_pt1 | contig 15810 bp, 10 predicted proteins | sample 1671261 | NCBI WGS metagenome assembly OODO01 (sample SAMN06348138, study PRJEB24527) | human gut metagenome | biome: human gut; feature: ankylosing spondylitis patient; material: feces | host: Homo sapiens | place: China | collected 2015-10 | reverse complement strand
ATAAGTTTTTTGCGGTAAAGGTTAACCCCTCCGTCCTTGCGGACACCTCCCCTATATTTTGCTGAACAAAACACAGGGGAGGAGGTTTAAAATATCTACGATAATGAAAACTGAAATACTCCGTAGCATTACGGAACAATTTTCAAAAACGAACTTAAACGATGTTCCTTTCCTTAGAATAGCAGTTTTACCGTTGATAATTATTTTCATAGTACAAAAAAGTTAGAGTACCACAAAGATACTCTAACTTTTCATGCTATTAAAAGACGAAAATTAAAAGAGAGAATACTTAGATTCCATAATTTCTTCTTTCAACTCTTCATCAGACTCGGCTTCCGAAATTTTCTTGATGAATTTGAATAATTTTTCAAAGGTATCGGAATCCATACCATTACCGCAACAAGTAAATTCAGTATCACAAACAAAAATCATATCTCCTGGGATTGTCATTGTATTCGCACCATTCTTGGAAGTAAAGCGATGAGATACAATCCAACCTGTAAATTTATCTGAATATAAATTCTGAGAAACTTCTCTTAACTCGCTTATAGCTGTTGCTATTTTAGGAGCTATCTTTTCAAGTTTAGTTTTATATTCTTCACATTCTTGCTTGTATTGATTATATTTTACTCGGCTATGTTCATCATAGTACCACCCATTAGGAGCATAAATACTTTTTGAACTTTCTGCAGAACGATATTCTCTTTGATATTCACTTTCTTTGTCAAGCAAATCTCCTAATTCTTCACACAATTCGCCTACTTTGGCAAGATTTTCAAAGTTTATAAAAGCACTATCTACTTGTGTAGATATAGACTTATATGACTCTGGGTGATAAAGAGTTCCTTTCAGAGATTCCTGTATTAGTTTCTCTGCTTTTTCCTCGTTTGAGAGCGTGCACGATGTCATAATTAATGCAACTGCACAAAACAATAGTTGTAGCTTTTTCATAATCGTAACGATTTAATTTACGCAAAGATACTAACAATAATTAACACACCAATCATTTTCGTTTAGATTTAGGATTTTTGTTCTTTATAACCAAACATTTTAATATGTTTTTTAGTACAAAAAGGAAAATAACGCTTACCCGATTGATAGCTAAACGATATTTTTCAGAATCAATAGTCTTTATGACCTTTTAAGTTTTCAAATTTAGATAAAGAGAAGAATTTCGCAGTGTTGAAACCGTTCCATTCGGGAATACCTCCGGAGCAAATACAGTGGTAGTCCATCATATAGAGCACAGCTCTACTCCTTAAAAAAAGTTTCCCATTTATCGCGCATCAAGTCAAGGGTGTTCAACTCATTTATGTAAAAACTGTAATTGCCTTTAATGCTTCCTTCCATGTAGTATTTATCGGAGATACGCTTCACCGGTTTGTATAGCAGGCCGGCTTGTGTTTTCTTACGATCCAAAAAAGAGAAACCTTCCGGCTGCCGATAAAGGTCAGAGTCATTGTTATCGGTAATATACAACGCACAGACCTCTCCGTTTTCATCGAACTCCGCTCCCCAAATATTAATCGCATGTATTAACCTCGATGTAGAAATGGTGCATTCTATCGCTTTCGGTGAATTGAACAAGAGTTTCAATTCATCACTAAGCGATCGACCGGTATAAATAGGAATGACCGTCGACACAAATTCATTTTCACCCAAAAGTTCTTTAAAATAAGCCGGACTCTGCTTTCCGCCGCTCAGTGAACGACCGGTAAAAAACCAACTCAATGCGCCAGCTACATCATTGCCCGTATCATTGAAATGCGTCCGATACAATTCAAACACATCGCTGTCAATAGAGTTTCCATATTGGGAGGGTCCCGAATAGCCGTATCGACGAACATATTCCGCATTTTGTTCCAACCACCAATAAATCATGTTGGAACAAGCAGCCGCCCAGCACATATTGGAGTCAAGACCAGTTCCTTCCTGAGGATTCTTCTTGTTGCAGTCATACCAACCATACAGACTATTCCATTTCAATCCCACAAATCCATGTCCAAGACCATCGTCTGTCGCATAATTCCACGTATCAACCGGGGGTATATCCTTCAATCCATATACCCAAACGGTCTTGTTGGCCCAGTCTTCTGTAATCTGTTCTCGGTCAAGATTGAGGTTCAGTGTCAGTTGCTGCCCCGACTTCAATGCAATAAATTCCTCTCCGCCATTCAATTCCAAAGGAGCGCCATAGATATAGGTATTTCCCTCTAACTCTATTTCTATCCATTTTTTCCGCCACGGCTCTTGTATGGGCTGTGGAGGAAGAATCACATGATAAGTACCGGCTTCTTCCCGATGAAAGACTATGTTTTCCATGCGGTCTTCCATATGCTGCAAAACTTTTGGTATCGGCACGGCCTGCAATTGAACCGACGAGCAAGCATGTATGCGCACCACAGCCTTGGAAAGTTGCTCTGCCGTAAATGTCGACGAACTAGTCAAGCGCAACTCTATCAGACTTAACTGATACTGAAAGGTGAGCGACACGGCATTGCCCCGCTCCACCCTAGTAGAAGCCGCCAATAAATCGGATTTGGAAAAGGACTCGTCTGTACGTTGGTCAAGCGCCACTGTATGCATAAAGATACCGGAACCAGAAACAGAAATTTCCGGATAAAAAGCGGAAAAATCTATCTGTCTTCCCTTAATTTCCTGCCATGTAAGCCTCGGAGACCAACCCTCAGGAGCAAGGCTCATCGAACGTTCCAATGTTCCAGAAGAAGATTCTCCCTGCGGTGTGATAAAGAGTGTTATCCTGTCTTCTATCTGAAAAGATTCATTTCCCTTGTCTCCGACATGAGCCCGAGAGGTTCCGGATAGAGGCGCAATAGTCGCTGTCAATCGTACCCATTCATTTTCCGGATAAGCCTCCCCATCATCTATCGTACAGGCACACAACGACATTATTTCCAACAGCAACAGCAATCGGAGAAAAGGGTATGTTTTGAATCTCATGCTCTACGATATAAATTTAGATAATAATATCCCCGTTGGCCTCTCCCTGACTTCCCCAAGGATCGATATCCTGACCGGTAATCGTAAATGAACCTCTGCTAACAGATATTACGAGTGTAAAGAATTTACCGCTTTGCAACTGTGTAAGGAATGATGAGTTTACCTTACACTCTGAGAGCCGGAAAGTCTGAGAGCGATCTTCCAACTCTACTTTCACTTCGATCGTTCCTACGGTTTGCGGTGGCAGAATGAAGGCCGATTCAACGCCTGTGGATTCCAGTCGAGCCATCGTCCCGGAAGCCCCTTTCACTTCTGCGCTCAACAAATCTATCACAGCCGTAGGCCGGAAATTGTATATCGAAATTTTAGCTTTGCTCAAATCTTCTTCCGTGACAGTAGTTCCATCGGCTTTCAATTTGACAACAATTTTGTGCATAAGATGATTGAACTTCAAGACAACATCGGTTGTCACCCCTTGTATCACTTCCACAGGAGAGGCGGCCAAAAAATCAGCAATCGCAAGATTCGATGAAGTAACGTCCCAAGAGAAGTCGGTCGGGCGATCGGCTTTCACAGGAGGATAACAAGCGGAAACCAGCAATCCATCGGTCGCATTTTCCAATTGAAAATCACTCCAATAATATGTATTTCCATAGGTGTAAGAAATTTCTTTAAGCAATTTACCATTTCTATCTTGAAAAAAAACTGTATTCACATCACCCTCGATAAAGTATCCCCGGCCATCGCCATCGAGCACAGGAATTCTTGTAACCCCTTGAATGTCCGATCTTATACTAAACCGAGGCTGTTCATACAATGCATCTTCACCATTGCCACATGCGACCAAAAGAAGCATTAAAGAATAAAATGACACAACAAAAAAAATGATTTTTCTCATAAAATTAAAATAATGAACAATTAACTTTTAAAGGTAAAAACAAGATCTCAGTATAGAAAAGGCCTGATGAGCATTTAACTAAAAATAGAACACCCCTTGACACTTGTCTGCTACAACAATCTTTTCCTCTCACCGGCTTTAAATACGACTTTTTTCGAAACTCCATTGAAGCAAATCTCAATTTGTCCTCCTTTGAGGGAAGAGACAATTAATGATACAACTTCTCTATTTTTCCATTCCATATCGACGACAAACCCGCCACGAGCACAAATACCTTGTACTTTACCATCGGCCCAAGATTCTGGCAATGCCGGAAGAAGAACGATCTTATTGGTCGAAGATTGCATGAGCATTTCTATAACACCCGAACACCCGCCAAAGTTACCATCTATTTGAAAAGGCGAATGAGCATCCAACAAATTCGGGTAAGTTCCACCCCCACGCCGCGCATCTTCTCCTTTATAGTTATCGGGACTGACATACCGAAGAAGCCTACGATACATATGATAGGCTTTTTCTCCGTCTCGTAACCGGGCCAAAAGGTTTACACGCCACCCGGTGCTCCACCCGGTCGTTTCATCTCCTTTAATTTGGAGTGTACGGGCACAAGCTGCCGCCAATTCGGGAGTTTCCTCAACCGACAAATGATGCCCCGGATACAACCCGAAAAGATGAGATTGATGCCGATGATATGGGTCCTGATCTTGCCAGTCGTAATACCACTCTTGCAAATTACCGTCCTTCCCAATTTGATACGGATACAACCGAGAAAGAGTCTTTTTAATTCTTTTCCTGAAAAACTTATCCACCCCGAGCACCTTCGAGGCTTCGGCGGCATCCATAAGGCATTCGCGTATCATCGCCAAATCGGAAGTGTTTCCATAGGAAGTAGCCCCCACATACCCATCAGGCGTAATGTACTTATTTTCGGGGGAGGTTCCGGGCGAGGTCACAAGTTTTCCATCTTTCTCGACTAACCAATCCATGCAAAACTCTGCCGCACCCTTTAACACAGGATAAAATTCACGCAAAAATTCCTTGTCCAACGTAAAAAGATAATGCTCCCAAATGTGAGTAGACAACCATGTCCCCCCCATCGTCCAACAAGCCCATGAAGGGTCTCCCTCATTCAGACCAACAGGACACGTCATCGCCCAAATATCCGAATTATGCCCCAAGCACCAACCTCGCTCTACACCATAATAATCCTTTGCGGTTTTTCGTCCTGTCTTACTGAGATTAGCAATAAACTCTATCAGCGGATATTGCATCTCTATCAGATTAGCCGTACCGGAAGCCCAATAATTTTCTTCGAGATTAATATTGACTGTATAGTTACTGCTCCAAGGCGGAAGCACACTTTCGTTCCACAGGCCCTGCAAATTGGCCGGGACTCCCGAAGTACGAGAGCTAGATATGAGCAAATAGCGTCCAAATTGAAAATAAAGTTCCTCTAAATCTGGATTTCGTTGCTTACAATCGGTATAAAAAAGTAACTGTTTGTCTGTCGGCAATGCCGCAATATCGTCATCTGTATCTCCTAAATCGAGTTTTACACGGTCGAAATAATATTTATAGTCTCTAATATGTGCCTCTCGCAAAGCATCATAAGTTTTACCGATGGCACACTTCATACGTTTCTCTACATGACTGCGATAATTACGCCCCTCTTTAACCGGATCCTTGTCAAAACCGTTAAAACTCGTAACATTCGCTATCAAAATGAGTACTTCTGTGCTCCCGTCAATCTCGATACGGCTATCCGAATATCGATTCCTTACACTCCCATCGACACTCAAAACCCTCACAAGTGTTTTAAAATGAATGCCTCTTTCCGGGTCATAGCGATGCTTATCTTCCTCCTTATAATAAACCGGGAACGAATGATAAGCTGCATAACCTTCAACAGATATTTCATTATCGGCCACCAGCGAGCTATGAGGTAACGGAGAATCGAACGAAAGCAACGCATGAATTCCTTCCTTATTTTCTGATTTCAAACGAATGACAATCACCGAATCGGGAGCCGATGCAAAATAATCGCTCGTAAAAAGTTTTCCGTCCTTCAAGTATTGCGTTCGTGCCGTAGCATTACCAATATCGAGCCATCGGTGGTAATCTGAAATGCCAGCCGTATCATCAAGATATTCTATCGTCAATGTTCCAAGTGGTTGATAATTTTCACTGTAATGTCCTTGCACCTTGTATTGAGCCTTATCGGCCCCTTGATAATCCTCATTATCCAGTAAAGCTCTAATTTCGGGAATAACATTAAAAGCATCGGGAGAAGAATTTTCACTTTCGGGTTCTCCTGTCCAAAGTGTTATATCGTTAAATGAAATCTTATCTTTTTTTACACCGCCATATAAAGTCGCTCCCATCGTCCCATTCCCTATCACGAGAGCCTCTTCGAAATACTCTGCCGGACGATCATAATGCAATTTCATATTCCCGGCCAAAGTAACTAGGGGGATAAAAAACATACACAAAATAATCCAAAAACCTTTCTTCATCACCATAACTTTATATTGAATAACTTATTTCTAAATTTCTCTCCCTAATTTTTATCCTATAATTTTTTATCCCGTAATCGGTACTCTATCGAATCTCCGTATAAAGTTTGAAGTCCGACCAATTCCTGTTTCAATTTCTCGATTATACTTTCATATCCCGGCTTATCGAAAAGATTGTTCATTTCCGTGGGATCAGTTTGCAAATCGTATAGTTCCCATTGATCGATATCGTCATAGAAATGTATCAATTTATAACGTTCAGTACGAACGCCATAGTGGCGTTTTACCATGTGTTCTGCCGGATATTCATAAAAATGATAATAAAGAGAAGATCGCCAGTCTTGCGGATGCTCGCCCTCCAATAACGGCATCAATGAAATACCTTGTATATCATCGGGAATCTCCACACCGGCCAATTCGAGGAATGTCGGTGCATAATCTATATTCTGCACCAATTCGGTAATATCGCCTCGCTTTTGAAAACCTTTCGGCAAACGCATAACAAGCGGTGTTCGCATAGACTCTTCATACATAAACCGTTTATCAAACCAGCCATGTTCTCCCATATAAAATCCTTGATCGGAAGTATAGACAACCAACGTATTATCCAATAACCCGGCCTTTTCCAAATAGTCTAACACTCGTCCGACATTATCGTCCAACGACTTCACAACTTTTGCATAATCACGCATAAACCGTTGATATTTCCACTCAACCAGCTCCTTCCCCTGTGGATTCTCCCGAAAAAATACATCAGTTATAGAATCATATACCGCATCATAGGCTACCCGATCTTCGGGAGTAAGCCGTTTTATCTTACGTCCATAGGCTTTCTTCAAACGTGACTTCATTCCCTCACGATACATTTTCGTATCATAAATAATATCCATGTCTTTTGCAATACTCATCGTTTGCGCAGCAGCAGCCGGCCGCCCCTCGTAATCATCATAAAAATTATCGGGCATTGAAAACTCTTTATCTTCATATAACGTGAGATATTTCAATTCAGGCAGCCAATCGCGGTGAATAGCTTTATGATGAATAAACAAACAAAAGGGCTGCTCCTTATCACGACCTTTCTCCAACCAATCTATACTTTTGTCGGTAATAATATTAGTTAAGTAACCCTTTTCTCGAACCGTATCATTATTCATCGTTATAAAATCGGGATTATAGTAATCGCCCTGACCGGGAAGAATTTCCCAATAGTCGAATCCCGTAGGCATACTCTCTAAATGCCATTTCCCCACGATAGCGGTTTGGTAACCCGCAGTCTGCAAAAGTTTAGGCAGCGTCTGCTGCGAACCATCGAATACACAAGTCGTATTATCGGTGAACCCATTCGCATGACTGTGTTTACCCGTAAGCATACACGCCCTACTCGGCCCACTTAATGAATTCGCTACAAAACTATTCGTGAACCGAACTCCGTCCCGAGCAATTCTATCCAAGTTAGGAGTTTCGATATAGCGAGTATCATAACAACTCATCATTTGTCCGGTATGGTCATCTGTCATAATATAAACAATATTATAACGAGGAGGAACTTTATTTTCTTTCTTACATGACGAAAAAGAAAAAACAACAGTAGTCGCTGCTACTCCCGTTAAATAGGGAGAAAAAGATTGGAATAATGTTTTCATAGAATCATTTAAATATTAGAAGGTCTTGTATTTATTATATTAAACAACTATTTCTTATTTCCGTGAAAATACCGAAACAACTCTCCATAATCCAACATTTTGTTTCTGCTTTCATTGGTACTTTCTTTGCGACAAATACAAAACGAACTCTATATAGAGTTTACTGTTATATTTGACTTATATATAATTTTGCCAAAGATAATATTTTTTCTCAAAAAGATATAAATCGAAAGTAAACGAAAGTTATTTAACCATTTCGATTTATTTATGACCTTGATTTCTATACTAATCACAAAAAACAACACCCTAAAAGTTTGAACTTTTAGGGTGAGTCATTTATTATAATAAAATTATTTCTTACCTAATATCCTCCGCCTAACGCATGATAAAGATTAATAACTCCCTGTATCTCTTCAAAACGATCGGATACGGCCGATAACTCGGCATCCAAAAGAGTCTGGCGTGCGGTAAGTACTTCTAAATAGTTCTGTGAACTATGACGCATCAGTAGTTCGGAACTCCTGACTGCCGATTGAAGCGAGATAATTTGCTGTCGATCCAAATCCAATCGTCGGCGTGCAACTTGCCATTGTAACAAAGCATCATTTACTTCTGTTCCAGCATTAAGGAGTGTCTGGCGGAAAGTGAGTAAAGCCTCCTCTTGTCGAGCTTTTGCAACTTTCAAATTAGCTATATTCTGTCCTCTGTTGAAAAGCGGTTGTACCAATGCCCCCACCGCAGAAAACAACCATTCCCCCGGATTAGAAATAATAGCTCCGGCTGCATTCGTCCACCCCGCCGAACCACTTAGCGTAATGGCAGGATAAAAAGCCGAATAAGCCCGATTTGTCGTATAAAAAGCTTCGGCTAATGCAGCTTCGCTTTGGCGTACGTCTGGACGCCTCTGCAACAACTGCAAAGGTACTCCTACCGATAAAGTATCGGGAAAAGACTGCATATCCAATGTCGAACGATCTATCCTCTGAGGAACTACTCCCAATAAAGACGATAAAGAATTTTCCACCTCGGTAATTTGCTGTTCTAATGATAATAAAGAAGCATCGACCGACAATTTACTTGCTTCGATTTGAGCAACAGCCATTTCAGTAGTTTGCCCCGCTTTCTTTAAAGCCTTCATAACGCGTAAATTCTCTGCCCATATCTCGGCCGTTCGTCTACTAATATCGAGTTGCTTATCCAACATCAACAGTGTATAATAACTATTTGCGATCGTAGCGATCAACTGAGTCTGGACGGCTTGCTTATATGCTTGACTTTGCTCTAACACAGCCTTTGCCTCTCGTTTGGCATTAGTGAGACGTCCGAATATATCTAATTCCCAATCGGCCGATGCAGCCAAATTATACGTCTTAGTCGGACTATTTCCTTCTATACTCTTAATTGTTCCCTGCGGAGTAAGAGAAACGGAAGGCAAATACGCCAACTTAGAAGAGGTCAACAAAGCTTCTGCTTCACGCACTTTCAACCGAGCTATATTCAAATCGGTATTATTTGCTATTCCTTTTTCGATAAGCTGTTGTAAAACCGTATCGGTAAAAAGTTCTTTCCACGAAAAATCAGCAAGCGACATCGTATCTTCTGTCATTGCCGGAACTCGATACAGACTATCGACTCCCGATAATTCAGGACGTTCATACGTCCTATATATGTGGCAACCGCTCAATCCGGTCAATAATAACAAACCTATAATTATCCTTTTCATATCAATGATTCACAAGTTTATTTATTTTCTTCAATTTTGGGTAACTTACGTTCCGGCATTAATCTTTCTTGTAAAGTCTGGAATACGATAAACAACACAGGAACAATAAACAATAAAGCTATCGTACCGATTAACATACCACCGACAGTTCCTACACCGATAGAAATATTCCCGTTAGCTCCTACACCCGACGAAAACATCATAGGTAACATACCGAATATCATGGTAAGCGAAGTCATAAGGATCGGACGTAACCGAACCTGAGCTGCCGAGATTGCCGCTTGGGTAATTGTCATACCATGCCGACGACGTTCCGAAGCATATTCTGTCAACAAAATCGCCGTTTTCGCCAACAATCCTATCAACATGATTAGTCCGGTTTGCAAGTAGATGTTATTTTCCAAGCCAAACATTTTAGCAAACAAGAAACTTCCGGCCAAACCAAAAGGAACGGAAAGAATTACCGCGATGGGAATGAAAAGACTTTCATATAAAGCACACAAAATCAAATAGATAAATACAACACATATCACAAATACCAACGTAGTGGTACTACCCGACGATGCCTCTTCCCTAGACATTCCTCCGAACTCGAATCCGTAGCCTTCGGGAAGTGTCTCTTCCGCGACCTCTCGAACTGCCTGAATAGCTTGTCCCGAGCTGTACCCTGCCGCAGGTGTGCCGTTAACACTAATAGCCGAAAAAAGATTAAAACGAGACAGCGTTTCAGCCCCATACACACGAGTCAGTGTCAAATATTGACTAACCGGGGACATTTCACCATCTGAATTACGGACAAACATATTATTTAATGCTTCCGTATCTAACCGAAATTCCGGTGAAGCCTGCACCATCACTCGATATAATTTCGAGAAACGGTTCATATTCGATGCATAGTTTCCTCCTATATATCCCGACAATACATTCAGCACTTCCGACGGCGATACTCCGTTACGTTTACAGCGGGCAGCATCTACCTCGACCAAATATTGAGGGAACTTAGTATCGAACGAAGTCGTGGCACGTGCGATTTCGGGTCTGGCATTCAAAGCGTCGATCATCTGACGCGTATATTTCAACAAATCCTCAATCGTACCACCCTTTTGATCCTGCACATAAATTTCAAATCCACTGCTTACGCCATAGCCGGGAATCATCGGTTGTGCAAAAGCCATAATCTGTGCCGAAGATATATCGTCTGTACGTTTATATATTTCATTGATAACGGCATTTATTTCATCTTCATCGCCCGTCCGTTCGTCCCAGGGTTTCAAACGAATGATAAACATACCGTTCGATGCCCCTTGACCGCTAATCATACCATTACCTGTCACCTTAGAGAATATACGAACCTGAGGAATATCCTTGATACGCCTGTCGATTTCGTCCATTACAACCTTAGTTTGCTCCAAATTCGTTCCGGGAGAAGTACGTACATCTACAAAAATAGTTCCCATATCCTCCTGCGGCACAAGTCCGGTTTTCGTCGTTTTCATCAAAATAAACAATCCGGCGCCAGCAATTACCAACAATACACCAGCCAACCATTTATGTTTAAACATAAAAAACACTCCTGTTTTATATTTCATCACGATACGATGAAATGCCGTATCAAATGCCATATGGAAACGAGAAGAAAAACTCATTTTGCCTCCTTTTCCAATCACGTGAGGGGTCATAATCAAAGCGCACAATGCCGGACTTAAAGTCAACGCATTGACCATTGAGATCGCTACCGCTACTGCCATAGTGAGACCGAACTGCGTATAAAACGTTCCGGTCGTACCGCCAATGAAACAAACAGGTATAAACACTGCCATGAAAACAAAAGTGGTCGTAATCAATGCAGACGTTATACCTCCCATTGCATCGACGGTTGCCAAATAGGAAGATTTATATCCCTCATCGAATTTAGCCTGTACAGCCTCGACCACAACTATCGCATCGTCAACCACCGTCCCGATTACCAACACCAGTGCGAACAGAGTCAACATGTTCAGACTAAAACCGGCCGCATAAAGGAAAGCAAACGTACCTATCAGAGAGACAATGATAGAAATAGAAGGTATGAGCGTCGAACGCATACTTTGCAAAAATACATACACAACAAATATCACCAAAAGGATAGCTTCGACCAATGTTTTTATCACGTTCTTAATAGAAGCATCGAGAAAGTCTTTGGAACTCATCAAATCTACCAACTCCATACCCTTAGGCAAAGATTTTGAAATTTCGGCTACGACTTTGTCTACCTCCTCGATAATCTCATTCGCATTCGAACCGGAAGTTTGCGCGATCATGCAGTTAGAGCCAGGATGTCCATTCACCTCTCCAATATAAGTGTAAGTACGGGAACCCAGCTCTATCCGAGCAACATCTTTCAATCTTAACACTTCTCCACTGGCAAGAGACTTGATTACCAAATTTTCATAATCTTTCTCGCCTTCATAACGCCCCCGGTATTTCAATACATATTGAAACGTATTTTCCGACTCCGCACCCAAAGTCCCGGTAGGAGCCTCCAAATTTTGTTCATCGAGAACCGTCGTTATATCTGTCGGGACCAACCCGTATTTTGCCATCTTACCCGGATCGAGCCAAATACGCAACGAATAATCGGCTCCCATCACATTCACCTCGCCGACGCCAGCTATACGAGAAAGACGGGGTTCAATATTTATTTTCAAATAGTTGTTCAAGAAACTTTCATCGAATGAATTATCTGGACTATAAAGAGCCAATGCTTTAATATTGCTCGTCTGTCGTTTACGAACCGTAATTCCACTCCGCGTAACCTCGGCTGGCAAAAGCCCCTGAGCACTAGCTATACGATTTTGTACATTGACCATCGCCATATCGGGATCTGTACCCTGACGAAAATAGATTGTAATTCTCGCAGATCCAGTATTCGTAGATGATGAAACCATGTACATCATATTCTCCACTCCATTGAGAGCTTCTTCCAAAGGTACGACCACACTCTTTTGCACAGTTTCGGCATTAGCCCCTGTGTAACTGGCCGAAACACTAACCGTAGGAGGAGCTATCTCCGGGAATTGTTCTATGGGCAACTGGGAAAGACCTATCAATCCAATAATGAGTATCACGACGGATATAACGCCCGCCAATATGGGACGATCTATAAATACTTTTATTTTCATGGCAACACGTTATTCTTGGGTCGTCTGACTTTCTATTATCGTTCCCTCTCGTACTAATCCGGCTCCTTCGGCAATAACGACATCTCCCGAATTAAGACCCGATTCTACGATATACTCTGTACCGTTATTCAATTTAAATACCTCGACCGGAGCAGATTTCGCCTTTCCTTCAACAACTTTGTAAACGAATACCCGATTTTGTAACTCATAAGTGGCCGTCTGAGGAATAACGATACAATTTTTTCTTACCGTAGGAATAAGAACCGTCCCGCTTCCACCGTTACGTAACAATCCGTCGGGATTCGAGAAAGAGGCTCGCAAACTGATTGCTCCGGTACTTTCATCGACGGTTCCACTAATGGCATCAATCTTACCCTGTTGTACATAAGCCTTACCATTGCTCAATGTAAGTTCTACGTCAGGCATTTGCGACATCGCCTTTTGCAGAGAACCATATTGTTGAAGCAAGTCGAGAATTTGATTCTCCGACATGGAAAAATAAGCATACACTTCTTGATCGTCAGACACCGATACCAAAGGTTCGGAAATAGTACTACTCACCAAAGCCCCCACCCGATAAGGAATCATACTAGCAACACCGTCTACCGGACTTTTAACCTCTGTATATGAAAGATCGTTACGAGCATTTGTTTCTTGTGCTTTCGCTTGGGCCAAAGCCGCTTCTGCTTCGGCTAATTCATTTTTTGCCGTTTGAAGATCAAATTCAGAAACGACCTGTTCTTTAAAAAGTTCGGCCTTGCTTTCAGCAGAAAGTCGAGCCGTAGCCAACTTGGCTTCGGCACTTTTCACATTAGCCACAGCAGTTTCAAGAGCTGCTTTATAAGGCACTTGATCTATGATAAAAAGTGTTTGTCCCTTATGAACGGCATCACCTTCGTTTATCTTTATTTCGGTAATAATTCCGCTTACTTGCGGACGTACTTCTACAAATTGGCGTCCACGCAGTGTCGCCGTATATCCCGACTTTAAAGTCCTATTTGTCGGTTCTACGGTAATTGTTTTGTACATTGCTGTGCCTTCTCTTCGTTGGGATTCTTTACATGCCGAGAGCATAGACAATACAGCCATAGCAATAATAAATTGTTTCATTTTTACTGTTTTATGTGATGATTATTTAATTTGCGATTAATCTTCGTTACCCCGAAAAGTAATTCTCAAATTTATAAATTATATTGCTACCATATAAACATGTATTGATAAACGACTAAAAAGTGATGCCGAACAGCAAATGATGACAATTGACAAATTCACAAGAAAGCTCTACCTTTGTCATAAAAGAAATTTTTCAACGACTACTCTCCCTTCAATATAAACCGACACATAAATGAAAATATGAGGCAGACTCGTATCAGTACATACATAGACTTACTTTTTTGTTTGGTTATACTACCACTGATTATCATGTTAGTTCCTGTCGAAAAATGGATCATACACCACACCTATTTCATGTTAACATTGATCGTTTACTTATATGCCCTTTATTTTACTTACCGCAAAGCCAACATACCCTCACTTTTTTTAAGACATAAATTCGGACAAGTTTTTTTTCTTATAGCGGCTCTATTGATAATCACATGGGGACTCAGCCAGATACCTATTCCAAAAGACAAGTTTTCCACTTCTTCTCTGGACTTGGGTATACGACAGCACATGCGAACACAAACCGTATGGTTTTTCTTTCTCATCGTCACCGGATTCAGTCTCGCCATAGAACTGACATTCGAACTATTTCGCCAAATTCTGTCCAAACAAGAAATCGAAGCAGAAAAGAATAAAGCGGAATTGGCTCTTTACAAGGCACAAATCAATCCTCACTTTCTATTCAATACACTCAATGCATTATATGGTTTGGTATTGACCAAATCCGATAAAACAGAATCGGCATTCATTCAATTCTCCAACATTCTCAAATATATGTATGCACAAACTACATCAGAAACCATTCCCGTTTGCAACGAGATAGATTATATTCGCCAATATGTCGATTTACAAGCTCTCAGACTAAATAAACATACCTACATATCTTTCGAAACACAAACCGACGATGACCAAGCTCCAATTCCCCCTATGATCCTTATTACATTCGTGGAAAACGCTTTTAAATACGGTACATCTTCCGATATAGATTGCACTGTACTCATCAGAATTATAGTGAAAAACGGACAACTCCTTTTCGAAACAGAAAATACGGTCATGAAAGAAAAAAAGGAAAAGACCCCTGCTATCGGCATCGAAAATTGCCGCAAGCGATTAGAATTGCTCTATCCGGGTCGTTTTAATTTAACGACTGTCCAAGAAAACCGACAATATAAAATCAGACTAACTATTCGACTACAATGAAAAAATTTTCTTGTATAGCTATTGACGACGAACCTCTAGCTTTACTTGTCATCACTCAATTTTGTGAACGGTTTGGAAATTTGGATCTTTCGACATTCAGCGAACCTCGTATTGGGTTGGAAGAGATCAAACGACACAAACCCGATTTGGTTTTCCTCGACATAGAAATGAATAGTATCAACGGACTGGATATCGCTCACGCTCTACCCAGAGAGTGTTGCTTTATATTCACCACTGCACACGCTCAATACGCACTCAACGGATTCGACCTCGATGCCGTAGATTTCCTACACAAACCGTTTGCTTACGAAAGATTTAAAAAAGCTGTCGAGAAAGCCATTCGCAGAATAGAAACAGAAAAAGTCCCCGAGAATATCGTTATCAAACAAGAATATGCCAACGTAACAATTCCCATTAATGACATTCTATATATCGAAGCGATGGAAAACTATACTAAAATTTTCCGGGAAAACGGGGGATACATACTGTCCCGAACGAACATGAAAACGATTCAAGAAATTTTGCCCGAAGAAAATTTTCTCCGCATTCA
>OODO01001457.1_pt1 | contig 15875 bp, 16 predicted proteins | sample 1671261 | NCBI WGS metagenome assembly OODO01 (sample SAMN06348138, study PRJEB24527) | human gut metagenome | biome: human gut; feature: ankylosing spondylitis patient; material: feces | host: Homo sapiens | place: China | collected 2015-10 | reverse complement strand
TATTCTGGAGCGCGTCGGTGTGACTTGTGTGATGGTCACCCACGATCAGGAAGAGGCGATGACCATGGCGGGGCGCATCGCCATTATGAATCGTGGGAAATTTGTCCAGATTGGCGAACCGGAAGAGATCTACGAGCATCCGACTACCCGCTATAGCGCCGAATTTATTGGCTCGGTAAACGTCTTTGAAGGCGTACTCAAAGAGCGTCAGGAAGATGGCCTGGTGCTTGATTCGCCGGGGCTGGTGCATCCACTGAAAGTCGACGCGGATGCCTCGGTGGTCGATAACGTGCCGGTACATGTGGCGCTGCGCCCGGAAAAAATCATGCTTTGCGAAGAGCCGCCCGCCAATGGTTGTAACTTCGCGGTGGGGGAGGTGATACACATTGCCTATCTCGGCGATCTTTCGGTGTATCACGTTCGTCTGAAAAGTGGGCAGATGATTAGCGCCCAGCTACAAAACGCCCATCGTCATCGTAAAGGGTTACCGACCTGGGGCGACGAAGTGCGTTTGTGCTGGGAAGTGGACAGCTGTGTGGTGCTGACGGTTTAAGGAGCAAAGATGAGTACACTTGAACCTGCTGCCCAGTCGAAACCGCCGGGCGGATTTAAGCTGTGGTTGTCGCAGCTGCAAATGAAGCATGGGCGCAAACTGGTCATTGCGTTGCCATATATCTGGTTGATCTTGCTGTTTCTGCTGCCATTTCTGATTGTCTTTAAAATAAGCCTGGCGGAGATGGCGCGCGCTATTCCACCTTATACCGAACTGATGGAGTGGGCTGACGGGCAACTGTCCATCACTCTTAATCTCGGTAATTTTCTGCAACTGACCGACGATCCGCTCTATTTCGATGCTTATCTCCAGTCGCTACAGGTGGCTGCGATTTCGACATTTTGCTGTTTACTGATCGGCTATCCGCTGGCGTGGGCGGTGGCGCACAGTAAGCCTTCGACCCGTAATATTTTATTACTACTGGTGATCCTGCCGTCGTGGACCTCGTTTCTGATCCGCGTTTATGCCTGGATGGGAATATTAAAAAACAACGGTGTGCTGAATAATTTTCTGCTGTGGCTGGGGGTTATCGATCAACCGCTGACCATTCTGCATACCAATCTGGCCGTTTATATCGGCATTGTTTACGCTTACGTGCCGTTTATGGTACTGCCGATTTATACCGCGTTGATTCGTATTGATTATTCGCTGGTGGAAGCAGCGCTGGATCTCGGTGCACGACCGCTGAAAACGTTCTTTACTGTGATCGTGCCGCTGACTAAAGGTGGGATTATTGCCGGATCGATGCTGGTGTTTATCCCGGCTGTGGGCGAGTTTGTGATCCCGGAACTGCTCGGTGGCCCGGACAGCATCATGATCGGGCGCGTGCTATGGCAAGAGTTTTTCAATAACCGCGACTGGCCGGTGGCCTCGGCGGTAGCGATCATCATGTTGCTGCTGCTAATTGTGCCGATAATGTGGTTCCACAAACACCAGCAAAAAAGCGTGGGAGAACACGGATGAATAATTTACCGGTAGTTCGTTCGCCCTGGCGGATTGTGATTTTGCTGCTGGGCTTTACCTTTCTCTACGCGCCAATGCTGATGCTGGTTATCTATTCGTTTAACAGCTCGAAGCTGGTGACGGTGTGGGCCGGCTGGTCAACGCGCTGGTATGGTGAGTTATTGCGCGATGACGCGATGATGAGTGCGGTTGGTTTAAGTCTGACAATTGCGGCCTGTGCGGCGACGGCGGCGGCGATCCTCGGAACTATTGCGGCGGTGGTGCTGGTGCGCTTTGGCAGGTTTCGCGGATCAAATGGCTTTGCCTTTATGATCACCGCGCCGCTGGTAATGCCAGATGTCATCACGGGCTTGTCGCTGTTGTTATTATTCGTCGCGCTTGCTCATGCCATTGGCTGGCCTGCGGACCGCGGTATGCTCACCATCTGGCTGGCGCATGTCACTTTTTGTACGGCTTATGTGGCGGTCGTTATTTCTTCAAGATTGCGGGAACTGGATCGCTCGATAGAAGAAGCAGCGATGGATCTCGGTGCGACGCCGCTGAAAGTGTTTTTCGTCATTACGCTACCGATGATCATGCCCGCGATCATTTCTGGCTGGTTACTGGCTTTTACTTTGTCGCTTGATGATCTGGTGATCGCCAGCTTTGTTTCCGGGCCGGGAGCCACCACGTTACCGATGCTGGTCTTTTCCAGCGTGCGGATGGGGGTGAATCCGGAAATCAACGCCCTGGCAACATTGATCCTCGGCGCGGTCGGAATTGTCGGATTTATCGCCTGGTATCTGATGGCTCGCGCAGAAAAACAGCGGATACGCGACATCCAGCGTGCAAGACGTGGCTGAAGACACTAAAATTTGCCAACCTGGCTACATAATGCCGCGCATGTCGCGGCATTGTTTTCATGGAAGACGAAACGTTGGGATTTTTTAAGAAAACATCTTCATCTCATGCTCGCCTGAATGTGCCTGCGCTGGTGCAGGTGGCGGCGCTCGCCATTATTATGATCCGTGGCCTCGACGTGCTGATGATTTTCAATACGCTGGGCGTGCGCGGTATTGGCGAGTTCATTCATCGCAGCGTACAAACCTGGAGTTTAACGCTGGTCTTTTTAAGCAGTCTGGTGCTGGTTTTCATTGAGATCTGGTGTGCGTTTTCACTGGTGAAAGGGCGTCGCTGGGCGCGCTGGCTATATCTGCTGACACAAATCACCGCCGCAAGTTACTTGTGGGCGGCTTCGCTGGGGTACGGTTATCCGGAGCTGTTCAGCATTCCCGGTGAATCAAAACGTGAAATCTTCCATAGCCTGATGCTGCAGAAGCTGCCGGATATGCTCATCCTGATGCTGCTGTTCGTTCCCTCGACCAGTCGGCGGTTCTTCCAGTTGCAATAATGTGTATAATCGTCGCCCCTGATGATGTGAAGGTCAATGTATGCAGTGCGCACTTTACGACGCGGGTCGCTGTCGTTCCTGTCAGTGGATAATGCAGCCGATTCCAGAGCAACTCTCCGCTAAAACCGCCGATCTTAAAAATCTGCTCGCCGACTTTCCGGTTGAGGAATGGTGCGCGCCGGTGTCAGGCCCGGAACAAGGGTTTCGTAATAAAGCCAAAATGGTGGTGAGTGGTAGCGTTGAAAAACCACTGCTCGGTATGCTGCATCGCGATGGCACACCAGAAGACCTTTGTGACTGCCCGCTTTATCCTGCCTCATTTGCGCCCGTTTTTGCGGCGCTAAAACCGTTTATCGCCCGAGCGGGGTTAACGCCCTACAACGTGGCGCGTAAGCGTGGCGAACTGAAATACATTCTGCTGACTGAAAGCCAGAGTGATGGAGGCATGATGCTGCGCTTTGTACTGCGTTCTGATACCAAGCTGGCGCAACTGCGTAAGGCGCTGCCGTGGTTACACGAACAACTACCGCAGCTGAAAGTTATTACCGTCAATATTCAGCCGGTACATATGGCGATTATGGAAGGGGAGACGGAGATCTACCTGACCGAACAACAGGCACTGGCGGAGCGTTTTAATGACGTACCGCTGTGGATCCGTCCGCAAAGTTTCTTCCAGACTAATCCGGCGGTCGCCAGCCAGTTGTACGCCACCGCGCGCGACTGGGTACGACAGCTGCCGGTTAAACATATGTGGGATCTGTTCTGCGGTGTGGGGGGCTTTGGTTTACACTGCGCGACGCCTGACATGCAGTTAACCGGGATCGAAATTGCATCAGAGGCCATTGCCTGTGCAAAGCAGTCAGCCGCTGAACTGGGCTTAACGCGTTTGCAATTTCAGGCGCTGGACTCCACTCAGTTTGCCACCGCTCAGGGGGATGTGCCGGAGCTGGTGCTGGTTAACCCGCCGCGCCGCGGCATTGGTAAACCGCTGTGTGATTATCTCTCAACGATGGCACCGCGTTTTATCATCTACTCCAGCTGTAACGCCCAAACTATGGCGAAAGATATCCGCGAACTGCCTGGGTTTCGTATTGAACGGGTGCAGCTTTTCGATATGTTCCCGCATACCGCGCACTATGAAGTGCTGACGCTGCTGGTGAAGCAATAAAAAAGCCGCATGTGCGGCTTCAGATTGCTGACAAAGTGCGCGTTGTTTATGCCGGATGCGGCGTAAACGCCTTATCCGGCCTACAAAAGCGTGCAAATTCAATACATTGCATGGGCCATGTAGGCCTGATAAGCGTAGCGCATCAGGCAATTTTACCTTTGTCATCAGTCTCAAGCCGCGGTTGCGGCTTTCTGAATCTTACTGTGGGAACCACTGGTCACTGATTTTTTGATAAGTACCGTCAGCTTTAATTGCTGCCAGCGCGTTATTCAGTTTTTCCAGCAGGGCTTTGTTATCCGGACGTACAGCGATGCCCAGGCCGGTGCCAAAATATTGCGGATCGGTCACTTTCTCAGTAGCAACACCAAGTTGTGGATTGGTTTTCAGCCATTCGTTTACCACCGCTGTGTCACCAAATACCCCATCAATACGACCATTTTTCAGATCGATAAAGGCATTCTGATAACTGTCATAAGAGACAGTTTTCACTTCCGGGTGCTGATCCTGAATATATTTCTGGTGCGTAGTACCGTTTTCCATCCCAATACGTTTGCCTTTCAGATCGGCAAACGTTTTGTAGGTATCTTTTTTGGCAATCACGACGGCTGAGTTTTCATAGTAGGGCGTGGTAAACGATACCTGTTTGCTACGCTCCGGGGTGATATCCATACCGGAGATTACGGCGTCATATTTTCTGAATTTCAGGGACGGGATCAGGCTGTCGAACGCGTGATTAGTAAAAGTACATTCTGCCTGCATTTGTTTGCACAAGGCTTTTGCCAGATCGATATCAAAGCCGACAATCTCATTATTAGCACCTATAGATTCAAAGGGTGGATAGGTGGCTGAAACGCCAAAATTGATTTTCTCTGCGGCAGAAGCACCGAAAGTAAAGGAAGCAAGTAAAGCGGCAAGAACTAACTTTTTCATGATGGAACTCCCGTCTGTCAATCTTATGATTTTTGGCCGTGTCTGCGGCATGGGATAACAATGCCATCAAGTGAATTTATATGCAATAAACATGATTAAATAATTTAAATGAAATAAAAAAGACGGACAACTTAGTGGGTTGTCCGTCTTCATTATAAGAATTTATGCACTATGTAGGCCGGATAAGGCGTCCCCGCCGCATCCGGCACAGGCACCGAATGTACGCAGCCACATTAATTTCGCCGTTCGAATGCCAGCGCTTTGCGCTCGATCAGACGCATCATCAGCGTCAGCAGGCCGTTAACGACCAGGTAAATAATCCCTGCCGCACCGAACACCATTACATCGTAGGTGCGTCCGTACAACAACTGGCTGTATCCCATCACTTCCATCAGCGTAATGGTGTATGCCAGAGAGGTACTTTTGAATACCAGCACCACTTCGTTGGAATAAGAAGAGAGCGAGCGTTTAAAGGCATACGGCAGCAGGATCGCCAGCGTATCTTTTTTGCTCATTCCCAGGGCGCTACAGGACTGCCACTGACCTTCCGGGATCGCACGAATTGCACCGTAAAACAGCTGCGTGGTATACGCCGCACTATTCAGCGACAACGCAATCAGCGCACATAACCACGGTTCTGACAACAAATGCCACAGTGCCGGATACTCCTGCAAAGTCGGAAACTGGCCCGGCCCGTAATAAATCAGGAAGATCTGCACCAGCAGCGGCGTACCGGTAAACAGCGTGATATAACCCCGCACCAGCCACACCAGCACCGGCGTTTTCAGCGTCAGGATGATGGTAAAAATCAATGCCAGAATCAGTGCCACAATCAGCGAGGCAACGGTTAGCGTCAGGCTGGTGTGTAGCCCTTTCATCAGTTCGGGTAAATACTCAAACATTAGCTGGGCCTCCGCTCAAAACGTGTCGCGCGCAGGTCAATGCGTTTGAGAATGTACTGACTGAGCAGGGTGATCACCAGGTAAATCGCCGCCGCCACAATGTACCAGGTAAATGGTTCCTGGGTACGAGTAGCGATGCTTTTTGTTTGCAGCATTAAATCATTCACACTAATCAAACTGACCAGCGCGGTATCTTTCAGCAGCACCAGCCACTGGTTACCGAGGCCAGGCAGCGCATGACGCCACATCTGCGGCATCACCAGACGGAAAAAGATAGCCGATTTCGACAGCCCCAGCGCCTGACCAGACTCCCACTGACCCACCGGCACCGCTTTCAACGCGCCCCGAAGCGTTTGCGAGGCATAGGCGGCATACAGCAGTGACAGAGCGATGACACCACAAAGGAACGGGCTAACGTCGAAGTTCTCAATGTCCATCTGCACTGGGATCTGCACGAACCCAAGATTGATAGTGAAGCCATCCGAAAGCGTCAGCAGCAGCTGCGAGGAGCCAAAATAGATAAACAGCACCACCAGAATTTCTGGCAGGCCACGCAGAATGGTTACCAGCGCTGAACCTGCCCACGCGACAGGACGCCATTTTGCCGACTCCCATACCGCAAAGAACATCGCCAGCGCCAGCCCGACAATCAATGCACAAACGGCAAGGCCGACGGTCATCCCGGCGGCGCTTGCTAAAGGAAAAAATTCATTCATCAGGAATTACTTCTGGAACCATTTGTTGTAGATGGTTTCGTAAGTGCCATCTTTCTTCACTTTTTCCAGCGCAGTGTTGAGTTTCTGCTGCAGCTCAGTGTTGCCCTGACGTACCGCGATGCCGAGGCCAGTGCCGAAGTAATCTTTATCGGTCACTTTGTCGCCCACCGCCGCCAGTTTCGGGTTATCTTTCAGCCACTCAGTGACCACTGCGGTGTCACCGAAGACGCCGTCGATACGCCCGTTTTGCAGATCCAGTTTTGCGTTCTGGTAGCTGTCATACGGAACGGTAGTGATTTCCGGGTGCTTATCCATAATGAATTTCTGGTGTGTCGTCCCGTTCTGTACGCCGACTTTTTTGCCTTTCAGCTGATCAACACTGGTGTATTTGCCTTGCTGACCCACAAACAGGGCAGAGTTGTCATAGTACGGGGTGGTAAACAGCACCTGCTTTTCACGCTCCGGAGTGATATCCATGCCCGCCATCACGGCTTCTACGCGACGGAATTTCAGGCTTGGGATCAGGCTGTCAAACGCCTGGTTAGAGAAAGTGCAGGTTGCATCAATCTCTTTACACAGCGCTTGTGCCAGGTCGACGTCAAAACCAACGATCTGGTTGTTTGCATCAATCGATTCAAACGGAGGATAGGAGGCTTCGGTAGCAAAACGAATGGTTTCGGCAGCTGTGGCGGAAAGACTAAAACCTGCAATTAACGCGGCAATCAGAACTTTTTTCATTGTTGTTATCCCGAATCTTAGTGAGAGAGATAGTTTTTAAATGCTTCGGTTTGCGGCTCGGTAAAGCAGCTCGCGTCGCCTTGTTCTACGATATGACCATTTTCCATATACACCACTCGGCTGGCGGTTTTACGCGCCACTTCAACTTCGTGGGTGACGATCACCTGGGTAATATTCGTTTCTGCCAGCTCACGAATGATGCTGACGATTTGTGCCGTAATTTCCGGGTCCAGTGCGGCGGTCGGTTCATCGAACAGCAGTACCTGCGGTTCCATCATCAACGCACGGGCAATAGCAACACGCTGCTGCTGACCACCAGAAAGATGCAGCGGGTAACGATCGCTATAAGGTTTGAGACGCAGACGTTCCAGCAGTTTTTCTGCACGGGCCAGCGCCTGATCTTTACTCAACCCCAGTACACGGCAGGGCGCTTCAATCAGGTTTTGCTGCACGGTCAGATGCGGCCACAGGTTGTATTGCTGAAACACCATGCCAACGTTACGACGCAAATCGCGAATCGCTTTGTCAGAGGGTGTTTTGGTGAAATCGAAATGGTTGCCTGCAATGTTGAGCGTACCGGAGCGCGGCATCTCAAGCAGATTGAGTACACGCAGCAGCGAGCTTTTACCCGCGCCGCTGGGGCCAAGTAACACCAGCGTTTCGCCCTGTGGGCAATCCAGCGTGATATCGAACAGCGCCTGATGCGCGCCGTAGAAGCAATTAATGCCGTTTAATTGAATACTCATTGACACTCGTATACTGGCAGTCTGATAGCTATTGAGGTCGAAGATAGTACCTTTGACAGAATAATTATGCAATATTTCTGCTTTAAAAGTTAAAAGCAAAGCGCATTATTCAATAAACATAGCACAAAATAACGGGGGCGGTGGTCGGCGAGCATAAATGTCGGCATTCCTCACGAAATGCCGGACAATTTACGGGGTTTATTGGTTGATCAAGGCGTTAGCGATTCTCGATGGACTGACGGAGCGTACCCGCCGTGGCATGAACGCTACCGCCTAAGTAACGCACATCGTCGATGACCCAACACTGGCCTTCCTGAATCATTAACACTTCATCCTGCCAACCCTGGTCACCCTGTTTGAGATCCACGCGCAATGGAATGTTACGGGCATCACGATTAGGGATAGTCGATGCACTGGCAACGTGGGCGCTATCTGGCAAGGTGGTTCGACTGGAGAATAGATCGTTGGTCAGTAGTTCCCGATGGTTATTATCCCGGGAGGCATCGCTAAGCAGTGTCGCCAGTTTGTCGCTCAGATAAGGGCGCAAGGCGGTGATGTCGTTGCTGCGGTGCAAAATGCGGTAGTCATAAAATTGCTGGGCCACGTTATCCGGGCCTCCTTCAACGCAAGGACCACTGCGTGTGCCGTTATCTTTATAAGCTGGAGTGACTGTGGTGCAGGCACTGAGGAGCAGTGCGCAGGGGATAAGCATTGTCAATTTGCTGTAGCGCATAATGATTTCCTTATAAGCGATCGCTCTGAAAGCGTTCTACGATAATAATGATATCCTTTCAATAATAGCGTATCAGTCTGATAATGCTTTTGAGATCGAAGGCTTAGCAAACAAGGAGATCGATCATGCAATTTTCTACAACCCCAACTCTGGAAGGCCAGACCATCGTTGAATATTGCGGTGTGGTGACCGGCGAAGCGATTTTAGGTGCCAATATTTTCCGTGATTTCTTTGCCGGTATCCGCGATATCGTTGGCGGACGTTCCGGTGCGTATGAAAAAGAACTGCGTAAAGCACGGGAGATCGCCTTTGAGGAATTAGGCTCCCAGGCGCGGGCGCTGGGGGCCGATGCCGTCGTCGGTATTGATATCGACTACGAAACGGTCGGGCAAAACGGCAGTATGCTGATGGTTAGCGTCAGCGGTACGGCGGTGAAAACGCGTCGATGAGAAGAGTCTTCTGGCTGGTCGCTGCCGCTCTGTTATTGGCAGGGTGTGCAGGCGAAAAAGGCATTGTCGAGAAAGAGGGATATCAGCTTGATACCCGACGCCAGGCGCAGGCGGCGTATCCGCGCATTAAAGTGCTGGTGATCCACTACACCGCAGATGATTTTGATAGCTCGCTGGCGACACTGACCGATAAGCAGGTCAGCTCGCATTATCTGGTCCCTGCGGTACCACCGCGATACAACGGTAAACCGCGCATCTGGCAACTGGTGCCGGAACAAGAACTGGCCTGGCATGCGGGGATTAGCGCCTGGCGCGGGGCAACGCGCCTTAACGACACCTCTATTGGCATTGAGCTGGAAAACCGTGGCTGGCAAAAATCGGCCGGAGTGAAATATTTTGCCCCGTTTGAACCGGCACAGATTCAGGCGCTTATTCCACTGGCGAAAGATATTATTGCCCGGAAAACGTAGTGGCACATGCGGATATCGCACCGCAGCGCAAAGACGATCCGGGGCCATTATTTCCCTGGCAGCAACTGGCGCAGCAGGGGATTGGTGCCTGGCCGGATGCGCAGCGGGTTAACTTTTACCTTGCCGGGCGCGCGCCGCACACACCGGTAGATACCGCGTCATTGCTGGAGCTTTTGGCGCGCTACGGTTATGACGTTAAACCTGATATGACACCGCGCGAGCAGCGGCGCGTGATTATGGCATTCCAGATGCATTTCCGCCCGACGTTATATAACGGCGAAGCGGATGCAGAAACTCAGGCGATTGCCGAAGCATTGCTGGAGAAATACGGGCAGGATTAGCGCGGCAGTTTTCCGTGGTCGCGTAGCCAGGCGGCAGTTTTCTCGATACCTTCATCCAGGGTGATGACCGGCTGATAACCTAACTCTTCCTGCGCACGCGTAATATCCAGCGTAAAGTCAAAATTCAACTTGGAGACGCCGTAGTGGGTCAGCGGCGGCTCTTTTGCTGACTTGCGGCCTAAACGCTCCATGCTGCGGGCGATCATATCCAGCATCGGGTAGGGGACGGAACGAATACGACAGTCAATATTCAACTCGTCGATCAGCTTCTGCACGATGCTGCGCAGTGTGCGATGCTCGCCGTTGGTGATGTTGTACACACGCCCGGAAGGTAGCTTATCGCAGGCTTCCTGGCTTGCCAGCCACATTGCGTGCACGGCATTTTCATAGTAGGTCATATCGACCAGCGCACTGCCGCCATGCGGTAACAGAATACTGCCGTAGTGGTGCATCATATGCGCCAGACGGGGAATAAAGACTTTATCGTGCGGTCCGAACAGACTTTGTGGGCGCAGAATAGTAAAGCGTGTTTGTGGATTCGCCTGCGAAAGCATATTGATCACTTCTTCGCTGGCTGCTTTGCTGCGGGCAAACTCGTTGGCGAAGCGGTGAGGGCGAAAATCTTCTTTAATATCGCGATGGTGGTGATAATCGAAGTACAGGGAGGGGGAAGAGATATGAATAAAGTTACGCACACCCCAGGCGACAGCCCATTCACCCAGGCGGCGAGTGGCGCGAACGTTAGCCAGATCGAAAGCCTGTTGTGTCCCCCAGGGTGAGGTAAAGCTGGAGCAGTGCCACAGCGTATCAATGCCCGCGAGCATCACTTTAGCTTGTGATGAAACCAGCTCGGTCAGATCCGCCGGAACAAACTCTGCGCCCATTTTTTCCAGCAATTTGCCCATTGCCTCGTTGCGACCGGTCGCTCGCACGCTGATGCCTTTCTGGCATAAAAACTCTACCGCGTTTCGACCTAAGCCGCTGGTGGCGCCGGTAACCAGTACCTTCATATCAATCCACTGTTGTTGAGAAAATAACGTGCGCATTCTTCCGTGATTTCCCCCATGATGCAATGGGAAACATGAAAGAATAACGCAGGTTTTGTCGATTAATCTGTGCTTTGTTCTGCCAGTCTGGCGATTTGTTTTGCCATTCCGCGAAAAATAAACAGATGCGCGGGGATCATCAATAACCAGTAAAACAGCCCCGGCATACCGTGCGGATGCCAGAAAGCGCGGACATCGATAGTACGATAGTCGCCTTTATCTTCCAGGCTAAAACACAGTCGTCCCAGCCCCGGCGCTTTCATGCCAAATAACAACGTAAGTTGTTTTTCCGGTTCAACGACAATCACTTTCCAGCTATCCACCGCATCGCCAGTCTGTAAATATTCGCGCTCCGGGCGGCCTTTCGCCAGCTTATGACCGATCGCGCGGTCCATCAACGCCCGTGTCTGCCACAAAATATTGCCAAAGAAATAACGCTCTTTACCGCCGATTTGGTTCACTACCTGCCATAAAGCAGCAAGGCTGGCGGACGTTTTAACGGTAAACCCCGCCTGTTTGGCAAAATAACCGTACTCCGGTCGCCAGCGGGCAAAGGCCTGAGCGTCGTAGCCCCAGTCGCTGGAGTTGACCAGTTTTTCCTCCTCTTTCAACGTGCTACGTACCGCGTCATCGAAAGCGATCAGCCGTTGTGGGATGAGTGCACGTAGCGCGGTATCATCCGCCAGCAGATCGTGTTTCAGCCCCTGAATCAACGCCCTGGCGGTGGTGGGCGGTACGGAAGTAATCACATTGAGAAACCACACCGAAATCCAGCGGGTGGGGAGGGGGATGGGGATCAACCAGCGGCGCTTACCGCTCACCGCCATAAAATGTTCAAACTGTTGCTGATAACTGAGCACCTCTGGTCCGGCGGCTTCGAAGATGCGGTGTTCGCTGGCCGGATGATCTAACAACGCAACCAGATAGTGCAGCAAGTTTTCCAGCGCAATGGGCGTGGTGCGTGAACGAACCCAGCGCGGAGGCGTTAAGACTGGCAGGTTGTAGACCATATCGCGCATGACTTCGAACGCCGCGGAACCTGCGCCAACGATAATTCCGGCCCGCAGTTCGGTCACGGGTACATTCGCTTCACGCAGAATGTCCGCCGTAGCCTGACGAGCACGCAGATGATCCGACTGCTCATGTGGCGGGGCCTGCAACGAACTAAGAAAGATTAATTGCTTAACTGGTACTTCACGTAGCGCATCGCGGACGTTGAGAGCCACCTGGCGCTCCTGAGCGATAAAATCGCCGCCTTCGCCCATGCTGTGCACCAGAAAATAGACCGTATCGATATCCTGCAACAGGGCCGGTAGGTTATCCGGCCAGCTGAGATCGACTTTATGGCAACTGACGTTTGCCAGTTGCAGCTTTGCAAGCCTGTCGACATGACGTGCCGCCGCCAGGATCTGATGCCCTTGCTGGCTGAGTGTGCGCACCAGATGCTGACCAATGTAGCCACTGGCACCGAGAACTAAAATGCGTTGCGGCACGTCTCTCTCCTTAACGCGCCAGGAATGCACGCCAGTGGGCGGCGACTTCCGCCAGTTGTTCGCGCGAGACGTCAAGATGCGTCACCAGGCGGACAATCGGCGAGGCGTTAATCAGCACGTTTCTCGCTTTCATGTATTCGCCTAACGCGGCAGCATTTTCTTCCCCGACGCGAACAAACAGCATATTGGTGTCCTGACGCATCACATCCGCGCCTGCTTCACGCAGCTGCTCCGCCATCCAGGCAGCGTTGTCGTGGTCTTCCTGCAAGCGCGCAACGTTATTTTTCAGGGCATATATCCCGGCGGCAGCCAGAATGCCGGACTGGCGCATCCCGCCACCTGTCATTTTCCGCCAGCGAATGGCACGTTTAATGTAATCACGATTACCGACGAGTAATGAACCGACTGGCGTCCCAAGACCTTTCGACAGGCAAATGGTGAACGAATCACAATATTGCGTGATCTCTTTCAGTTCGCAGCCGTAAGCCACCACGGCATTAAAGATGCGCGCACCGTCAACATGCAGCGCCAGATTGCGCTCGCGGGTAAATTCCCATGCTTCTTTCAGGTATTCCCGCGGCAACACTTTGCCGTTGTGGGTGTTTTCCAGACTGAGTAATTTGGTGCGGGCGAAATGGATATCGTCGGGTTTGATTTTCATCGCCACTTTATCCAGCGGTAGCGTGCCGTCGGCAGCCGCGTCTATGGGTTGCGGTTGAATACTGCCCAGCACCGCCGCGCCACCGGCTTCAAACAGATAGTTATGCGCGGCCTGACCGACAATATACTCTTCGCCGCGTTCGCAGTGACTGAGCAGAGCGACCAGGTTGGCCTGAGTGCCGGTAGGCAGAAAAATGGCGGCTTCTTTACCGGAAAGCTCTGCTGCGTAGTCCTGCAGAGCATTAACGGTAGGGTCGTCTCCGTAAACGTCGTCCCCAACCGGGGCGGCCATCATCGCTTCGAGCATGGCGCGGCTTGGTCGGGTAACGGTATCACTGCGTAAATCAATCATGGCATGTCCTTATTATGACGGGAAATGCCACCCTTTTTACCTTAGCCAGTTTGTTTTCGCCAGTTCGATCACTTCATCACCGCGTCCGCTGATGATTGCGCGCAGCATATACAGGCTGAAACCTTTGGCCTGTTCGAGTTTGATCTGCGGTGGAATGGCTAACTCTTCTTTGGCGACCACCACATCCACCAACACCGGACCGTCGATGGAGAAGGCGCGTTGCAGGGCTTCATCAACTTCAGACGCTTTTTCTACACGGATACCCGTAATGCCGCACGCTTCGGCAATGCGGGCAAAGTTTGTGTCGTGTAGTTCGGTGCCGTCAGTCAAATAGCCACCAGCTTTCATCTCCATCGCCACAAAGCCCAGCACGCTGTTGTTAAAGACGACAATTTTCACTGGCAGTTTCATCTGCACTACTGAGAGGAAATCGCCCATCAACATGCTAAAACCGCCATCGCCGCACATGGCGACCACCTGACGTTCTGGCTCTGTCGCCTGCGCACCCAGCGCCTGCGGCATGGCGTTAGCCATCGAACCGTGGTTAAACGAACCTAACAGGCGACGCTTGCCGTTCATTTTTAGATAACGTGCCGCCCACACCGTTGGCGTACCAACGTCACAGGTGAAAATAGCGTCATCGGCGGCAAAATGACTAATTTGCTGCGCCAGATATTGCGGGTGAATGGCTTTCTCGCTCGGTTTAGCTAAATCGTCCAGCCCTTTGCGGGCGTCGCGGTAATCTTCCAGCGCTTTATCCAGAAACTTGCGATCGGCTTTTTCTTCCACCAATGGAAGCAATGCACGCAGAGTCGACTTGATATCGCCGACCAGTGCCATATCCACCTTGCTGTGAGCGCCGATGCTGGCTGGGTTGATATCAATCTGAATGATTTTGGCATCGGTCGGGTAGAAGGCGCGGTAGGGAAATTGCGTGCCGAGTAGCACTAACGTGTCGGCGTTCATCATGGTATGGAAACCTGACGAGAAGCCGATTAACCCGGTCATTCCAACATCATACGGATTATCGTATTCGACATGTTCTTTACCGCGCAGGGCATGAACAATAGGCGCTTTAATTTTCCCGGCAAACTCAACTAACTCTTTATGCGCCCCCGCGCAGCCGCTGCCACACATCAGGGCGATATTGCTGGAATAACGCAGCAGTTGCGCCAGTTTGCGTAACTCTTCTTCTTCCGGCGTCACGACTGGTTGTGGCGCATGATACCAGTGGGTAGTTGCTCCTTCTGGCGCAGGTTTTAACGCCACGTCACCCGGTAACACAACAACGGAAACGCCACGGTTAAGCACTGCTTTGCGCATAGCAATTGCCAGCACTTGTGGGATCTGCTCCGGGCTGGAAACCAGCTCGCAATAGTGACTACATTCGCGGAATAGCTCTTGTGGGTGGGTTTCCTGGAAATAGCCGCTGCCAATTTCGCTGGAGGGAATATGAGCGGCAATCGCCAGTACCGGAACGTGATTGCGGTGGCAATCGAACAGGCCGTTGATTAAGTGCAGGTTGCCGGGGCCGCACGATCCGGCACAGACCGCCAGTTCTCCGCTAAGTTGTGCTTCAGCGCCAGCGGCAAAGGCCGCCACTTCTTCGTGGCGGGTGGACATCCACTCGATGGTGCCCATGCGATTAAGACTGTCACTAAGACCGTTCAGAGAGTCGCCTGTGACTCCCCAGATGCGTTTCACCCCTGCCGATTCGAGTGTTTTGGCGATATAAGCTGCAACCGTTTGTTTCATGGTTCTCCATCTCCTGAATGTGATAACGGTAACAAGTTTAGTTCATCTGACGGAGGGGGAAGGGATGGGAGAGAAAGGAGGCACTAACGGTTAAATAGCCCGATGAAAGGAATATCATCGGGCATAAGGCGATTATGCGAGAACCAAATCCCCCTGCGGATGGCAGGAGCAGGCCAGTACGTAACCTTCAGCGATTTCGGCGTCGGTCAGCGTCATTGTGCTGCTCACCGTATATTCACCGGAAACCACTTTTGTCTTACAGCAGCCGCAAACACCCGCACGGCAGGCAGCGACAACCGGAACGTTATTGCTTTCCAGCGCCTCCAGTAGCGTGGTGCCAACCGGGGCGTAAAATTCTCGTGCCGGTTGCAGTTTGGTGAATTTCAGACCGCTGGTCGCCGCTTCTGCTACTGGGGTGAAGAATTTCTCTTTAAAGAAACGCGTCACGCCGAGCGCTTTCACTTCCTGCT
>OODO01001440.1_pt1 | contig 16047 bp, 20 predicted proteins | sample 1671261 | NCBI WGS metagenome assembly OODO01 (sample SAMN06348138, study PRJEB24527) | human gut metagenome | biome: human gut; feature: ankylosing spondylitis patient; material: feces | host: Homo sapiens | place: China | collected 2015-10 | reverse complement strand
CGGAAATAAAAAAGGCTTTTTTATTTCCGTTATAAGAAAATCAAGAAACTCATGAAGTAGAACCGCTCCTTTTGAATCTGTTTTTTCTTGAAGATATTCATTTATTCTTTTGGAATCAACATTCATATCAAACTTTTCATCGTCGAAGTAAAAAATGATATGCTTATAAACTTTTTCTTCCACATCGCTTGAGGTTAAATAGACATCAACTTCAACACCGACGATGAGTTTGATCCCTGTTTTACACGCATCAAACGCCTTGTACACTTCATCATTAATCCTATTATGATCAGTAAAACTAATCATTTTTAAATCAGGATGGTTTTTAAAAATATTCGCCAAAGACGAGACGTATTTATCAACGCTTAATTTAACAAAATCGCTCGAGCCCTTTGGACATTTACAAGTGTGGATATGCAAATCCCAAATTGAATCGTTCTCAACCACCGAGTCTAAAGAATTAATCATGACTATCACCCCCCATTTTTTGAAACTAAAGTACAGATAAATATAATTTCAAATGAAAGAAATTAATGCACAAATAGTGTTCTTGCTAAACCATCAATTGCGCTACAACTATGACTTCTAGAAGAGTCCTAGTCCTCTTGGTTTTATTATAACAAATGAGCCATATCTTTTCCATTTATTCATAAACTATCAAGAATATAGAAAAAGTCCCCATTGCGGAGACTTGTTCCCATGTTTAGTTTCTCTTGAATATCAGCATGATGTTGCATTCGTCGATGATATTGGATTGGCATAGAGTCCATCCGTACTCCGCCATCTCATTGCATTTCTCGGTAATCCTCACCTGAGACACCTCGGATTCCAACGGTGTGAGGTACATGCTAATCGATCTGTATTCTGTCTTCATTCTCATATCCTCCTATGTTCACACTGATGACGACGTGAACCTTCTTAAGCAAGAGCTTCCTTCTTTCCCCTGATGAGCCCTTCTCGAATATGCAATGGTCGTAGTCGCAGTCAAACTCTCCGATCCTCACCGCTTTCGAGGCATCGAATTTCCCTATGAAATCCCTGTGGCTCAACTCTGATTTGAAGACGAAGTTCAATCGGTGCGAGTCCGGTTTCCCATTCTCGTCCATCCCTCCGACGATGATCTTATCAATCGTGGATTCCAGAATATCCTCGCTGAAACAATCGATGCCTTCATGCGAGAGGATGGTTTCCCTGAAGCTCTTCAGCCTCGCCTTCACCTCGCCTTGGTTATCCTGCCTGCCGTTGTAGTCATTGAGCTCCGATCTTCTCAAATCAAGCTCCTGATTGATAATCTTGTATTTGCTCTCGCAGTCCTCTTGGCTGACGACTCCGCTCATCCTTAGTTCAAGGATGTTGTCCTTTTTCTTCTCGAGCTCCGCTATCTTGGCCTTCGTGTCGGCTATCTTTGTTGCGAATGATTCCGATAGCAATGCGGTCTCGACACTAGAGAGAAAGTCCTTCATGTTGCTATTCCCATCTTTGCCGACGAGCCTGTTGATGGCTTCCAAGAAGGCTTTTTGCAAGAGCGCCTCATCGACGGCGAGGCTATGCGGACACATCGATTTTCCCTTTTTGGTGGACGATATGCACTGCCATACGCAAATCTTCGGCCCGTCTTTCTTGCCTTCTTTCGTCCTTCTCGTCAGATTCTGACCGCAGAAGCCGCATTGGAGGATGCTAGAGAAGGAATAAGCTCTCGTGATCCTTTCCCTGGTCTTGTCGTTATACTGGTTGCATCCCCTTCTCGGGCATGCTCTCTGCTCCCTGATTTTATTGGCCAAATCGAACGTCTCCGCTGGGACGATGGCTTCATGGTGCCCTTCGATGTAGAATTTGTCGCTTTCACCGAAGTTCTTCAGCCTTCTTTTCGATATCGGGTCGACCGTGTACGTCTTCCCCAGAAGGATGTCGCCTTTGTATTTCTCGTTCTTGATGATCCCAATGATGGCGCTCAGCCCCCAATTGAGGTCGCCTTTTTTCGTCGTGTAACCAAGCTCGGTCAGTTCCTTGGCGATGACGGTGGCGCCGACTCCATCAACATACCTTTTGAAGATGTATTTGATGGTTTTGGCTTCTTCTGGATTGACCCTGATTTCCTTCGTCTTTGGGTCGTAATCGTATCCAAGGCACCCTTGGAATCCGATCAATTCGCCCCTCTGCATCTTCATCTTAAGCCCTTTTTTCACGTGCTCCGATGTGTTGTGGACTTCCTGTTGGGCGACGGATGAAAGGATTGTGAGAAGCAGTTCCCCGTCCATGGTCATGGTGTTGATGTTCTCCTCCTCGAAGAACACAGCAACGTTCTTTTCCTTGAGTAGCCTGACGTATTTGAGCGTATCGACAGTGTTTCTGGCGAATCTCGAAATGGATTTGGTCATGATCATGTCCATCCTGCCGTCGATGGCGTCCTGGACCATCCTTTGGAAGTCTTCCCTCTTGTCGATTTTCGTCCCGGAAATCGCCTCATCGGCGTAGATTCTGACGAAAGACCATTCCTTCTTCGATTGGATGAGGTCCCGATAGTATTTCAGTTGGGACTCATAGCTGAGGAGCTGCTCCGCGGAATCCGTCGAGACGCGGCAATAGGCGGCTACCCTGAGTTTCTTCTCCTCGCCTCCCTTGTTCCTCGTCTCAAGCGTCGTGGATGCTTTGATGTGCTTCACTGTTCCAATCATTTTCGAATGGCCTCCTTCTTTATTTGATCTTGAATTTCGCGTCGATCACTTTCCTTATCCTGATGAACTCGTCAGTGTCTATCTTCTTCGAGCGGTATAGGGCGCTGAGCCAGCTCATCTGGATGGCGTAGTCGTAGATGCTTCTGTTTTTGTCGTTCGCTGTGCTAATAAGTGTTCCCTCCTATATGGTTTCACACTACATTAGTTCGGCTTACACTTACGATTATACACTATTAAAGTGTTATTTGTAAAGTGATATTCAGACTATTTTAGTGTGTTTTGTATTGATTGCTTCGGACTCGTGTGTTATACTTCCCATGAGGTGAATCCTATGGATAACAATGAGAATGCCGCCCGAAAGAGCATTTCCAAATATATTTCGGAGTATCTAAAGAAAACGAATATGCCGAAAGCCAAATTCGGCAAGATTTTCGGCGTGTCCGCGACATCCGTGACGAGATGGATCGAATGCATCTGCTCTCCTGACATCGAGCTCATCCCGAAGATATCGGAAGTCATAAACGTCCCCATTCAGGAGCTATTAGGCGTAAGTGAAGCGCGTGACTACAAGCCTAGCGAGGTCAGGATTATGAAGGACTATTCCTCCAACATGGAGTTTAAGGACCTCGTGGACCGCTACATGAGCGACGAATCCTTTAGGAAAACCATCGATTACATCGTCGGATTGAAGGATCAGACCCCCAACAATTGAAACATCCCGGTCAGGAATCTCACATACCATCTAGGGTCTTTTGCATATTCCAAGTCAGCATCTACGGTGCTGGCTTTTTGGATGCCGAGATCATAGAGATAGGCATGGGCCACCAACTCCCCTTCGAGGTTGCCGATGGTCCTTGTGCATTTCTCTTCCACGATTTCGTTCGTTTTTATGTAGGCTAGCAGTTCCAATCTTTCCTGTCTTCCAAAAAGGTAGCAGTCCTTTATCTTCAGCGAATCACGGTTGAATTCGACCTCCACTTCCTTGCCTGTACTGAGCGTATATGTTGATGTCTCCGTCATGGTTATTCCATCGGTAATGATTCCACCAAGATAGTTCGCGTTCCTTGTGAAATTGAAGGCATACACCGCAGTGACGAAGAAGAGACAAATTAATCCTCTACATCTCCATTTCTTTCCCATTCAACAATTCGACGTCCTCTTTCGTGAAGAAGCCATAAAAGCCCATCGGCCTTTTCTTGAGGCCGATTCTTTCGTATTCCTCTTTCAGGCCTTCGCTTAGATCTTTCAGGCACGGCTCTCCTTCGCCGCATTCCATGTATCTCCATTTGCCGTCCAATCCATAGACATAGCAGTACTCGATCCAAGAATCTGGGGCGTTGGCGTCGTTGAGAGTGACCTCTCTTGCTTCCGTCCCTTTTTCGCCCCTGTCCCTGCCATAGAAGACGGTGACGCCGTTCTGAGGATCGTCGAAGCTGTGCTCTCTTAGCGGATTCGGATCGATGTTCTCATTAAGCGTCGACATGTCACCTAGGGAAATCAGCCTTTCGACCTTTTCCCTGTCGCTGTAATGGTCAAGCAGCATGGCGCCGTTGTAGGTCAGATACCCATCGCAGTGGCAATAGCTTCCCACGTATTTCCCAGGCTCCGTCTCCATGCATATATAGCTTCTCGTGCTCATCTTATATTTCCCTCCTATAGTTCCGCCTCTTCGGCGTCTTCGATGTATTCGTAGGTTCCTTTTTCTTCATTGAACCGGTATTCGTCCTCTCCGCCCCATAGTTCGAAGCTCATCTCATACGCTTCCTTGGAATATGGGTCGAATTCCTCCTCGGAGGACAGTTCACCGTTTTCGTATGTCAGCCTTCCGGACATGAAGCCCATCTGCTCTTCCGCATACTCATGGGTCACCTTCAATCCAGGGTGCATCTTGGCGAATTTCTCTATCGCGGGGATGGATGGCGACCATGCAGTGTCGAAATAGATGGTCTTGCCGTCATCGGTAATGTAGGTATCGCAGGTATTCCATTTCGTTCCCCATTCCCTGACAGACCACTCATACCAATCCGGCACGCCGTATTTCTCGATGTTGCGGAACACCTTTTCGCCGAGATTGACCACATCGTCGAACTTCTCGCCATATTTTTCCTTCAGCTCGTCGATTTCCTTCGGTTTGAGGATGAATTGGCCGATTCTTTCGTAGTCCTTGCTGTCGAAGAGCGTCTCCATCTCCTTCACGTAATCCCCAAAAGGCCGTACCTTGTCATCGTATCCCCCAAGATTTGGGATGAGCGGATGGATCTTAGCGAGGTAGAGCTTGAAGCCGTCTGCGCTTCTTGAGCTTTTTTCGATTTGGAGCTCGTCCGGCATCCTTTCGATGGTATTGAGGTCGAACTGGCAGTCCCCATTCCCGTCTTTCATAAGATGGCTTTTCACGATCTTTGCCGCGTCCTTCCCATCCACGGTGATTTTGTTCACCACCCAATTTGGCATATCCCTTACCTTCCTTTCCTGTCATTTGCATGCTTTCGTTTTTCTTTCGTTGTTCTTCAGATGGAATTCCATCAGTTGGTTGAGGAAATGGTCCGGTTTCAGAAACGCGGAGCTTTCCTCGCACCTCTTCCATAGAGTGCCGATGATGTCATCCATCCTTTCCATCTCTGAGTAATAACCTTCATCCACGATTCCGTTGAGGACATAGACGTGTATTTCCTTGTAGAAGGCGATTCTGAGGGCGTTGTCGATGCAGAACCATTTCCCGTTCCTCATCGCCCTGTCGATGAATTCCTTGTATTCCTTGTGGACCTTTCTGGTCACGTTTCTTTTCGCTTCTTCCATCTTAGAGCTCCGCCTCCACTTTCTTCTCCTGTAGCCTTTCGAAGGCTTCGTGGAAATCCATGTCCTGCACCTGGTTCTTATCGATGTAATCTATCACTTTTTCGATCTGCTCATCAGTCAATGAAATCGAGGAGCCGTCTTCCGGGTTGTACCCGACGAAGATGAGATTCCCTCCCATGATGTGGTCGCATTCCGGCCTCATCACGTTGGGTGAAGAGCCGTTGAAGAGGAACTCGTCGTTGCAGATGACGTCGACCTTCCCTTCCATCCCGGGAACGGAGGTCATGTCGATCAGCCCTCCGACGAACCCCTGGAAGCATGAGAGATTGTTGCTGATCTCGGTGACCCTCGCCGGTTGGTTCTCCTCCTTCAAGACGACCTTGATCTTGTTGGAGCCGTTGCCCATCTCCTTGAATTTCGCATCGACGTAGTCGGCAATCTCCTCATTGGTCACCAATTTTGTTAGGTCGAACCTGTATTCCTAGTATTCGCAGTATCCGCTTCTGATAGTATGCCCCGTCGGTTTTGCCACGCCGCTGTCCTCAAACAACTTTGCAGCCCAAGGGCAGTTGTTCGTGTCCAACAGTGCCAATGTCGGATCGTATGGGTCAGATAACGCAAAGGGGCCGTTCTTCGTCACCGTAGCGAATTCCTCCAGGTTGTCAACGTCGAGCATAGTGACGGCCAGATTGCCGTTATGTCGATAGCTCTCCCTCACCGGCACCAGGTTGTAAAATCCGCCCTCTTCCCAAGGGGAATCCATCTTCAGTCCGTATTCTCTTATGTCTTTCATCTTCTCTATTGCATCTCCATTCCGGGCTTGTAGGCCCTTGTCGGCTCCGCCATGGCGTTGTCGATCGTCACCCTCAGATAATTCGAATCCCCGAGCCTGTGGTCCCATTTCTCCCTCACAAGTCCGCTAGACCTCATGATGGATTCAATCTGGGATTTGTCCTGCGTCCAGAAGGCGAGGAGCCTGACCATAGCGAAGTCGGCGTTGCTGGCGGACGGGTATCCGCTGATGTCGCCTCGGTAGAGCGTTTCGAATCTCCGACCCTGCTTCGATTTCCTGATCTTCCCGATAATTTCGAAGTCGCTCATCGATGGCGTCGTCCTGACGATTTCCACCTTGGGTGGCTGGATTCCGACGATTTCCCTGCTAATCAAGGCGATTTCGTCTTTAAGATTGAGAATCCCTTGCCTTCCGTCGATGACGTCCCCGGTCATGCAGAGGAATCTCTTGGTCTCATACATCTCGATGCCGAGCCTGTCGTTTCTTTTTCTAGCGTTTTTAGGCATCCTCCCTTTGGCGATGATATGGACGCCATGCCCGCTGCAGGATTTCTCCGCGTATGTGCCTGTAAGTTTCTCCAAAAGCTCTTTTGTGATCTGATTCATGTTGCCTTCATCGTCGATCGAATGGTCCGTGTCGATGAAGACGTAGCCATCCGTGAGCACGAAGGCCAATCCGTCGATCCCGTTTTTCGGATTCCTCATCGTCTTCATCGCCGTAAGGAAGGTCGACCAGGTTGAGGGGTCATTGGACCTTGCGAATCTCAAGTCGATGGGATTTAGCATCGTCTTTCTTACCTTGCCGTCGATTTCCTTCTTCCTGTAGCAGACCCATTGCTTCTTGGCTTTCATCTCATTAGGTATGTTCTCTTCGATGAATCGCATCAGCAGGTCACCGCCTCGCTTGCTCTTCGTCTGGTGTTTTCATGCTCCACGAATCGGTTCTGCGATTCCTTCTCCATTTTCGCTTTCAGTTTCCTGTCTTCCTCGAAGGCGGTGTCGATCCCGTCGATGAGCCTGAGGGAATAATGGGATATGACGTCCATGTTCTTCCTGAATTTGCTGATGTTGCCTTCCGCCCAACCGGTGATGTAGGAGAAATTGAAGTTCTCCGTGTCCAATCCGAGATGCGAGCAGACGACGCAGGCGATGGATTCGGCCTCCACTTCCTTGATGTCCCTAGACGGAACTTCTTTCAAACCATCGAATTTCTCTTTGTACGGGTTATGGGCCAAGGCGTGTCCGCATTCATGGACGAGGGTTGAAATCTCCTGCAGATCGGGCATGTTCTCAAGAAGGAGGATTCTTTTCTCCCTGTGGTTGCATAGCTCATAGCATCCATCTCCAAGCTCCTCTTTCGTGGCGTAACCGATGGAATAGCCTTCATCGGCAACGACGCTGATCAACCCTTGCTTGATGAGCTCTTTCTCTTCCACCGTCGCGGTGGTATCCATCTTGAAAGCTTTTATCTCTTTGCCCTGTGTCTGTGAGACGTCGAACACGAAGGAAGGCCTGTATTTCCTTACCAAGCTGACTTTCCTTGTCATCGGGTTCCCTTCTATATCGAGAACCTTGTTCCCGTTCTCATCCAGAACTTCCTGATCGACCAATTCCCTGATTGGGGCCATGATTTTGATGGCTTTCTCGTCTTTCATGACGCTTCTGCCCAGGAAATTCCAACCTCTCATCCCGTTGACGGTTACGGCATCCGGTTTCTGAAGCAGGATGTAGATCTGGTTGGTGAGGGAGTATTTTCCAAGGTTCCCCATCATGATGAGGACGTCTTTGTAATTGCCTGATTTGATGAATTCCTCGAGTTTCTTATCGACGTCCTCCATGATCTTCTCCACTTCTTCCTTCTTGAATGGCTTCGGCTCTATCTTTTTCTTTCTGTCCATTCTTTCCTCCTTTCCTTTCTCGCCAAACGGCGGTAGTTACCTCCTCACCCAATAGGCTTTTGGGGCTTAAGAAAGTTAGGGCAAAAGAAAAAACGGCTATACCGTTTCGGAAAAACTGTGTGATTGAGCAGACAAAATTTGGCGATTTCCCTGCAAAGGTTGAACGGAAGACCCGATTTTGCTATTATGTAAATGCAGTTTAGCAAAACTGACCGCTTTCGAAAGAAAGCCTGATCGATTAATCTTCTGTAAAGCTATTAAGAGGATTGCCCTTAGAGGCTATAGCAATAGATGCCATCGTCTATGATTGGTCACATGAATTTGCTGGACTGGCTTTAATCATAGGAGGTTAGAACGTCTTTTCGCGATTTTAATCATGCAAAAAGACCAAAAACAATTCATGGACTTAAACCACGAGACCGCTATGCGCTTGTGGAACAAGCAATTTGGGAAAGAAACCAAGGTAAAAGACTTTACCGGGCGAGAAATCTCAAAGGGAGCTTACAACCAACGCGGTAGCGAATACGGATGGAATGTTGATCACATCCTTCCCCAATCACAGGGCGGCAAAACGGCAGACTACAACCTGATTTGCTGCCACATTAAGACGAACGACGAGAAGGCTGACAAGTTCCCCTGCTTTGTCGCCAACGGCAAGAAATTCGAAATCATCAAAGTCGAGAACCATTATGAAATCCAGTCGGTTTCGAAAGCAAAGAAAAAAGAAATCCCCGAAGACGACTCATCGGTGAATTTCTACGACTCCGCATCGGGAATCCGGTTCTTCAAGAAGCTGAAAGGAATTCAGAACAAGCCAAGGTTCGTCGGCTCCGTCCTGATTCGGCTCAAAAACGTACAGAACACGGCAGTGATAGACTTCATTGAGAAATTCTTGAATGAAGAAAACATCTCTTATTCGATGAATCAGGATTACAGGAACACCGAAACGAGAATCATCGCAAGAAACTACAATATGCCTTCAAAGGATGACATCTCAAATCTTTTGGACAAATGCATCTTGCTCAACACATATCTAGGTCATTACTTCATGGAAGCCGAATACGTCAATTCCTATGACATATATTTCCGGGTCGATTGCTTCAGGGAGAAATCTCAGATGTATGTAGAATCCCAAAGCATAACCTTCGAAAAAATATTAGGCAAAGGGAACGGCGGTTATTATGGTTATCCAGAATGGGTGTTCCCTCTTTCTGGCACAAGGCCAAACAGTCAATTACACAACAACCTATTCATAAACGATCTTGTGTACATAAACACCGAAGCCCAAAATAAGGATCCCGATTTGGATTTCACCCACGACGAATACCAACAATACAATTACATATTCACAAAACTAGCAGAAAATTTAAAAAAGGAGGTAAAGCGATAATAAAGGCGCTTTGAACCTCCTAAGTAAAGATACGATTGTAAGAGCGACTGATGGCGGTCGCTCTTTTTTATTGAAACATTCTTTCCGTCATATTGGTTGCAACGATGTCGACATTGCTTCTCTTGCTTGGGCTCGATATCAGGAATGCCCTTCCCCTGGGATTGTGCACGATGGCGTCCTTCTCCTTTTCATTGATGGCTCCTGCGTTCTCATAGAGTTTGCACAGTTCCGTCATGTCATTCGGAGAAAGGCTGAATATCAACGAATACTGTGAAACATTGATGATTGCGGATGACTTTCTCGCAATCTCAGGCGTTCCAGCGAAATCCCTGACATTCTGGGTGATGATGATCAGCATCCCGTTGTACTTCCTGATTCGTTTGGCGAGCTGATACATGAAATCCAAGGCGATAGGGTATTTCTCGTCGATGAAGAGGTGAGCCTCGTCGATGGCGACGACGATTTTCTTGTTGGTTCCATTCAAGGTGTTGTAGTCCCTGTTCTTGATGACTTCGTTCTCAAGCCACTTCAATACAAGCAACATCTGAGCATTGGCGGTCGTGTCGTTCTTGTTGGCAAGGAGCCTCTGGAAATCAAAGGCAATGAAATTCTCCCTCGGAGAAAATGTAGTATTTCCGTTCCATAAATCGGAATTTCTTCCTCCGGTAGCAAATTTTGATACATAGTTTTCGATGATCTTGAGACATGCTTTCGCATAGTCATCCTTCTCATTCTCTAGGCGTTCTTTCACTATGGAGAACAGGTCATCGAAAATCGGGTAGTCCGTTGATTTGAGTTTACTGAGATTGGTCCTTGCCGTGATTCCCTTTGCCTTATACATCTCCTGGGTGATTCTATTCAGAAGTTCCAAGGAGTCAGGATTGATTCCTTTGAGGATAAGCCGATAGAACTCCTCCAAAAACTGAAGATGGGAATAGAAAGCATTCTCCCCTTCGTCGACGACGCCGATTACTTCGAAGGGGTTAATTCTTCCTAGTCTCGAGGATGACACGTCGACGGATACGCCGTGTAGGCTGTTCGCAAGGGTTCCGTATTCATCCTCAGGATCGAGGACATAGACCTTGGCGTCGTCGCTTGCCAGTCCGGCGATGATGGTCTTGGCGGCATAGGATTTGCTGTAATCTCATATGAATCACGTTCTTCAGATATGTTCCACACTACCTGATGCCCGACTTGACTTGAGGTGTTCTCCCCTCTTTTCTTATAGACGTTAGATGAGGAAGCGATAGCTTTCTTAACATGTGAAAACAATGGTTGCCTAATAATCCCTGGTATTGTCGCAGAAGCCTTTTTGATATCGACTTTCCAAATATCATCCAATGTATTCGGTATATTGACTTCAATTCTTGCGTTCTTATAAAGCTCATTGACACCCATCATATGAAGCCATGTCCCCCATATAATGAGTCGATTGTTTCGATAAACGTAAAAGCCCTGTTGACTCCTCATGTTTTCAAAATTCCCCATCATGATTTTGTCTTCTGGAGTGAGATTCTTTGCATAGGGAAGAATATATGGCTTGACCTCAACGATACACGTTTCGTTATGAGAATTGACAACAGGAATCGGCTCGCTTTTTAACGGTTGCGTATCTTTTCTATACGTGAGAAATGGGTCTCTTTTTTCTAGCACATTGCCATTGATATCAATTTTCACCTTATCGGCCGATATATATTTATGGAACACCAAAGCCAAATAATCGCTTGCGCTTCTTAATAGCTTATTCAATGCCTCTGTCATATCGCTATTGGAATTCTTGATACGATCAAAGTCTTGCCATTGCACTATCGTTCCGTGCTTGTAGTCCCTAAGACTAGCAACGTAAGGAAGATTATCGATTTTTTCTTGATCATTGATCTCAATGAGCCAATCTCCTTTTTCTGCCACAACCTGTAAATCCCAAGTCATCGAGCGAATTTGCCCATTCTTTAAGGAAGTCACTGTCAAATTTCTATATTGGGAAAAGGAGGCGGATTTCAATCCCATTCCGAATCTGCCAAGATCATCTGCTCTTCTGACATCGTTTGGGTTTTTACTTCCCAAATCCATTGCAGAATCAAGCTCTTCTTCATCCATTCCATCTCCATCATCAATAATCGCTATTGCTGGAATAGAGGGTATCAGATTGATATGGATATTTTTCGCTTTAGCACTAATACTGTTATCTACAATATCTGCCAACGCCGAATTAAAGTCGTAACCGATAGAACGAATAGACTCCAATAATGCAACTTTGGGCTTTTTCTGTTTAAGATTCATGATGTATCACTTCCTTTACAACGTGATTTTATATTTGATAATGAATGATTCGTCTTCCGTCAAAAGATCAAAATAATCAATAAGGCTATTGCTTCTTAATTCATTCAAAGCTTTTTGAAGAATGTAGTTTGCTCTTTCCCAATTCAACTTCTCCCTTTTTAGTAGAATTTGAAGTTGATTTGAAAATTCGAAGCCTTCCGGGATGAGGGTCTGATTTCGAAAATACATTCTCTTTAGAACTTCGCTATCGCTTTTGACAAAGAGGAATTTATAGATCTCTTTTTGAAAAATCAAAAAATTACTCTTGTTATCAATCAATTTTGAGGAATATCTTTGCAAATCCTTTACACAAGAAAGGTCCTTCTCCATCAAATCGTCAACCGAAACATTAAAAAATTTAGAAAGAACAACTAGGTTATCGTAATCAGGAATTGATTCTCCGGTCTCCCATTTACTAATCGTTCTAAAAGAGTAACTGACGATCTTAGACAAATCATCTTGAGACAATCCGTTGATTTTCCTTAAGAATCTAAGGTTGCTACTTATGAAAAAATCCAAGATCTATCGCCCCTTTCATTTCAATCATAACAGAGCCGAGATATTAAAAATTCCCTTATTCGTGGAATTCTAGAAATCAAAGAATTCCTTAAGGGAAACATTGAGCTTTGCGCAGAGAACAAGCAGCTTTTCGATGGTGATATTTTGCTTTCCGCTCTCTACTCTAGATAAATAAGTCCGGTCAAATCCGCATATCAAAGCCAAATCTTTTTGGGAAAGATTTTGTTTTGATCTTAGTTCTTTGACTCTGTCCCCAATATCGTTCAACGTCATATTTACCTCTAACAATTCTGATTATAACAGAGAGTGACTTTTAAATCAATTTTATATCAAAAAAATCCGATTTTACGGCACTTTCCGCTCTCATTCCACCTATCTACCAATCGATACTATATTGCCGTACTGAATGGTCGGACGGTGGATATGTTTTCGGATACTAGTAAAAACGCATATTTTTTGGATTTTTTCCTGATTTTTGAAATCCTGGAAAAGAAAAAAGGACTTCCGTCCAATTTTCAAGGGCGAAAACCCTTCATTTTTGTGCCTTTTAAGTCACTTTTTGGCTATTTTCGACAGAGCAACGTGATAGTCTCAACATGGAAAGTATGAGGAAACATGTCTACAGGGATAACACGTTTAATTTCATAATTTGTGAAATACCCTAAATCTCTAGCTAGTGTTACAGGGTCACAGGATATATAGACAATTTGTCTTGGAGATATTTTTTCTAAAGCTGCTATAAATTCTTTAGTTGATCCAGCTCTTGGTGGATCCATAACTACAGCGGAATATTTTCCTTCTTCGCAGTTATTCATTAAATATTCTGTACAATCATCTTCGATGAAACTGATATTTTCAATATTGTTTATCTTCTTATTTTTTTCAGCATCGAGAATTGAAGAATGCTCGATTTCAACTCCGACAACTTCTTTAACATATTTAGAAATTGCTAGTCCAATTGTACCTGTTCCACAATAGGCATCTAAAACTGTATCTTCTTTGGTAAGTTGAAGGGCGTTTATCGCTGTATTATATAAAGTTTCTGTTAATTTAGAATTTGTTTGGTAGAAAGATTTTGCGGAAATTAAAAAATCTAATCCGCAGAGACGATCTTTTATCTGCCCTGTTCCATAAAGAACTCGTGTTTTTTCTCCTAGAATAACATTGGTGTCTCTTTTGTTGATATTTTGAACAACTGTTTTAATTCGTGGTTCTTTTTTCAATAATGTTTTAATTATATTTTGAGCACCATAAAGGTCATCTGTAGCAGTAACAAAGCAAAGCATTACAGAATTATAATATTCAGATACTTTTATAAGTACATGGCGGACAGTTCCTTTATTTGTTTTTCTATCATAGGGTTGAATCTTAAAATCATTCAATGTTTTTAAAACTAAATTTCTTATTTCAGTTGATATAGTACTTTCGATAAGACATTCATCATTTGGAATGATTTTATGCGTGTTTTCTTGATAGAATCCAGAGATTATTTTTTTTGTTTTATTATTTAAAGCTAGAGGGACTTGTACTTTATTGCGAAAATGAAGTGGTTCTTTTAATCCGATAGTCGGTTCAACATTTACTTCAATTTTGGCAAATTTTTTTATTAGGTCTTTAACTTTTTGTTGTTTATATTTTAATTGCTCTTCATAGGAAAGATGTTGAAGAGAACATCCTCCACAATTTTGATAGTATTTGCAAAGTGGCTTTACTCTATAGGGGCTATTATTTAATCTTTTTAGAACTCTGATCCTATTTAATTTTCCATATTCAAAAATGGTTTCAACATCGGCACTTTCTCCTGGTAAAAGATTGTCGACAAAGACAGTTTTACCATCCATATAGCAAATGCCTTTTCCAAAATCATCTAGTTTTGTACAAGTTAAAGTACATTTTTTAGTCGTTGACATTAGGATCTTCTCCTTCAAAATAGGTATCGTTGAAATATTTGGTCAATAGTTTTACCATAGAGTGAAATTCTTCTTCTATCAAGTTGAAATTATTTTTAGAATTTTCAGAGAATGCAGCAATATTTTTTGAATAATAAGAATTAATTATTTCATCTAAAACATTGAGCATATCGTAGAATCCATGAATTGTTAAATCAGTAAAATATTGGCTTTGCGAATAGAAAAATATTGCAGAACTATGAGATAATTCACTCGCTGCTTCATACCATTCGGAATAATATCTTAAGTCAGCGCATCTTTGAATGCCATCGCGGAAATTTAATTTATAATCTGGATTAGTTTTATCAAAAGTGTTTAAAGAATATAACCAACCATATTCGATATATTTTTTCATGTCTTTACTCTTGAGATCATTTTCTTTCATCTCTTTTTTCATGACATCGAAAATATGGTTTCGTTCATCATCATTTTCAACTCCACCTCTAAAGGCGTTGGAATAGACAATATGTTTTAAATAAGCTTGTCTTGTTTTCTCTCCGCCTTGAATTAGAAGTTTTATAATGCAAATAGACTCATGAAAAGTACGCCAAGAGCAAAAAGCTTCGGAATAAAGGCCGAGATTCAACATCCTTATAATACCTATTCCTTGGGATATTGTTTTATTTAAAAGATCTGGTATTAAAGAAATACGTGGATCTCCTTTAGCATAAGGTAAATTTAGTTCTTTATGAAGATTTAATATAGCATTAGCGATAAGAGAGCGAGCATCGCTTAATTTTATTCCGTTGACAGAAAAAGAATCTCTCTCTTTTAATGTCAATTGAAATTTAATAAGAATCAAACGAACTTGCTTTATATAGAATTCTGTTTTTGGTTTTAATATACAATCAGAAAATTCAGGGTCAGTTTTATGAGCAAAAAGAAGCTGCTGATAGCAGGAATCTTTGATTATTTTTACTCCAAGAGGATTAGAATCATTCTTTATGACTACCTGTGAAAGTAATTCAGCAGATTTTTGAAGATTTTCTTTTTCTTCATTACTTAACTTTTTTTCTTCCAACATGAACCATCACCACCGGTAATTGTAAATATTTTGCAAGATCTTTTATAGAAGCTATTTCACTTTGAGTTAAATCATCATAAACATATATTTTTTCAAAACAGTCAATTTTAAAAATGTTTTTATCAAGAAGATGCTGTAATTTAAAGTCGTTTACAACATAATTCAATCTATTTTTTATTTCATCAGTATTCATTGCAAGATTTCGTTAGGAATATTGGAATCTTTGACAATTTCTGGATCTAAGCAATAGAAAAAATAAGGAACTAATACTTTGTATTCATCTTTATCTAAGCGACGAAAATTAACTTTTGCATAAAAAATATGTTTATGTGGTCTTTCAGGAAGATTTTCATATAATTTCAAGAGTTTGAATCTTGAATTAAATCTTTCAATCATATTAGCCGTACTTTTATTGGTAATGTTAGGAAGATTAATTTTATGAAAAGCTAAAGCTTGATTCTTTAAAGCGTAAAGATCAGAATAGCCATCTTCTGATGTTGGTAAAATGGAATAGGGGACATAAAATCGGTCGAGAATCCATTCTTTTTTTGCCCTTTGCAATTTGATTTTTATCCATGCCATTGATGTTCCAAACCATGTACAGATCATACAAAGCACCATCATGGAAAAGATAAGCACATTTGTTATAATAAGGGAACTTACCGTTTAGGTTGCTGCTATCGAC
>OODO01001428.1_pt1 | contig 16182 bp, 14 predicted proteins | sample 1671261 | NCBI WGS metagenome assembly OODO01 (sample SAMN06348138, study PRJEB24527) | human gut metagenome | biome: human gut; feature: ankylosing spondylitis patient; material: feces | host: Homo sapiens | place: China | collected 2015-10 | reverse complement strand
ACCTCTGGAACAGAAGGTGAAGCTAATTCAGCATTATTATTGTTCTTAGGAGACATGAAAAAGAAACAACCTGTGCCCAGTATAGCAGCCACTGCCAACAGTCCTGACAAAGTCTTTCCGTTCTTATTCCACCAACTTCTTGGAGGAGGGCATTCGAACAGAGGCTTTCCACATTCCTTGCAAACAAATTCTTCGCGTCCACTTATCTGTTGCCTTTCTTTAGCCTTAGACTTGGGACAATTGTCATTCATACACAATCCATATCTCACAATTTTATACTTATTATTAGTTGCCATATCTGATTTATGTTTTGAATCGTTAACTATATTAACATTAAATTATTACCTTACAGGAGGTATAGGAGGCATACCACTGTTAACTGGAGGCATGGGAGGTACTACAGGAGCAAATAGACTGCTCAATACAGAAACCTGACCAGCCGGCATCCATGCCGGCATCCCCTCCATCCATACCAGTGTCTGGGCTGTAAGCTGTCCAGTCTTAACCATTTGAACACACATTTCCCTATTGAACGGACCGTACTGTTGTCCTCCGACATACAACATCACTTTGATGTCAGGTTCAACAGGCGGAGCAGGAGGCATAACTGGCACACCGGGAGGTAATGGAGACGTAGTCATTCCACTGCTTGAATGAGGTTGTGTGGAACCGGACTGCTGTATTGAAGTGGACTGAGCTATTGTTACCTGAGTATCTTTTGCAGCTATTTCTTCTGCATTTTCTGATGCAAAGAGTGAAGGAAATTGCCGTCCAAGTCCTTCGCTATGCAAAAGTATAGCATTTCCCTCATCAGTCACGCTATTACCTGTATTCAGGAAATTTTCATAACGCTGTTTATATGGCTTCATCCAATCAACTGCACGCATCGGGAAACAATAAGAAACTGTTATGATAGACAGTTCATCCTTACGCACACTTTTACGGTTCACCACAATAGTCGTACGAGCTGTACTTTGATTGAACGAATTCTTAAATGCAGTTTCAAGTTTGTCTGCAAAACCTTTTAACAATATATTGTCATCTGGTGAAGGAATGGAAACCAAAATTGTCTTTTTGTTGATGCTGGCTGGATTAGTAGGACTCAGATTGCCTTCGTTATTACGTAAATGCAATTGTATCTGGTCGTTATTCAGAATTAGATATACGCCACTTTGAGCAACAATTTTTGATGCAAAAGCCTTGATGTCATCATCTGTTTTTAATTTCTGACGGAGTTGAGTAAGTATATTCAACCCCAATACCTTATTATCTGAATCTGCCTTTTCATCGTGTTTTGTTTTCACTATCTGCGAGAGCTTCACATCGAAAGCGTCCTTTATTTCATCAACAGAAATGTTATTGGCTAAAATTCCAAAATTTATAAAGTCACTTTCCGGTAAAATAGTGTCACGTAACTGGCGAGCTATATTAGGCATATCCACCTTATCTATTTTAACATCTGCCTCGAACTCTTTCATCGTTTCTTCTTCGCTCACTTCTACGATGGCTCCTTTCATATCCTTTATTCACCTTACGTTGGGCAGTAATAAGACGTTCCGTTTCCTCTATGGCTTCATTGATTTTTTGACCGAACATGGAAATATCAGCATCCATTTTTCCCAATTCAACAAAGATTTTTGCCGCTAACTTCTTTGCAAAATCAATAGCGACACACATTGTCTTTGATGTATAATAGTCTATCAGAATATTTTGGTGGTCACCATAACGGCGTGCACCGGCACCTACCATACGTTGCAAGATACCTAAACGACTCCACTCTTGAACATTATCCGCACGTGCTTCGTCACATTCTTTATAGTTCTCGTTTTCTTCCTTGAACCGGTCGTCAAGTTCCTTGCGTATTTCCGTTATCCGCTCTAACAACAGCTTAGACACTTTCTGAAGTTCTACGATAGACACATCGCCTAAGTGCCATTTATCAAACAAACCTTTTTCTATTATACGGCGAACTTCTTTAGCCATTTCGGGGATAGCGCGTTCCTTCCCAGTGAAGTAAGCTACAACACCATCCTCGCGGAAAAATCTCTCAAAAGATTCATTCATAATATTGTCTAGTTCATTCAATGGACAATCAGCCTTTTTAGCTTCCTCCGCATAAAGCAGGGCTTTGTCGTGCCAATAATCATTGAATTTAGGATAATCCGTATCTGTTTCTAATATTTTTTCCTCTAATATCAAATGAGACTCGTCAAGTTTCCATTTCGTCAAATTATCCTTGTTCAGGTATTCCGCACGATAATCCTTATTCCGTTCTTCATTAACGAAGCCTTGGTTTTCCCGCCAGTTATTATACTTGAATTGATAAAGAACACTTTCACCTACCGTATAAGTAATATGTTTCAGGACTCTCAGTTCAGGATATATTACACGTTTTATTCCAAAAGAGCAAACCTTTTTAGTACGAGCCACCGGAATATGTCCTTTGTCGTCTGGATTAGCCGTTTCGTCATATTCAAGAGCAAAATCATCCATGTTCTCAAAATTATATGCACGAATGATATCCGAATTTATTTCGTCTTCCTCATTAATCAAGAAAATGCGAGCAAAGATGTAATCACTCACTACTTTCGGCAATTCAGTCAGAGAATTAACGGTAAGCCCATTCTCGTTTACATTACTATATATAGTTACGCCATTCGCTACACCTTTTATACGGTCATTATAAAGATGTGCTAGACTATTGCCAGTCACATCTTGCGGATACCAACGACCGCTTTGCAAGGCGTTAAGCTCATTGATAGCCGCATAACCGTTTTGATAATATCGACCTTGATCCATATCAGCTTTAGGAAGATTCATCTCTGGAATCATGGCATAAACATTGATGTATGAATTAGGGAAAGTCTTGCGTGTTTGTACGATTACATCTACAATAGCACCCGAACCTGTACCACCGCAAAGACCTGCGAAAATATGAATATTCAATTTGGAAGAGTCGCCAGACCGTTGCTCGCAACGGGCATAGGCATCACGTATGCTATTCACGAATCCGACAGCATTTGCAGCAAATAGTAAGCGTCCTGCACGTCGTTTTTGTCCAGCTGCCTGACCAAGTGCTCCAATAGCACTACGAACAGATTCCACATTATCTACAATACCTCTGATTGCCGGATAATTGTTTATATGATTCAATATGTGTTCAACATCTACTGCCTTAATATTAAGAAATTCATTTTGGGTAAAAGAAGCATCCTGCCCCATTACACGAAAATCAGGACGGGCTTTGCCATCCTTTGGCATCATTTCATCGGTAGAATCAACATATAAAAGAGACACAGGCAGTTTATCTCTTTCTTCCTGAGTAGGAAATTCCTCGAACATACGCATTTTAAATGCTTTCAGAATCTTTCCACCTGTACCGCCTAAGCCAACCAAAATATGGTTTCCCTTGGAAAAAATTGTGTCTGACATAATATAATTGTTTAAATTTTAATCAAATTGAAAATGTCTTATATCATCTGCCCCTGTATCTTGACGCCCGGTATCTGCTACCTCTTTTGGAATTCAAACGTCTGGAAGTATATCTTGGAGATTTTCCATTCCTGTTTTCTTTGGAAATGGTATTGATGACAGCTACTGCACCGAACACAATAAACAACAAGCACCATCCGATTCTGCGCAAAATAAACCAATTCAAGTATCGATGCAAGGCATCTACTAACGATTTAGCTATTGAGGAAGGCGTATTCCCCCAAGATTCGACCTTGTTCACATAATACCCAACTATCGGGAATTCATTGCTTACCTGATTCAATATCACTTGAGCATCCTCAGATGAGAGTTGGGTATCAGGAGGTACTTGGTCCATTAATTTATTGACTGTACACTCTACATCGTCACCATATGTCTTTATTGTTACTGCTCCACATATAAGCACAGCCTGATAACTGAGCAAGAAAAATAAAATAAACGCAATAAGAAAACTTAATGGGGTGAAATTTGAATTGCGCCACCATGAGTGGATAATAAAGAACATGAGAACAACACCTCCCACAGCAATCACAATGCCTAAAAAAATGCTACCCAATGAATGTGTTAATATATTAAACAAAGCTCCCATACTGCAATTGTATATTATTGTTTGGCAATCTTTCTCTTGATAAGAGACGGATATTACAATGCAAAGTTACGCAAAATTTTGATTTTTAATACAAAAAGACACCGGAATTTCATCTTCTACAATGTATTTGTTTTGCAAAAGACATCGAATGTTTGGCTAAAACAGCATCGTAACGGTTCAAATATTGCTATATAGCAGCAAGATAGTTGCGGCTATCCGTCTCTTATCAAGCGTTGGACACATTTGCTAAACATTTATGGCTTACAGCAAATCCAGTATTTTCTTGTTGGCTTTATCAACAATGGAAGTATCAAGCGATGCAAGGTATATTTGCGTAGTGTTCTCCGAATCATGTCCCATTCCCTCACTGATAACAGCTATCGGTACATTGCGGCTTTTGGCGATACTTGCCCACGAATGCCGGGCAACATACATTGTCAAAGGCATATGTAAGCCTAATTGTACTCCGATTTGTTTAAGCAAATGGTTTACACGATGAAGTCCGTTTGAATATTGCGTCCGATTATCCTTGTTCGGTTCTGTAATAACAGGCAAAAGATATTCAGTTTCGTTTACAGGATATTTATCGACTATTTCTTGCATGCACTTTTCCCATTTGACAAACAGTTGTTGCCCTGTCTTGCGTCTGCGGTATGAGAGAATCCCATTCTGCAAATCCTTCTTTCTAAGATGAGCCATATCTATGAACGACATACCACGAGTATAGAAGCTGAAAAGAAACATATCACGGGCAAAATCAAGATTTGGCTTCAAAGACAGGTCTAACCCTTTAATGTGCCTGATTTCATTAAGTGATATAGCTCGCTTTATGGTTTTCTCTACCCCTGTATAGACAAATTTGAATGGATACCGTTGTTCAACCAGTCCGTCTTCTACCGCACGGTTATAAACAGCTTTCAGAATGCGCATATAGAACGAGATGGTATTCGGAGAGTTTCCCCTGCCTTTCAAATAGACTTCGTATTCTGCCAACAAATCCGCATTGAGCTTGTCTATCCCAATATCCTGTCCTTCTGTAAAAGTATGGAAACTTTTGTAAGCGGCAGTATATGTTTCCGACGTTCGTATCTTACCCATACGATGTATCCTTTCTGTTTTCTTGAAAACGTAGAACAATATCTTCTGCTGTAAAGGAATCGAATTGACCTAATGCGAGGATAATCTTTTTCAGTCTTTCCCTATCCCAATTGATGCGTTCACTTATTGAGAGGATATAATTATCACGTTTTATCTCTGTTGGAATATGATGTAGGATAACTGCTTCGGAATGGTTGTCCCATTCCGAAGCAAAAAGTTTATAATCGGTATGTATCTGGCGGACTACGCGGTTGTGTATCACCTGATAATAGATGCATCCCTCCTTGCCGTTTACGGAAGAAGGACGAAATTTCACTTTTACTGATGCCATTCACGTTACTTTTTGTTGCTGCCTTTCATTTGTCTTACCTTCAAGCTCTCCTGCATCAGACTGTCGGATACGGTTTTCAAATCCTTGTCGTAACCGTCAGCCTGTCCGCGCACCCATTCGATGGCTTTTTCATTACGCCGGATGTCGAACACATCGTTCAGCCAAAGAATTTCTTTAGGGCTGCATCCTCCCCACGAGCGGATGGCTCGGAACTTCAAGGCATCGTCAGCATACTGACGTCTGGACTGCCAAAGCTCGATGTTGCCCCAGATGGATAGACCGCAAACGACACCCATGCCAACCAGAAGAGAAAACACTTTGCTTGATTTGATGTCGAAGCTGTGGCGGTGGATATGTTCCTGCGGCTCGTCTTTTCGTTCATCCGAACTTCGGGCAAACGATTCTTTCAAGTCGTGCAACAGATTCAGAATCCTGTTTGATGCGTGAGTTTCTTCTTCTCCGAACTTGGTCAGCATGGCTTCGGTCTGTTCCCTGTGTTCCCTTGCTGAACCGTCCAGCAATTTCTTTATGAGTGTCAAGTCCATTGCCGAAGGCTGTCCGCCTGATTGGCTGTTGCTTGCTTTTGGAGTATTCTCCAATTTGTTGTTGATTCCCTTTAAGCCACTCTTGATGTCTTCAAAGAGCGCATATACTTCGTTATTATCCATATTTATAAACTGATTTTACGTTGTTTCTTTTTCTTGTTCTTACGTTTCAACTGTTCCTCAAAATAGTTTTCCTCCGTCTGCCCGTTTGTACCGCTTGGCATGAACAGACGGATAGAACCATTGTACAAATCATCGTTGCCTGTCAGCTCAAATTGTGATGTTGGGTATTTTGGTGTTTGATTGCCTGTCATTACCCTTTGCCGTTCCTCATACTTGTTGGAGTTCAGAGCCGCGTCTATCTTGGAGTAGCTGAACTGCCTGTCTATCTTGGAACCGCTGAACGGATAGCCGTTCTTGGAGAGGACTACACCCTGCACCTCGTCCGAGTTTCCCTTGTATTTGAACTGCATTTCCACGCCTTGTTTTTCCAGATTAGCGGCTAACTGCCGCCAGTTGCCGCACCTTGAAACTTCAGATTTAAGGAGGGAATAAAGCTCGTACTTGGTCTTGTCCGGCTCTTTCAGACGGTTACGCTTGACATTATCCTTACCGTTAGCCATGTGCAAACCATATTTTAAGGTCAGCTCCTTGCAGACGCGTGTGCTTCGTATTCGCTCGTTCCGGTCGCTGATTGTCCTGCCGTCATTTGCAATGCGGTTGAATGCGATATGCACGTGCGGATGCTCCTTGTCAAAGTGGCGCACGACAAGAGCCTGTGTGTCCTTTATACCCATTCTCTCCAAGTATTCCAATGCAATTCCTGCCATTGTCCGGTCGGTAAGGCGGTGTTCGTCCTCTCTGGAGAATGCCAGTGCAATATGTCCGACAGGCTTCGTCACCCTCGGATTCATCCCTGACTGCGCCTCAAAACTCATGACTATCTTGTCCTTATTTTCTGAAAACAAGCCGTCACAGACAAGGATTTTGGCATCCTTTTCCTTTTCAAGGATGTAGTTCACCACACCCCTGAAATTGCCTCCCTTGACGATTTTGGCTATCATAGGAAGATAAGGTTCAGCAGTTCCTCGATACGTGCCACGAGCATGCGGCACTCCATCCTCACCGTGACGAAGCATGCGGCATTCGCCTTATGTGCAAGCTGGTTCAGGTTGTTCGCCATGCCGCATAGCTTGCGGACATAATCCGTATGTTCCGGCGTGAGCCGTTCCTTCACATGGCAGCTTCTCATGCACTCGCGCAGGAATTCCCCGGCAGATATGCCTGCGCTCCGAGCCTTGCCTTTCAGGGTGTAGTAGTCCGATGTCGTCATCTTCACCGTGAGACGGTATTTCAGCTTGTCTGCCGCCTCCTTCTTGGGGCGACCGCCCTTGTTTATTCTACTAAATTTTTGCTTTTGTTCCATCTGTAAGATTCAAATTCTAATGTCTATAATATTGATACTGATTAGACCAGCGGGATGTAGCTTCCACGGAGTTCCTAAGTGGGAGCAGGCGGTTTCGGTATGCCCGAAACACAAACTTGCTGTGTCTTTGAGGACACAAAAATCCTCCGCCTGTCGGATTGATTTCCGAATGTAATAACTCACTTTGTGTATCGGTCGAACCGATGGAGTGCATCCAACGGCTCAACCTGTTCCACCGTAATCCCGTCAGAGTTTACGCCACTGCTCGATGTCATTCCGGTAGGCATCGAGGTGCAGGCGGACAAGGTTTTCAATCAGTCCGGATGCGCTCATGCCCTTCCCTCCGAGGTAGCGGACAACCCTGTCCAGCTCGTCACGCACCGTCTCACTGACGAACACAGGCTTGCGGTTAATAATTTTGGGAACTTGCAGATAGGTGGTACGGTACTCCTCCAAGGACAGCCTGCGCTGTTTGCTGCTGATGCGCTTCTGCGGCATTGCCGCTTCCCCGGTCGCCACTCCTGAAGGTTCATCTGTCATAGGTGTTTCTGCTTCTTCCGTGACGGTCTTGCCGGACTGTTCAGGCTCCTCCGGTTCCAGACCGATACTCCTGTAGAAGTCGTCTATCGACTTGGAGGTGTAGGGTTCCCTGCGCCCCATTTTTTCCACGATTTCACGAGCTTGATGCTCTGTAATGTTTGGTTCTTTTTTCATTGTAAAAACAAATTAATTAAGTTATTGAATGTGGTCTTGGTCTATACCTTGACCGATTATCGGGAGCGAAGTAAGGTGCTTTAATGCAGTCAGTCAAGTACTTGGATTTTCTTAGGCATTTTTGTACGGTTTTGCTTTATGGAGATTGACAAATCGGTGCGGACTTTACCGATTTGCCGGATATGAATAGCTGAAAGTACAAAGGTACGATTGGGGACAATTTTAAATTAAGCTCTTATTTTGGCTGTGGCTTCTTTATAAAAAAAGGGAATTAAAGGCTGAACGGAAATCGTATTCCACCGACTTGCCCACAGATAAACGGAAAGCAGTACCCCGGACAATGTCTACCATATCGGCGCAACACGCTGCCACTTTTTGAAAATCCATTGCATGACAGCGGATAATGTATTTCTTTGTGGCAAAAGAAACAGTAACAATTAAAAGAAAGGCAATATGGAAATCGTATCAATCGAAAGAAAGACCTTTGAGGCAATGGTCGCCAAGTTCGACCGTTTCGTCAGCCGTATGGATGCCATCTGCCATCGGCACGGGGAAAAGAAAATGAGCGAATGGATGGATAATCAGGACGTGTGCCGTATGCTCAACATCAGCCCTCGCACGTTACAGACGCTTCGGGATAACGGCACGCTGGCTTATTCACAGATAAACCACAAGACGTATTACCGTCCCGAAGACGTGGAGCTCATTGTCTCCGTTGTGGAGGATAGAAGAAAGGAAGCGAAGTTCAAAAGAAAGACTATATGAATTAAATATAATGACAATACCCACTAAATCCAGAGTAATATGAATGAGTTGATTAACAAGGACAACAAGTGGATAATCCACTTTATGGGCAGTCTTGACCGACTGCTTGATAATGTAGAGCACCTGACCGCCAACTACCGCCCGACATTGGGCGGTGAGCGTTTCTTCACTGACAAGGAGGTGTCGGCACGGCTGAAGGTGAGCCGCCGGACACTTCAGGACTACCGCAATGAAGGGCGTATCGCCTATATCCAGTTGGGCGGTAAAATCCTCTACCGTGAATCCGACATCGAACGGATGCTGAATGACGGCTACCGCTCCGCCTACCGACAGAGAGCAACCTGATTTTCTTGAAGGAGCACAGTTTGCCGTATGCCCTGTATTGCGGCAGCAATAGACTTTCGACAAAAAGAAAAAAGGAACGGCTTACGGATGAAGCGTCAATACTGCGTTTCGTCTGTAAGCCGTTCTTTTCTGCTCTTATAATTACCCATCAGTCGCTTGTTTTTCGTTGTCGGATGCCTTTCAAACGTATGGCAACGGAAGCAAGTGGCTGACGGGATGAACCTCAACTATACCATCGGTTGTTGCTCCTGCCACAGGAAACAAACAACGTAACAGGCGTTTCTCTTTTGGTGGTGCTGATTTCATTTATTATAAACCGTCTGAACAAAGCACTTTCTTTACTGCATATCCTGAATGCAATGGCTATAACCATTTCAAGGTTGTAAACGTCATAACTGATACCATCCGGTTGCCTGATATATCGCATCGTATCGGCTTCATTCAGTTCATTGTTCTTATAGATTACCCGTATCGTCTTGCGGACATTGCACGAGAACACCCCGAACAGGTCGGCAATCTCAAATTGCATCATCCATACGGGTGCGGTCGGCATAGTGACTGCACCCATTTCACTGATTGTTATTATGCCTCTGCTCATAATTCCTTTATTTTATGATGATTATTTGCTATTTCTTCTTTTCGCCAGCCGATATTTCCTTTCTTCGTTCCATCAGTTTGTCCATATCTTTGGAAATTTTATCATCGGTTATCCGTGCATATCCCTGTGTCGTTCTAATATTGGAGTGTCCCATCATCTTGGCGATACTTTCAATGGGTATATCTGCCGAAATCAAAAAAGTGCCGAAGCTGTGCCGACTTTGGTGATAGGTCAAGTTTTCCTCTTTCCCTATGGTTATTCCCAATTCGTGAACATCAAACCATAGGGCATCACGGTTGGGAAGAGGAAACACGGGCTTCTCGTCATCGGTCGTGTTATACAGCGACAATATCCGCTCCGCTATGGGATGTAAGGGTATGAATGCCTCTACCTTTGTCTTTTTGCGGTTGATGCGGATGTACCGTCTGCCATCAGCGTTTGTTCCGATATGGTGGGGATGAAGAAGTTTGATGTCCACATACGCCAGTCCCGTCAGGGTGGAAAATATGAAAGCCCGTCTTGCCAGTTCCATACGCTTGTCATACATCGGTGTGGAAAGTATCTTCTTGAACTCCTCACGGCTGATGTACCTGTGCCTTGCTTCCGGCTTTGTCTCATACTCCAGGTCCTCACAGGGATTTACACGGAGAATCTCCTTGTCTACGGCAAGATACAACAGGCGGTTCAGCCAACGCAGGCAATGGTTGGTCTGGGAAACCCCGAAGTTCTTGCATTTCTTCAAGTGGGCTTTGTAGGACTTGCCGAAATCCTCCGTCACTTCTTCAAGGGGAATGTCCTTTTTACCGATGGATGTAAGAAAATCCGTCAGGTACTTCTGATAATACATTGAACTTCGATAGGAAGAAGTCGAGTCTATTTCTTCGGAATGCTTCTTCAACCGCTCACGTTCCCATTCACCCATCTGTAGAAGAGTGGTCGGATGGATGTTGTTCAAGGATATGTGGTTCTTCAAAATCTCGGCACTGACCACACCTTGCGATTTCAGTATCTCATTGTAGGCTTCCTCTGTCAGTCGTAAATATTCTCGTAAACGGTTATTTTCCCTTACGGATTTAATCTCGTTTTTCTTGCTGTTCCATTCTTCCGGTCGGCAATAAATTCCCGTACTGATGGCAGTCTGTTTGCCGTCAATGGTTATACGGCAGAGTATGGCGGTCGTACCGTCAGCCTTTACTTTGCTGCGGTTAATGTAGGGCAAAAGTGAAAATGTGCTTCGCATATCGTTTTCTGTATTAAAGGATTAAAGAACTAATTGAAAATCTTTGGTGGCTTCTATGAACTTGTCCATGTCCTCGAAAAGTTTTTTAGGGCTGACACGGGCATAGACCTGTGTTGTGGAAATATCGGAATGTCCCAGCATCCTGCTGATGGTTTCTATCGGCACACCAGCTTCAAGCGTAATCAGCGAGGCGAAGCTGTGCCTCGCCTGATGGTAGCACAAATCATCCTTGATGCCTGCCAGTGCCGCCAACGCTTTCATGTGTCGTCTGAGATTTGACCAATACAACAAAGGGAACAGGGTGTCCCTATCCTCACTATGATATTTTTCAATCAGCGCAATCGCTTCCGGTAACAGTTTCACACTGGCACGAAGTTCGTTTTTCTTTCTTCGATACTTCAACCACAAAGCACCGCCCTCATCAGTATATAGGTTCTCGTGGGTAATCGAGACAACATCCGCATAACAGACCCCGGTGTAGCACCCGAAGAGAAACATATCCCTTGCCAGTATATGGGATTTGCGGTAAGCGGGTATTTCCACATCACGGATTTTCTCAAACGATTCACGACTCAATGCCCGTGGTGTCGTTTCCGTCTTCTTTGGTAAGGTAAAATGCTGGAAGTGGATTCTGTCGGCATATCCCTCCTTATATGCCAGACGGCATATCTTCTTCAGGATGGCAAGATGATGGCGGACGGTATCAATCGCATAGCCTTTCTCTTCCGTGGCAAAAGACTGATAGTCGTGGATGAATTGTTCCGTCAGTTGTCCGAAAGCCAAATCCTTGACCTTGTACTTGCTCTCGATGAACTCCCCGAGCGTCAGACGCATATAGTGATAGCCGGGATAAGTCCCTTTCGCACGGTCTATGCCGATACGTGCCTTGATGTCGTCACAGACTGCATCTGTCATTTTCATGAGGGTCATCTGTGTTTCCATGCTTCCTTGAAAATGATTCTTCACATCGGTGGCATCAAAATCCACTTTACGGCTTACAAGGTTATCGAAGGCGTTGTTCACCGCCAACAGCAACTTCTCAATCTTGGCATTTGTTTCCACCGCTTCCTTGCTCTTGCCGTTCAGACGGCTTTCACGGGGATTCCACAGTTCCGGTGTGCAGGACAGCTTGCAACCGAACTGCGCCATTGTCCTGTTTACCGTGATGCGTCCCATAATGGGAGCTTTACCTGACTTGTCCGGTCCGCTCTTTTTGAGGTAAAGCAACACCTTGAATTTTTCTACTTTCATACGCTTATATTTTTTTTAGTGCAAAGTTACTTGCCATATAAGCGCTCTTTGATACGCAAAACACTGTGTATGAGCGCAAACAAAACGGTGAGGTTTTCTTTTCATCGCTTTGTGTTACCTATTCCCGTTTCGGTAACTACCCGGCTAACGGTTTGGTAACTGAACAACCTCAATATTCCGTTGTCGTTTGCATTTTCCACATTTTGCAGAATACAGAAATACAGCTCATTTCAAACGACTTACGTTTAATCTTTACCTGTTTATTATTGCTTGCTTCGCCTTGTATATTCCAGTAGGCACGGCACACCAGTGCTTCGCCGCGCTGCGGGTTGAGCGATGCCGGATTTCCTTTCTCCTCTATCGCCTTGAGTGCCATGTTGGCGGCTGAAATTGCACCGTAATAACCTCCCCAAAGGGAATTGGGTGTGTCCTGATATTCCTCTTTGGTATCTTCCCAGTTGTAACATTCCTTTTCGGAAAGCTGGTAGTAACCGTAGGTGGGGCCGCTATCATCGGAGTTGTCGCTGTAGAGTTCGAACAGTTCGTTGGGTGATACGTCGGGATAGGCCGATACAAGCAGTTTGGCTATTTTCTGGTCGGTGTTCAGTTCCGTGCGGTTGTCCGGTGTTTTGTCCAGAAAATCATTGCAGGAAACGGTAGTCAGACCGGAAGCTGCGGTGAGCAGCAGCACAGGGAGTATATGGTTTATTTTCGTCTTCATCTATCTTATATTTTTTCGGGTTCTCTATTGGGGGTTACAATCACAGTCCCAGACGCAGGGTGAGGGTAAACTGACGCGGAACGGGGGATGCCACCCCTCCGGTGTTCACAAATTCGGGGTCCTGCCCGTTCAACTTCTTGTCGGCGTAGATCAGGAAGAGGTTGGTAGCCTGCAACTTGAGCGACAGGTTGGATATTTTGGCAGGAGCGATCCAGCTTCTCGGGAACTCATACATCAGTGATATTTCTTTCATGCGGATAAAATCGCCTTTGGCGATGCGCTCCGTAGAATAGTTGTAGGCGTTGTAGGCAAGATAAAGCGATGTATTCGCCCTATATTGCGGGTCGCTAAGTATCACCGGGATATTCGTTCTCGCTTCGTCGCCGGAAACAGTCCAGCGGTTTTTGAACTCACGCGGCATGGCGGTGAGGTCGGAATATTTGTAGTTGAACACCGGGTTGAGGCGGACTACGTTGCCAAAAGAGTAAGTCATAAAGACATTTAGTTTGAAGCCTTTATAGGTGAATACATTACCGAAACTTCCCGTGACGGTGGGATCGGTAGGACCTTCGTATTTCAGGTAATCCAGTTTTTCGCGTTCCTGGAAGTTGATGCTGGTGCTAGTCACTTTTCCGTCGATGAGGTATTGCGGAATACCGTCTTCATCAAGTCCCGCAAAAGGGATGGAGAAGAGTCCGCGCACGGGGTATCCTTCGCGGGCAAAGCCGTTGCCGGAAACGAGTTCCATCATACTTGTGAGTCCTTTCAGTCGGGTGACTTCGTTCTTGGCATAGGAGAAGATAAAGTCTGTGTTCCATGAAAAATCCTTCGTGCGGATGTTGCGGGTGGAGAGCGTGAATTCCACACCGTGAGATTTCATGGTGGCTACGTTGGCATATTTGTTGATGACGCCGCCTACTCCCTGTGTGGGGACTACACCGATCAGGTCGTAGTTGTTACGCTGGTACCAGTCGGCGGAGAAGTTGATGCGATTTTCGAGCAGGCCGAGGTCAATGCCGATGTTCAGCTCATGCTTTTTCTCGTAGGTAAGTTCGCTGTTCTCGATGTCATCGATATAAAGTCCCGTTTCCTGAATGTCGGTAAAGGGGCGGTAGGGCGAGAAGCTGCGGATGATGGCTTGCGAGTTGGTCACTTCCGCCGGGCCGCGGTCGGCGGTGAGGGAGTATGAGGCTTTCAGTGTCAGGTTGGAAAGGGTGGGTTGCAGCGCTTTGAAGAAAGATTCTTCATGCACGTTCCAGGCACCGGACAGGTTCCATGTGGGTAGCCAGCGGGATGAACGGCTGCGTCCCATGCGGTTGGTTCCTTCATAGCGGAAAGTGCCGTTGAGGGTGTAGCGTCCGTCGTAAGAATACGTGGCGTTGAAGAAGCTGGCTATACTCCGGGTTTCGGAGTGTCCCAGGCTGTAATAGCGCGAACCGGATTCGATACCGTTCTTGAAGAACTGGTAGATGTAGGACGGAATTTCCCCCATCGAATATTGCATTCCCCAGCCTTGGAAAGAGGAATATGTTTTTTGAAGGCTGTTCACTTCCATTCCGGCAAAGAAGTTGGTGATGTGCTTTTCGGCGAAAAGATGATTCCATGAGAGTGTTCCACGGAAATCGAGTCCCAGCATACGGCGGTCCTGACGCTGGTAGATACCGCCTTCGGGCAGCAGGGTAATAGGCAGGGCGTATGGGTTGTCGGGGTCGGTATAGAGCAGTTTGTTTTGCTCGCGGATGGTGGCGTCGTCCATACCGGTGCGGTAGGCGATTGCCTGATTGGCGTCGTCGAGCACGTTGTGTCCCTGCGATGAAGTCTGGTATCTAACGGCTCCGAGGGCACTCAATTCGAGTCCCTGAATCACTTTCCACTTCATCTCGCCTTGAAATTTCACATCGACCATATTGATTTCGATGTAGTTATTGTCGAGTTCGTGGAGAATATTGAATGGGGCGTAGTTGCTGATATAGTCCACAGAGGGGTCGAGTGTGCGGCTTGTGTTGAGCGCGTATGAATAAGGGTTGATGTCGAATCCGCGGGACATCTTTCCTGATGCGATGTCGAGGGTGGAGTTCATCGTTCCCGGCGCGTTCTGCTGGCGGTAGGAGGCGTTGGATATGAGGTTGAGCGACAGATTTTTATATATATTATAGGTTGTGTTCACATTGGCCGTATAGCGTTTCACCTTGCTCTGCTTGTACCAACCCGGATCGAGCATGGCACTCAAGGAGGCGTAGAAAGAGGATTTTTCCGTTCCGGCGGTGATGCTGACGGAATGGTTCTGCGAAACGGCATTGGTGAAAAGCACGTCGAACCAGTCAGTGTTGCGCATTTCCGCTTCGCGGAGGTAAGCGTTACGGGCTTCGGTGGTGTTGAGCAGTCCGCGTTGGCCGTTACTGTTGTTGTATTCGTCGATGAGGCGGTACATACGACCGTACACTCCGGTGTCTCTGGTGCGGAAAAGGTCGGCACTGTTCAACCAGCCTTTCTGTTCCATTTCTTTGTAGATTCCCATCTGTTCCTGCGAATTCATGATATTGAATTCTTTGTAGCTGGGGATAGCACGGGTGGTGAACTCGCCCGTATAACTGATCTTGCTGACTCCGGCACGTCCTTTCTTAGTGGTGACTACGATAACGCCTGCCATCGCACGTGCACCGTAAATGGAGGTTGCCGAACCGTCTTTCAAAATTTGGAAACTCTCGATATCGTCGGAATTCAGTCCGGCTATGGCGGAACTAATCAGTGTCTCGGCATCACCGGAGGAAAGATCATCGGGACCTACGTCGATGGCGTCTTCCAGAATCACGCCGTCAACAACCCACAACGGTTTGGAACTTCCGTAAATGGAAGTAGCTCCACGCACACGAATCTTGGGGGCAGTTCCAAAAGTGCCCGAAACATTCTGAACGGAAACTCCTGCCGCACGACCTTCCAGTCCGCGACTAATGTCGGGCAAACCGTCCAGCTTCACATTATCGGCATTTAATTGTTTGGTGGCTCCGGTAAAAAGACGTTTATCCATTTTCTGCATACCGGTCACTACCACTTCCTGTAATACTTC
>OODO01001419.1_pt1 | contig 16311 bp, 9 predicted proteins | sample 1671261 | NCBI WGS metagenome assembly OODO01 (sample SAMN06348138, study PRJEB24527) | human gut metagenome | biome: human gut; feature: ankylosing spondylitis patient; material: feces | host: Homo sapiens | place: China | collected 2015-10 | reverse complement strand
CTGGGATGTCCCGAAGGGACAGGGGGATAATCCCTCCGTCTGCTCCTTACGGAGCATCCACCTCCCTTTTCAAGGGAGGCATATTTATCGTCCCCGGTGGGATGCCATAAGGTTTTCCATTTCCGGTACACTCGGGTCGATGTGGGCATCGACCTCTACAGGGGTACTTCAAAGGGCAAAGATGCCTGAAAAACGCAAAAAGAGCTTGTCGGGAACGGCTTTATCCCGGCAGGCTCTTTTTGTTATCTGGTGTTGTGATCCAGTTTCACGCTGGTTTATCTTCTTCGGTTATCCTGGAACAGGACGGCTCAGAACCTGTCTTTAGTGTGCGGCGAACTGGGTGATATCCGGCACGCCGATGGACGTTGTACCCTCACGGAGCATTACCAGGGTCAGTTCCGCCATATGGGTGGGTGTTTCCGGACATCCGTTTTTCAGCCAGTGTTCCACCAGCCCCACGCACCCGGCAAGGGCAAAGGAAATGGCGTACTGGAGATCCTGTTCCCGGAGTTCCTTCGGCGCAAACGAGCGCAGGGTCTGGAGACCCTTGTCCCGGATCATCTTCTCGATGTTCCGCAGAAAGGCGATGTCGCCGTTCGGTCCGATGAGCGCCGAACAGAGCTGGGCATTCTCCGAGAGGATGTTGAACGTCTGTTCCAGAAAGGCGAAGAAGTTCTTCGGCGTTTCCGGCAGCGTCCAGTTTTCGTTGACGGCATCCATCAGCTGCTGTAACAGGCGCTGTTCTGTCTTTTCCAGCAGGTCGTAAATGTCTGTGTAGTGGAGATAGAAGGTGGAACGGTTGATGTCCACCAGGTCTGCCAGCTCCCGGACGGTGATCTCCTTGATGCTCTTCTGCTGGAGCAGGGTGGTCAGTCCGTTCAGGATCAGCGCCTCGGTGCGGCGATAGCGCCGCTCTTGTTTTATATTGTTGGTCATGTTGTTTCATCCTTATCTTCGGCAGCACGGCACAGGTCTCGTGGGGTGCTGTCCATTATAATAGTATACGAAGCGGCGTCTGTCCAGCATTCGGGGATTGCCGGATCCACTAATAAACATAGTGTCTATTAGTAGACGCAATTTGTAAAATCAACGGTTGCAAATTCACTTCCCTTATATTATAATAGATACAGGACGAAAAGTCAACAGCTTTCTATTTATAGACAAGATTTTTTTTATAGACAGCTGTTCTTCGTCACAAGAATCGAAACAAGACCGTGCATTCGGGGAAAGCGGTGATTGTTTCATGCAGAAAGGAAGTAGGTATTTATGCGATCAAGCGGTTCCGGAAAGAACACGACGCTCTTCCGATCTGAATTTCTTCTGGCGGCACTTCAATGGCATCGCAATGGCGGCAATTGTTCTGATCCCGACCATCTATACCACCTTGTTCCTGGGTTCCATGTGGGATCCTTACGGGAATGTGGATCAGCTGCCGGTGGCAGTGGTCAACAATGACAAGTCGGTGGACTATGAGGGCAAGGAACTGGCTGTCGGAGACGAACTGGTAGACAAACTGCGGGAAAATGACCAGCTGGATTTCCACTTTGTCAGCGCAGACAAGGCAGAAAAGGGAATTGAGGACGGCACATATTATATGGTCATCACCATTCCGGAAAACTTCTCGGAAAACGCCTCCACGCTGATGGACGACGAGCCGCAGAAGATGGAACTCCAGTATGTCACCAATCCCGGCACGAACTACATCGCAAGCAAGATGAGCGAAACGGCGCTGGCAAAGATCCAGAAAGAAGTTTCGGAGAGCGTGACCAAGGAGTATACCGAGACCATCTTCGACCAGTTGGGTACGATCGGCAGCGGCATGAGCGATGCGGCTGACGGTGCGCTCCAGATCCAGGACGGCGTGTCCGATCTGAAGGACGGCAACACCAAGATCACCGATAATCTGAAGCTTTTGTCGGACAGCTCCCTTACTTTCGTAGACGGTGCAAAGACCCTGGAAAGCGGTCTGAAAACCTATACCGACGGCGTGGCAACGGTCAACAGCGGTGCGCAGACATTGTCTGACGGCATGGATCAGCTGGCGAGCGGCGCAGGCACGCTGGCAGACGGCGCAGTGGCACTGTCTGACGGTTCCGGTACACTTTCCAACGGTGTCAGCAGCTATACCGACGGCGTTTCGGCAGCCTACAGCGGCGCACAGACCCTGGACGGCAGCAGCAGCCAGCTGGAAAACGGCGCAGCAAGCCTGACCAGCGGTGCGGCACAGCTCCAGCAGGGCAGCGCACAGATGACTGCCGGCCTGCAGACCCTGTCTGACAGTCTGAGTGGCAGTCTCTCCGCAGAGAGTCTCCAGCAGATGCAGCAGCTGACCGCCGGTCTGACACAGCTCCAGCAGGGCATCGACACACTGAACACCACCCTGCAAAACACTTCCATGCCGGATACCAGCGCTCTGGTACAGACGCTGACCGCCAGTCTGACGGCGATCGGCACCAGCGCACAGGATGCCGGCGCACAGCTGCAAAGCTTACAGTCCGCACTGACCACCATGACCCAGACGGAAGTATTCCAGTCTCTGGATGCGGCATCCCAGCAGGAACTGCTGTCATGCTTCTCCGTCCCCATGAGTTCTCTGGCAACGGATATCTCGGACATCGGCACACAGGTGACCGGCTTGTCCAAGGCACTGGAAGGCACAGATCTGAGCAGCTCTGCCAGCGCAATGGAACAGCTGAAGTCCAGCGTCAGCACACTGGCTGCCGGCGCAGACCAGGCACTTCCGGGCGCACAGCAGGCGATCACCAGCCTGTCCGGCGGCTTACAGTCGGTACAGTCCGCAGTGGATGCACAGCTCATCCCTGGTTCTCAGGCACTGGAGGCTGGTCTCAGTCAGCTGGCTGACGGCAGCAGCACTCTGGAATATGGTGTATCCAAGTACACCGGCGGCGTGTCCAGTCTGACCGACGGACTCCAGACCCTGGATTCCAACACCGGCACGCTGGTGGGCGGTGCGTCCTCGCTGAACAGCGGCGCACAGACCCTGGCAGACAGCGTTCCTACACTGACCAATGCAGTTTCTCAGCTGCAAAGCGGTGCATCCCAGCTGGCTGACGGTACTGCACAGCTGGCGGCAAACAACGACACGCTGAACAGCGGCGCAGCACAGCTGGCAGACGGCGCAGGTCAGATCCAGGACGGCGCATCCCAGCTGGCAGACGGCTCGGTAGAACTGGGTGACGGTCTGGTACAGCTGTCCAACGGTGCGGTAACGCTCCAGACTTCCATCGCCGACGGCGCAGACGAGGTCAACAGCATCGACAGCACCGACAAGACCTATGATATGTTCTCTGCGCCGGTAATGACAAACGAGACATATGAGACGACCGTTCCCACAAACGGCAACGCTATGGCGGCGTACATGATGTCCGTTGGTCTGTGGGTATCCGGTCTGGCATTCTGCGTTATGCTCTCGCCGTATCATCAGAAGATCGGCGCTCGCAAGCCGGGCAAGGCATGGCTGCTCACACTGGGCAAGCTCTGGGCATTGGGTCTGCTCCAGGCAGTTCTCATGATCCTGTGCCTGTCCTGGATCAACGACTTCCAGCCGGAATATATGGGCAAGACACTCATCATCGCCTGCCTGGCATCTGTGGCATTCCTGACGCTGGAATATTGTGTCAACTTCTTCCTGGATATCATCGGTGACTTTATCCTGCTGGTATTCATGGTACTGCAGCTCAGCGGCTGCGCCGGCACATATCCGCTGGAACTGTCCGACAAGTTCTACCAGGTTCTGAACCCGTTCATGCCGTTCACCTATACCGTTCACGGTTTCCGCAGCGGCATCGCATCCGGTCTGGACATCACCACAGACTGCGTGGTACTGGCAGTGATCGCTGTCGTATTCGCAGGTCTCCTGCTGGTTGGTTTCCGCAAGCGTGCGAAGAAGGAACAGGAGTCTGAGGTGGAAGTTTCCGAAAAGGCAGTTTCTTCCGATCTTTCCGGCACTCCGGTTCAGGCATAATCACGACATCTTGAATTTTCCCATTATATAAGAACAAGTTTTCGCAAAAAGTGATGCTCGAAAATCCACATACATTTCTTGCAAAGACGAGTTCTGAAAGCAGCGTATCGGTTTGATTTCCGGTACGCTGCTTTTTTTGTGTCAGTGAGGACGAATCACAATGAGATCACAATGTGATTCACATTGTGATCTCATTGTTACCAGCGTCGAGTAACAATGTGGGAACAATGTTACCGGCATCGAGTAACAATGTGGGAACAATGTTACCAGCATCGAGTGACATTGTGGGAACAATGTTACCAGTACCGGGTAACATTGTAGATACAGAGATAGAGAAAGAGTCAGAGTAAGAGTCAGAGTAAGAGTTAGAGTTAGATTCAGAGATAGAAAAAGAGACAGATGCAGATACAGAGTTATTGTTATATCCAGAGGTGCAGCCATGCGGCTGCTTTTTCCGGAAACAAGGACAACGACTGCTTTCGCATGAAAGGCTGGATATTCTGTTGCAATGGCTCTTCTGATAAGACGGGAAAGATGCTTGCCGGATACCAACCATAAAAAAAGCACACCAGGTATCGTCTACCCAGTGTGCCGATGTTTGATTCTGTTACAGCAGTCCGAAGAATGCGGCGATCACATCCGCCTCAGCCTCTGCCATTTTTTGCAGGTTGGCATCTGACAGCAGCCAGTTGGTGGCTCGCAGATTGGTGTGATAGCTGTGTTCCAGCAGGATCGCCGGTGTCCCCACCTTGGTTGCGCCACGGAGAACACCGTAATAGTCGCCGTTGTCGCCCTGGCGTTTCCAGATCGTTCCGGCTTGTGCTGTCCCCATCACCTGGTGTACCACGTTCGCCAGCTGCTGTCCCAGTACATCCATGGTGCCGGTCACAGTGCAGCAGGCAAGGGGTGCGTCTACGGATGCACTGTTGCAGGCGTTGCTGTGCAGGCTGAGGAACAGGTCGCATCCGGCGGATTTCTTGCCCCGTGCCTCCAGCCCCAGGTCGCCTGCCTGGGTCGTCCGGGTGGTGATGACTTCCATGCCCCGTGCCTCCAGCGCCGATTTCAGCTTGAGGTGGAGCTTCCAGCTCATGTCGGATTCATAGTATGTACCGTTCACCGGACTGCGGTTGTATTTGCCGTAGTGTCCGGCATCCAGACAGATCTTGATTTTCTTTTGCGTGCCGTCTGCGTTGAAGGTGTACTTCTTTCCGTCGATGGTGACCGTTCCCGTCGCCATATTGCCGTTTTCCAGGAAGTAGTACTTCTGGCTGCCGATGGTCTGCCAGCCGGTAAGCATAGCGCCGTCTGTGCCGAAGTAGTACTTCTGGCTGCCCACCGCCTGGAACCCGGTCTGCATGGAGCCGTCCGAGGCAAAGCAGTACTGTTTGCCGTCCACGGTCTGGATGCCGGTTCTGGCAATGCCGTCCGTGCCGAAGTAATAGCGCTTGCCGTCCAGCGTCTGCCAGCCGGTCTGCATCTCATAGTTCTCGCTGAAATAATAGCGGTTTTCGCCGTCCTCTGCCCAGCCGGAGGTCAGCTCGCCGTTCGCATCGTAATAGCGGACGGTCTGGTCGTCGAAGATGCACAGCCCCAGTTTCTGGGTGCCGGTCTCCTCGTCCAGCAGATAGCGGACACCGTCCACCGTGTATTCTCCGGTCACCTTGCCTGCGGCATCGTCCACATAATAGCGGCTGCCGCCGTAGCTGACCCAGCCTTCCACCGGCTTTCCCGTCTCCGGGTCGTAGTATCGCCGCACCCCGTCTACGGTGCGCCAGCCGGTCTTTTGTGCGCCGGTGTAGTCGAACAGATAGGTCACGCCGTCGATCTTCTGCGCACCCACCGCCGCCGCATAGGTGGCGCTGTCATAATAGTGCCAGGTGTCGTCGATCTTCTGCCAGCCCGTCATCTGCGTGCCGCTGGAGTCGAACAGATACAGGACACCGTCTACCGTTGCCGCCTGGATGGCGTAAGAGCCGTCGCTGTACTGATACTTTCTTGCGCCGTCTTTCATGACCCAGCCGCCCGGATTTTCCTCCGGCGCAGGGGAGAGTTCCGGCAGCGTGGACGTCGCCACAGCCGGGGCAGCCGATTCCAGGGGTACGGCATCCGCCGCAGACGCATTCAGACCGCCAAAGAAGAGCATTCCGCCTGCCGCCGCACCCAGGGTCAGCAGGGAAAACCACTTGGGATAGTGCATTTTTCAACCTCGTTTCTATATGGGCAATGCTGCATGAGCTTTATACATGGAAATCAGTTTTCATGATAGCCTCCCCTGAAAGGGGAGGGGACCGCCGTTAGGCGGTGGAGGGGTTCTTTATTAAAATCTTTTTATGACGTTTTCGGCATGAGTGGAGACCCCTCAGTCAGTGCTACGCACTGCCAGCTCCCCTTTCAGGGGAGCCTCACTTGTCAAACTTCATAATTTTGTACAATTTTAATCAGCCTATTTTTGAAAATTGATTTCCGTGAGCTTTATGCAGCATTGCCTTGTCTTGCGAAAACAGGTCGGTTCACCGGGAACTGCCTGTTCCATTCTCACGTTTCCAACACATCCTTTACATTATACATGATTTCGGCACATTTGTCAAGCATTTTCTTGTGATTCTGCCAAAAAGATTTCTACCGTGGTCATGCTTTTTGGCTTTTCCGCATATACATAAGCAAAAACACAAAAACAAATCCGGGAAAGAAGGAATCCTATGAACGGTCTGACAACCAAAGCAGCACGGGAACGTCTGAAACAGGACGGCGAAAACGAACTGGCGGCGGCAGCAAAGCTCCATCCTCTGCGGATGTTCCTGGGGCAGTTCCGGGATGTGATGGTGCTGATCCTGCTGGCTGCCACAGGTGTATCCGCCTTTCTGGGGGAGATCTCCGACGCTGTCACCATCATCCTCATCGTTCTGCTCAACGCCATTCTGGGCTTTTTGCAGGAGTACCGCACGGAACAGACGCTGGAGTCCCTGCGCAGTCTCACCGCACCCACCGCCACGGTCTGCCGGGACGGAAAGTGGCAGACCATTCCGGCACGGGAACTGGTCTGCGGCGACTGCATCCGGCTGGAGGCAGGGGACAATGTGCCGGCAGACAGTGCGCTGGTGCGTGCAGACGGGCTTTCGGTGAACGAGTCCATCCTCACCGGCGAATCCGAGGCGGTCTCCAAGCAGTCCGGCGACCCGGCAGACACCCGGAACGATCTCCACAAGAAAAACGTGGTCTATGCCGGAACAGCTGTCCTCCACGGCAGCGCCGAGGCAGTGGTCATTGCCACGGGTACACGCACCCAGATGGGGCAGATCTCCGCCATGCTCCAGGAGGTGAAACAGGATCTGACACCTCTGCAAAAGCGGCTCGCCGGGCTGGGAAAGGTGGTGGCGCTACTCTGTCTGGGGGTGTGCGGCGCTGTCTTTCTGGCTGGGGTACTCCGGGGCGAACCGGTCTTTGATATGCTCATGACCGGCATCACCATTGCCATCGCCGCCATTCCGGAGGGACTCCCGGCGACGGTCACCATTGCACTGGCGCTGGCGGTGAGCCGGATGATGAAGCGCAACGCCCTGGTGAACCGGCTGCACAGCGTGGAGACCCTGGGCTGTGCCAGCGTCATCTGCTCCGACAAGACGGGGACCATCACCGAAAACCGCATGACCGTCACCGCAGTCCGGGTAGGCGGCGAGTCGTTTTCCGTCACCGGGACGGGGCTGCAAAAAGCCGGCGCCATCCAGCAGGACGGCAGGAACGTCAATCCCCTGTCGAAACCGGCGCTGAAGGAACTGCTCATCTGCGGCGCACTCTGCTGCACTGCCGAGATACACAGTCCACAGGAGTCCGCCCGGCGTGACCGGAGCGCCAGAACTGACAAGGGCAGCTGGTCTGCCACAGGCGACCCCACCGAGGTGGCACTGCTGGTGGCGGCGGAAAAAGGCGGCGTTTCCCGGCAGGAGCTGCTGCGCTCCCATCCGGTGCTGCGCTCAGAGCCGTTCGACAGCGAGACCCGGCGGATGTCCGTCACCGTCACCCAGGGCGCAGGGACGTGTACTTACTGGAAAGGGGCAGCGGATGCCATCCTGCCTCTGTGCGGCTTTCAGATGCGTGACGGAAAGACCGTGCCGTTTTCCGAGAGCGACCGTGCGGCTGTTCGCCGGAGCGTGACGGAGCTGTCCGACCAGGCACTCCGGGTGCTGGCGTTTGCCCGGCAGGAGGACGGCGCCTGCGTCTTTCTGGGGCTTGCCGGAATGCTGGATCCGCCCAGAGAATCCGCCCGGACTGCCATCCGCACCTGCGCCAGAGCCAACATCCGCACGGTCATGATTACCGGCGATCACAAGAACACCGCCGCCGCCATTGCGAAACAGGCAGGACTGCTCCGGGGCAAAAAGGCGATGACCGGCGACGAACTGGACGCTCTCAGCGATGCCCAGCTGGATGCCTGCCTGGATCAGTACACCGTCTTTGCACGGGTCAACCCGGCGCATAAGCTGCGGCTGGTGCGTGCGTACCGGCGGCGTGGCGAGATCGTCGCCATGACGGGAGACGGGGTGAACGATGCGCCTGCCATCAAGGAGGCGGACGTTGGCGTTGCCATGGGAAAAAGCGGTACGGATGTGGCTCGCCAGGCGGCAGACGTGGTGCTGACGGACGACAACCTGGCGACGCTGGTGGATGCGGTGGAACAGGGACGCTGCGTCTACGCCAACATCCGGAAGTTTGTCCGATACCTGCTGTCCTGCAACATCGGCGAGGTGCTGACCATGTTTCTGGGCATTCTGATGGGGATGCCGGTGGTGCTGCTGCCTACCCAGCTGCTGCTGGTGAACCTGGTGACGGACGGTCTCCCTGCCATTGCCCTGGGACTGGAACCGCCCGAACCGGAGGCGATGCAGAAACCGCCGAGAAAGCCGGACGAAAGCTTTTTCTCCGACGGGCTGATGGGACGCATCTTCTTCCGTGGCATCCTCATCGGCATCTGTACCCTGGGTGCGTTTTCTACCGTGATCCGCACCGGCGGCACGCTGGAGGCTGCCCGGACGGCGGCGCTCTGCACGCTGATCCTGTCCCAGCTGGTACACGTCTTTGAGTGCAAGTCCGAACGGCGCACCCTGTTCTCCATGCCCTATGGGAACAACCTGTGGCTCATCGGCGCTGTGGCAGTTTCCCTGGCAGTGCTGGCGGCGGCGGTGGTCTTTCCCATGCTCCGGGTCATCTTCTCCACTGTTATGCTCACTCGTCCCCAGCTGTACATCGCCCTGGGATTCTCCCTGGCTGTGCCGCTGTGCAGTTCCGTTGCCGGGCTGTTCCGGCGAAAAAAATAGGAAGTTTCCCTATTATAATAGTATAGCGCAGCTGTCCGGTGTTCTGCCGTGGCGGCTGTTCTGGCGTGTTTACGCTTTTCTAACTTCCATTTTACAAAATCATGGTGGACGGCGGCGGACTCGCTGTGGTACAATAACAAGGCGCAGAAATGCGTGAACGACTGAAATATTGTGAGGTGAAAAAGGTGGCAAACGGAGATAGTTGCAGGTCAAACGGACGAAGGCGGCGTCCGGCATATCAGAAACGGCACGGACGGCTGCGTCTGCTGCCTTTTTTGGCATAGCCTTTTTGGAACGCTGTCTTTTCTGCCCTGTCTGACCTGCTGTCGGACGGGGCATTTTTGTTTCCTTTGACTTCGGGCAGCACGACCGCCATTTGTGCGGTGTCTGTCCCTGCTATCGTGAATTCGGGAGACCGATCGAAGGAAAGGATGGTTCCAATGGAAAAGACAATGGTACTGGCAAAAACAGCAGAAAAGCCCAACTATGAGAGCGAGATCCTCCGCATTATCCGGGGGAACACTTCGCCGAAAGCCATGTTGAATCAGCTGGAGGATTATCACGGCAGCGACATTGCGGATGTGATTGAACAGCTCAGCGAGCAGGAACGGAAAAAGGTGTTCCGCATCTGTCCGGCGGAGATGCTGGCAGAGGCGTTCGCCCATCTGGAGGAGGAAAAGGCAGGGGAATGCCTGAAAGAGATCAGCCCCAGAAAGGCGGGCGAGATCGTCTCCGAGATGGAGACGGATGATGCGGTGGAGATCCTGCACACCATCGGCAGGGAGAAACGGGAACTGATCCTGGATGCCCTGGACGAGGATATCAAGAAGGAGATACGGCTCATCGCATCCTTTGACGAGGACGAGATCGGCAGCAGGATGACCACGAACTGCATCGTCCTGCACGAGGGTCTGACGGTAAAGGATGCCATGAACGAGCTGGTCAGACAGGCGGAGGAAAACGACAACATGACCACCCTTTTTGTGGTGGACGAGACGGACTGCTTTTACGGTGCGATCGCTCTGAAAGATCTGATCGTGGCGAGGAGCGGTGTGCCGCTGGAAAGTCTCATTGCCACATCGTTCCCCTATGTGTACGCCAACGAGACCATCGACGACTGCATCGAACAGCTGAAGGACTACTCCGAGGACTTGATACCGGTGCTGGACAACCAGAACAAGCTGCTGGGCGTTATCACGGCGCAGAGTCTGATCGATGTGGTGGATGAAGAGATGGGCGAGGACTATGCAAAGCTTGCCGGTCTGACGGCGGAGGAAGATCTGAACGAGCCGCTGAAACAGAGCGTGAAGAAACGCCTGCCCTGGCTCTTTGCCCTGCTGCTGCTGGGACTGCTGGTGTCGGTGGTCGTGGGTGCATTCGAAAAGGTGGTGGCACAGCTGACGCTTATCATGGCGTTCCAGTCGCTGATATTGGATATGTCGGGAAACGTGGGGACCCAGTCCCTGGCGGTCACCATCCGGGTGCTGATGGACGAGAACCTTACGTTCCGGAACAAGCTGCGGCTGGTGGGCAAGGAAATGCGTGTGGGCTTTTTCAACGGTCTGATCCTGGGCGTGCTGTCGTTCGCCATGGTGGGGCTGTACATCATGCTGTTCAAGCACAAGACCATGCTGTTCTCCTTTGCGGTTTCCGGCTGCATCGGCGTTTCGCTGATCCTCGCCATGCTGATCTCCAGCGCCGTCGGCACGCTCATTCCGCTGTTCTTCAAGAAGATCAAGGTAGACCCGGCAGTTGCGTCCGGTCCGCTCATCACCACGGTGAACGACCTGGTGGCAGTTGTCACCTACTACGGCATGAGCTGGATTTTACTGCTGAACGTTTTGAAACTGGTGTAAGATATACGTGTCTCTACAGAAAATGCGGCACACTGGGCAGACGATACCCGGTGTGCTTTTTTACGTCTGCTTTTTTCGTGAAAGTGCTGCACAGCAGGTTGACATTTTCCATGAAATATGTTACAATTTATGATATGAGCATATTCGGGGAACGAATATGGGAAAAACGGCTGCTTTTCCGAAAGACGGCAGAGCGGCGTATCAGAAAGGATGAAGTTGTATGAATTTTGTCACGGTCCTGTTTTTCCTGGGACTGCTGCTGACAATCGTGGCATCCGTGGGGCTGCTGCGTCTGACGGGGAAGAAAGCACTGCAGGAACAGCGTCTCTGGCCGCTGGCACAGAAACCGGCTGCTGACGAAATGGCAGAAACGGAAAAAGATACCGAAAATGCGGAAGATGCCGCACCGGAGCAGGCTGCGCCGAAAGCGCCTGCCGCCGGGAAAAAGCGGCTGTCTGTGCCGAATCTCATCGTGCTGGCAGTCTCTGCCGTGCTGGTGGTGCTGGGACTGGGCGACCTGTTCGGCATCGCCGATTACGGTCAATTTGAGGGCGCTTTTCTGCTCATGGGCATTGCCGCTGTGCTGCAGTATGCTGCCTGTCTGCTGTACCAGTGCCGGAAGAGCCGGACGGTGCGCTTTTTCAGCAAGCTTTTGCTGGTCATGACCGTGCTGGAACTGACGGTGTTCCAGTATCCGTCCTATCATCTGATGCTGGGCGACTATCCGGAGAAGATTCTGCTGCCCTCGGATGCCACGGTGGAATCCGGGGACTATACCCTGGACGAGAACCTGCACACGCTGACCATCACCGGCAAAAATGAGTGCGTTATCACGTTCAACGATCTGAACGTACCCATCGGGACAGTCCGTGCCGTGGCAAAGCTGGGGAAGGACACCAAGCAGTCCCAGATGGTGCTGGATATGGCGGATGCCACCCATGTGGACTATCGGTATGACATCGCCAAGCAGGCGCTGGTCAAGGGCAGAGAGAATACCCAGTACATCGCCTGTGAATTTTCCGGGGATGTCTCCAAGCTGCGTCTGAAGTTCACCGGAAAAAATGACGGGGACGGGGTAGTCCTGCAGAGCGTACAGCTGAATGCGCCCATTCCCTTTGCCGTTTCGCCGCTCCGGATGGCGCTGGTGCTGGTGCTGGGAACGCTGGCTTATGCGGTGGCGTGCAGCACTACGCTGAAACGCCCGTATCTGGAGACGAAAAAGCTCTGCCGCCGTACCATTACAGTGATGACCGCAGCGGTCATGGCCGTGGCAGTGCTGATCGTTATGGCAAAGCTGCCCGACGGCGGTTTCGCCGGACAGTTCAAGCTGGACAGCGGCAACCAGATCACACAGGAACAGGTGGACGCTTTCGAAAACGGACAAATTTCCCTGCTGAAAGAAGTGGACGATGCGCTGCTCCAGGTGGAGAACCCTTATGACTGGGGAATGCGAAACGACTCCGGCGCAAAGGCGGAGTGGGACCACGTATTCTATGACGGCAAGTATTATTCCTACTACGGCATCGCACCGGTGGTGCTGCTGTATCTGCCGTATCACAAGCTGACCGGACACTACTGCTCCACGAACCTGTCTATCCTGCTGTTCAGCCTGGTGGGACTGCTGTTCCTGGCAATGGCATATCTGGCATTCGTCAAGCGCTGGTGCAAAAACGTCTCTGCCGGAAACATCATCGCCGGCATGGCGATCCTGTTCAGCTCCTGCGGCATCTGGTACAGCGTGGGACGCACGCTGTTCTATGAGATTTCCATTTCCTCCGGATTCGCCTTTGTGGCACTGGGCGCTTATTTCCTGTTCAGTTCCAACGTGCTGAGCGAGGGCAAGGTGTCTCTGGTGCGGACGGCGCTGGCATCCCTGTTCCTGGGCATCGCCGTGCTGTGCCGTCCGACTCTGGCGGTCTATGCCGTGGTGGCAGTGCTGTATTTCCTGTACGCCATCCCCAAGTCCGGGAATGTGCTGGTGCAGGCAGAGGACGGCACTTCGTCTCTGGCAGTCCGCAAGCCCCGGCGCATCGCCTACGTGCTGTGCGCAGCCCTGCCGCTGCTGGCGCTGGGCATCACCCAGATGGTGTACAACTACGCCCGGTTCGGCTCGCCGCTGGACTTCGGCATCCAGTACTCGCTGACCATCAACGACTTCACCCATTCCCAGTACCACACCTCGTTCGTGCTGATCGGTCTGTGGAATTATCTCTTCGCCCCGCCTCAGTTCCTGCCGGAGTATCCGTACATCAGTACGCCTTTCTCCAAGCTGGACACCAACGGCTTTTACTTCAACGATGACGGCAACACCTCCGGCATCCTGTTCCTGGCGATTCCGGTTGCGGCATATCTGCTTGCCCGTGCGTCACTGCGCCGTCTGCCGGACACCAAGACACGCTGGAAATACGGCGTGATGGTGGGACTGCCCTGCGTGGTCATGCCGCTGGTCATCATCTGCTCGATCTGGGAAAGCGGCTATGCGGTGCGCTATACGGCGGACTTCTCCTGGGAGATCCTGCTGGGCGCACTGACGATCCTGTTCTTCCTGTATCAGAAATCCAAAAACGAAACAAAAAAGGATCTGACCCGGAAGTTTATGGCGGCTGCGATGCTCTGCGCTGTTGTGGTAAACGGTGTGCAGATCTTCAAGTTCGCATTTCCCCAGGATCAGTACCCGGCGATCTGTGACCATCTGACACAGCTGATCGCATTCTGGAAGTAAGGAGCATGAATATCTGATGGATACATTATATTTGGTCATTCCGTGTTATAACGAAGAAGAAGTGCTGCCGGAAACTTCAAAACAGCTTCTGGCGAAAATGCAGTCGCTGATGGCGGCGGAGAAAATCTCGGAGAAGAGCCGCATCGTCTTTGTCAACGACGGCTCGAAGGACCGCACCTGGGAGATCATCCAGGCGCTGCACCAGGAGAATCCCATTTACCAGGGCGTGTGCCTGTCCCGGAACCGGGGACACCAGAATGCGCTGCTGGGCGGCTTGATGACAGTGAAGAATCACTGCGACATGGCAATTTCCCTGGATGCCGACCTCCAGGACGATATCGATGCCATTGACGAGATGGTGGACAAGTACTATGCCGGAAATGACGTGGTCTACGGCGTGCGGAATGCCCGGAAAACGGATACCTTTTTCAAGAAGTTCACCGCCGAGGGCTTTTATAAGGTCATGAAGATGATGGGCGCAGACGTGGTGTTCAACCACGCCGACTATCGTCTGATGAGCCGCCGTGCGCTGGACGGACTGGAATCCTTCAAGGAGGTCAATATGTTCCTCCGTGGCGTTGTTCCCATGATCGGCTATAAGAGCGACAAGGTGTACTATGCCCGAAAGGAGCGTTTCGCCGGAACTTCCAAGTATCCGCTGAAAAAGATGCTGTCCTTTGCCTGGGAAGGCATCACATCCCTTTCCACAAAGCCCATCGCCCTCATTACCCGGCTAGGTACGCTGATCTTCCTGGTGAGCATCATCATGCTGATCTATTCCTTTGTGCGGCACTGCATGGGCGCAACCATTACGGGCTGGACTTCGCTGATCGTGTCCATCTGGGCAATCGGCGGCTTGCAGCTCCTCGCCATCGGCATCATCGGGCAGTACATCGGAAAGGTCTACTTAGAGACAAAGGAACGCCCGAAGTTTATCATTGAAACGTATCTCTCCGATGAGGACGCAGATGCGGATAAGGATAAGACACAGAAGTAATTAAAAGTAACACTGCATAAAAATAAATCACCGGAGACTTGTCCCGGGGATTCTTTTGGAGGGTCTGGCTATGGCATATATTCTTAACGAAAACCGTTATTCTCAGATGGAATACCGCCGCTGCGGAAACAGCGGGCTGAAACTGCCCCTGCTGTCCCTGGGGCTGTGGCACAACTTTGGCGACACCAATAGCCTGGAGCGGATGGCACAGCTCTGTGAGACGGCGTTTGACGGAGGCATCACCCATTTCGACCTGGCGAACAACTACGGGCCGCCTGCTGGTGCGGCGGAGCGAAACTTCGGCAGACTGCTGAAAACCATTTTCGCCGGTCACCGGGATGAACTGGTCATCAGCACCAAAGCCGGCTATGATATGTGGGACGGTCCCTACGGCGACGGGGGCAGCCGGAAGTATCTGCTGGCGAGCCTGGATCAGAGTCTGAAACGGCTGGGTGTGGACTATGTGGACATCTTCTACCACCATCGCCCCGACCCGGAAACGCCTCTGGAGGAGACTATGGGCGCACTGGCGCAGGCGGTGCAGAGCGGCAAGGCGCTGTATGTGGGGCTGTCCAACTATGACGGCGAGACCATGCGCCGGGCGGCGGACATCCTGGAACAGCTGCACTGTCCGTACATCATCAACCAGAACCGGTACTCCATCCTAGACCGGGAGACGGAGCGCAACGGCATCCTGGATGCCAGCGCCGACCGGAAAAAGGGCGTTATCATTTACAGTCCCCTGGCGCAGGGAATGCTGCCCGACCGCTATCTCCACGGCATTCCGGAGGACAGCCGCATCCGCACCGACGGCAGATTTTTGCAGGCATCCCAGCTGACGGAAGAACGCCTGGCGCAGCTCCGGCAGCTGCAGGCGATCGCACAGGACAGGGGACAGACGCTGGCACAGCTGGCGCTCTGCTGGATCCTGCGGCAGAAGGCGGTGACCAGCGTGCTGGTGGGCGCATCCCGTCCGGAACAGATCACGGACACCCTGCAGATCGTGGGGCAGAAACCGCTGACCGATGAGGAACTCCGGGCAGTCGATGCAGCAGTAGGACTGTGAGAACCGGCGTGTGCGGCTTTTTCAAAAGGGGCTTGACAATCCCGAAAAAATAGCGTATAATAGGGATAGAGAGAGGGCATACCAGTAGACGGTCTGCTCCCACTGCATATTGGTTAAAGAATAACCGCCACAGTTTGGACGCTACGGGCGGTTATTTCTTTTTCTTGCCGTGGTGATTCTGATTACTATTTTTATGATTATAGTAAATGTACAAGATCACGCTGATACAATCCAGCAGAAAGCTGCCGATTTTCAGCAGATCACCAAAGGTGACGTATTGATCCATCATACCGATCACCTCCCATCTGTTCAAGTGAGCAGTGGGAGCAAAAATCAGAAAAAGACTTGACCGCCTACCGTTTCAGGTATGCCC
>OODO01001415.1_pt1 | contig 16335 bp, 10 predicted proteins | sample 1671261 | NCBI WGS metagenome assembly OODO01 (sample SAMN06348138, study PRJEB24527) | human gut metagenome | biome: human gut; feature: ankylosing spondylitis patient; material: feces | host: Homo sapiens | place: China | collected 2015-10 | reverse complement strand
CGTTGCAGTCGAGGATGTCGATGGTGTCGATGGTGTCGAACTCGTGCTTCTTGGCGTAGGCGCAGTAAGCCTGGGTCACGCCCGGGTCGAAGCCGCTGCCCAGCAGGGCGGTGAGGCCGGCTTCCTCAAACTTTTTGGCGTAGGCCCACTGCCAGCTGTAGTCGAAGTAGGCGGAGAAGCCTGCCTCCTTGCAGCGCTTCTCATAGATGGCACGCCACGCGGGGTCGTCGGTGTTCTCCGGCTCGTAGTTGGCGGTGTCCATGTAGTTGACGCCGCAGGCGAGGCAGGCGTCCATGATGGTCAGGTCCTGATAGGGCAGGGCGATGTTCATCACGAGGTCGGGCTGATAGCTCTTGATGAGGGCGATGACCTCGTCCACATGGTCGGCATCCACCTGTGCGGTGGTGATGTTGGTGGTGGTCTTGGGGGCAAGCTCTGCGGCCAGCTTGTCGCACTTGGACTTGGTGCGGCTGGCGATGCAGATGTCGGTGAACACTTCGGGGACCTGGCAGCACTTGTGGATGGCGACGGAGGCCACGCCGCCGCAGCCGATGATCAGAACTTTGCTCATGATGGTTTCTCCTTTATGTCAAATTATTTTTTTGTTAGACCTGAAACCCGGGCCAGCCCTTGTCGAGGGCGATCAGCAGCTCCCGCAGCACCTTGCAGGCCGTGGCCGTGGAGACGCCGGAGATGTCCAGCATGGGGGCCAGCTCGTTGAGGTCGGCGCCCACGATGTTGGCTTTGGACACGGTGCGGATGGCGTCCAGCAGCTGCAAAAAGCTCACGCCGCCGGCCTCGGGGGTGCCGGTGCCGGGGAAGCAGGAGGGGTCGAGGCAGTCGAGGTCGATGGTGAGGTAGACCGGCTCTTTGGTGGCGCAGAGCTGTTCGGTGAGCGCGGCAAGGCCGGTGAAGTCGAACTTGTGCATCTCGGTATGCTGGGCCGCAAACTCGAACTCGGCCCGCTCGCCGCTGCGGATGCAGAACTGGTGGATGCGGCCGTCGCCCACGATCTCGTGGCAGCGGCGCAGCACACAGGCGTGGCTCAGCTTCGCACCGAGATAGTCGTCCCGCAGGTCGGCGTGGGCGTCGAAGTGGATGATGTGGAGGCCGGGGTATTTCTCCGCCACGGCCCGCACCGCACCCAGCGTCACCAGATGCTCACCGCCCAGCAGGAGCGGAAGCTTGCCGTCGTGCAGGATCTCCGCCGCCCGAGCCTCGATGTCGGCAAGGGCAGCTTCGCTGGAGCCGAAGCAGAGCTCGAGGTCGCCGCTGTCGAAGATGTCGAAGTCGGTCAGATCGGCGTTCTGGTAGGGGCTGTAAGTCTCGAGGCCAAAGCTCTCGTGCCGGATGGCCGACGGGCCGAACCGTGCGCCGGGGCGGTAGCTGGTGGTGGAGTCGAACGGTGCGCCGTAAAGCACGATGTCGGCGGCGCGGTAGCTGCTGTCGCAGCCGATAAAGGTTTCAACATTGGGTGAGATCATTTGGGTTCCTCCACTTCGCGCAGCATCTCCTCGAGGAATGCCGGCAGATAGAAAGCTCCGACGTGGAGCCGGGTGGTATAGTAGCGGGTGCGCAGATTGAGCGCCTTCCATGCGTCGGCGTCCAGGTCGTCGATGGGGTGGTACTTCTTGCTGGCAAAGCCGAAGAGCCAGTAGCCGGCGGCGAAGGTCGGGATGTGTGCCTGATAGACCCGGCTGACGGGGAAGGTGGACGCGATGCGCTTGTGGCTGCGCTGCATGGCGCTGGCGTCCTCGGCGTAGAAGGGGCTGCCCTGCTGGTTGACCATGATGCCGTCGGCCCGCAGCGCATTGAAGCAGCTGCCGTAGAACTCGCGGGTGAACAGGCCCTCGGACGGGCCGAACGGGTCGGAGGAGTCCACGATGATGAGGTCGTATTCTTCTTCGCACCGGCGGATAAACTTGAGCGCGTTCTCAAAGTAGATGTGCACCCGGCGGTCGTCCATCCGGCAGGCGTTGCCGGGCAGATAGGCGCGGCAGGCCTCCACGACCTGCGGGTCCATCTCCACCAGGTCGATCCGCTCCACCCGGTCATAGCGGGTCAGCTCCCGCACCACGCCGCCGTCGCCTGCGCCGATGACGAGGATGTCCTTGGCCTCCTTGTGCACGGCCATGGGCACATGGACGATCATCTCATCGTAGATGAACTCGTCCCGCTCGGTCAGCATGACGTTGCCGTCCAGCGTGAGCACCCGGCCGAACTCCGGGGTCTCGAAGATGTCGATGCGCTGATAGTCGCTCTGCTTGGAATAGAGCTGCTTATTCACCCGGATGCTGTGTTTCACATCCGGGGTGTGAAATTCCGAAAACCAAAATTCCATGTTTTCCTCCTCAGGCCAGAACGTTCAGGTGTAAAATGTCGGGGTCTTCCGGGCCGGTCATACTGCAGCCCTTGGCCTTGGCGTACTCGATGTAGTTCAGGATCTCCTTCGTGATGCGCTCGCCGGGGGCCAGAATGGGGATGCCCGGCGGGTAGCACATGACGAACTCGCTGCAGACCATGCCTACGGTCTCGCGCAGAGGCAGGCTCTTTTTGGGCGCATAGAAGGCCTCCTGCGGGCTGGTGGCCACCACGGGGTCGATGTATTCCTGGCTGAGCAGGCCGGTGCCGTCGGTGCGGTAGCGGCGCTTGATCTCGGCCAGTGCGCTGACCAGCCGCTCCACTTCCTGCGGGCGGTCGCCGATGGAGAGGTAGGCCAGGATGTTGCCGATGTCGCCGAACTCGATCTGGATGTCGTATTCGTCGCGGAGGATGTCATAGACCTCGATGCCCGCCAGGCCGATGTCCAGCGTGTGGACGCTGAGCTTGGTGGTGTCGAAGTCGAAGACCGAGTTGCCGTTGCACAGCTCCTTGCCGAAGGCGTAGTAGCCGCCCACGGCGTTGATCTCTTCGCGGGCGTACTCGGCCATGTCAGCCACCTGATGGAACACCTGCCGGCCCCGCAGCGCGAGGTTCCGCCGGGAGATGTCGAGGCTGGACATGAGCAGATAGCTGCCGGAGGTCGTCTGGGTCAGGTTGATGATCTGGCGCACATAGCCGGGGTGGACGTTGGGGCCGATGAGCAGCAGGCTCGACTGCGTTAAGCTGCCGCCGCTCTTATGCATGGAGACGGACGCCATGTCTGCGCCTGCCGCCATGGCAGAGACGGGCAGACTGCCGCCGCCGAAGTAGAAGTGGGTGCCGTGGGCCTCGTCGGCGAGGCAGAGCATCCCTGCGTCGTGGGCCATCTTGACGATGGCACGCAGATCAGAGCAGATGCCGTAATAGGTGGGGTTGTTCACCAGCACGGCCACGGCGTTGGGGTGCTCCTTGATGGCTTTTGCCACCTGCTCCCGCTTCATGCCCAGCGAGATGCCGAGGCGCTTGTCCACTTCGGGATTGACATAGACCGGCACTGCGCCGCAGAGCACCAGTGCGTTCAGCACACTGCGGTGGACGTTGCGGGGGAGAATGATCTCGTCGCCCCGCTTGCAGACGGTCAGCACCATGCTCTGCACCGAGCTGGTGGTGCCGCCCACCATCAGAAAAGCGTGTGCTGCGCCGAAAGCGTCGGCGGCCAGCTCCTCGGCCTCCCGGATGACCGATACCGGGTGGCAGAGATTGTCCAGCGGTTTCATGCTGTTGACGTCCACGCCCACGCACTGCTGGCCCAGAAAGGCCGTCAACTCCGGGTTGCCCCGGCCGCGCTTGTGGCCCGGCACATCGAAGGGGACCACCCGCATCTGTCGGAACTGCTCCAGAGCCTCGTAGATCGGTGCGCGGCGCTGGTCCAGCCGGAACCGTGTACGGTTCTCACTCATGTTTTTTCCTCCGTCCTTGACTCCTGCTGCAAACCATGCGGGCAAACAAAAAAGCACAAGCCCTGCACAGAAATGCAGGCTTGCGCTTTGAAAAAACCGTTTGAATGCGCGGACAAAGCCTCCGGGGCAAAGACGCCAGAGCCGTATCGCAGCATGATTCATCAGGATTCAAAAGGACGGGATGACGAGAGTCTATATAGCAATTACACTTTTACTACTCTTATTGACCGTTTCACAAGTCTGCGCAGCGGGTGCGCAATTTCATGGCTGTAAAGGAACCAACTTATAAAATTCGAGATCTTAACTCGATCAATAATGGCGGCGATGCCGCCGGTCGGCAGTGGACCCGGCTGTCCGTATGGCCTTAGCCCCGATGGGCGGTCCTAGTTGAATTGCTTTGAAAAGACTTCGACACGCTTCGTCTCTCAAAATCGTGTGTGATTTTATCACGCAAAAAGCGATTTGTCAATGATCTGACAGGAAAAAGCTCAAAAAATCCTTCAGGAGTCATACTTATCGTCATCCGGCAGGAAGTGCCGGCGCGGCATAACATAAAAAGAACGGCCCCGGTACGCAGTCTGGACGTACCGGGGCCGTTTTGGTTTGCTTTAGCGCTTGATGTCGTAGTTCATGTTCATGAGGTTGCGGATGGAGCTGACATCGTCGGTGATGTTGGCATCGCCGTGGATGGTGTGCTTGATGGCGCTGCTTGCCACCGCAAAGTTTATCATGTCCATGGCCTTGTAGTTGTGGAGCATGGCGTAGATGAGGCCGCTGGCGAAGGCGTCGCCGCCGCCCACGCGGTCGAGGATATTGAAGGTGAACAGCTTGCTCTCGAAGGTGTGGCCGTCGTACCACATAAAGGCTTTCAGGCTGTTCTCGCTGCCGCTGTGGGCATAGCGGACGTGGCGGGCGATGCACTTCAGGCTGGGGTAGCGCTCGATGAAGTGCTGGAAAATTTCGTCCTGCTCTTCATAGCTGGGCTGCAGAGGCACGCCGTCCTTCCAGTCGCCCTTGGAGTGGTCGCTCTCGTCCTTCCACAGGTGGTAGGGCTCGATGCCCAGCAGCACGTCCACATAGGGCAGGCACTCGGTGCAGAAGTCGCGGGCCTCGTCCCAGGTCCAGAGGGTGGAGCGGAAGTTGCCGTCGAAGCTGACGGTCAGGCCCTTCTTCTTGGCCTCCTTGAGCATATCGATGATGAGGCCGCGGCAGTTGGGGGCCAGAGCCGGGGTAATGCCGCTCAGGTGCAGCCAGTCGAAGCCCTCCAGCAGCTCGTTCAGATCGACCTGGGAGAAATCGTACTCGGTGATGGCGCTGTGCTTGCGGTCATAGATGACCTTGGAGGGGCGGATGCCGTAGCCGGTCTCGAGGTAGTATGTACCCAGACGGTTGGAGGGCGTCTCATCCGGCTCGGTGAGGATCATGGGGGTGCAGTGGACGTCGTTGGAGCGCAGCCAGCGCACGGCGCTTTTGCCGAGGCTGTTGTTCGGCACGACGCTGAAGAAGGTGCTGTCCACGCCCAGGTTTGCCAGTGCGAGGGCGATGTTGGCCTCGCTGCCGCCGTAGCTGGCCTCAAAGTTGGTGGCCATGCGGAGCTTTTCGTAGTTCGGCGGGGTCAGGCGCAGCATGATCTCGCCGCAGGTGATGAATTTCGGTCCGGTGGTCTCGTAGCCCAGAATGGGGTTGAAATGTTCCATAACGGTCCTCCTGTTGCTCTTCTCGGGCGTTTGAGCCGCCGCCTCTCCTATACCATTCTTGAGACGGGGCGTTTGGTGCTCAGCAGGGCAGCCAGACCCCACATGACGCACATCGTTGTATCCATTATAGTGCTTTCGGAGAGGATTTGCAAGGAAAAGAAAAACACTGCGAGAGAAAATTTGGTGGGATTTTTGTGGATTGTGACGAAACATCCCCGCCCCGCAGCCCCGGGGCAGAACACAAAAGGGGCTGCGGCACAAAAAGGTGCAGCAGCCCCCGAGGGGAAAGTGTTATTTCAGCAGTTCGCTGTGGTCTTCGCCGCCTACGGTGAGCCGGGCGGTGCCCATGCTGTGGGCAAGGGCCACAGGGGTGTCCTCGCCGCCCATGGCCAGCAGTTCGTCCACCGAGAGGGTGGTGGAGCAGAGGATGGTCTGGAAGGTGATGGTGTCGATGCCCTCAGCCCGCAGCTGGCGCAGCGTGGACAGCGAAATGCGGAAAGAGGCCGTGAACCGCCCGACGCGGAGGGAGAGGATGTTGTTGCCCCGGATGCTGGTGTAGGAGGTGCGCTGGCCGTCCTTGCCGGTCACGACGAGGCCCGGGAAAACCGACTCCTGCACAGACACGTCCGCAGAATCGCCGCCGGTAGAGTCGCCGCCCGTGGAGCCGCCGCCGGTAGAGCCGCCGCCCGCAGAGTCGCCACCCGCAGAGTCGCCGTCCGTAGAGCCGCCACCCGCAGTGTCGCCGCCAGAAGGAGTAGGCACTTTGTCGCCGGGCAGAGAAATGTCGTTGCCCTCGGAGTCGGAGCGGGTGACATTGCTGCCGGGGGCAAGGCCGTTGAGCTCCTGCTCGCCGTTTATGTCGCCGATGGCAACGTTGCCATCGCCCGCCTTGGCAACGATGGTCACTTTGCCCTCGAGGGTGATGTTTGCCTTGGCGTCGCCCGCACCGCTGCCGATGCCCGCGCCGCCTGTGCCTCCGGCAGCGTTGACTTCGGTGTTGCCCTCGATGGTCACATCGCCGCTGCCGTTGGAGCCGCCGCCAATGCCAGCGCCAAAAGATTTGCTGGTGGCAGTGATCTTGCCGCCGGTAATGGTCACCTTACCATCGCCGCCGTGGATCTTTTTATCGGAAGCAAGATACACTCCCTTGCCGCCGCCGATGCCTGCGCCATAAGAGCCGCCGTTTGCAGTGATCTCGCCGCCGGTGATGGTCACATCGCCGCTGCCTTTCTCGCCGCCACCGATGCCTGCGCCTAAATAACTGCCGGTCGCAGTGATCTCGCCGCCGCTGATGGTCACTTTGCCGCTGCTGTATTCGCCGCCGCCGATGCCTGCGCTATAAGAGCCGCCGTTTGCATGGATCTCGCCGCCGGTGATGGTCACATCGCCGCTGCCTTTGAAGCCGCCGCCGATACCTGCGCCAAATTCTCCACCGGTAGCCGTGATCTTGCCGCCAGTGATCTTTACCTGCGCGTCATTGACGCCAGCGCCGCCGATGCCTGCACCAAATTGTCCACCGGTAGCCTTCAGACTGCCGCCGTCCTTATTGTTGTCCTGAATGGTCAGTTCGCCGCTGGTGTCGGTCTTGTTGTGCTCCAATCCGGCATGGGCAGAGCCGCTCTTCAGCTTGTTGTCGCCATCCAGCTCGATGGTGGTGTCGCCGCTGCCGGTCACGCTCACGGCGGCTTTGTTCTGTTTGCTGGTGTCGATGTTCACATTGTCCAGCTTGACCTCAACCTTATCGTCCTTATCTTTAGCCTCGATAGTCACAGTGTTGGAAGAAGCGGTGTTCTTGTTATTATTTGTGATGACGGTGTTGGTGTCCACCTTGTCGATGATCGAGCCCTGTGAGACTTTGTTTGTCCCTTTGGTGTCGCCCGCTTTCACGGTGATGTTACCATTCTCAATGCACCATGTATCGGCAAAAGCCGGGGCGGCAAGGGTGGTGAGCATTGCGGCGGTCAGAATAAACGCTGCTGCCCGCTGAGAGGCCGGACGGGGTGAATCGATACCCCCCCCCGTATGGAGAGGCCGACCCAGAACACGCATGGCAAGCTTACGATAAGACAGCATACAAAAACCTCCTTTGAATGGTGAAAATAAGTGGTAAAAACAGGGAACGTCTGATTGTCCTGAATGTACCACATCTGCGGGAAAAAATCAATAAAACCTGCGCGAATCGCCCTTTTTGGTGCGTGAATCGCAGCAGTTCACACCCCGGTAAGGTCAAAGCTGGGTGTATACTCCTCCCGGGCGCTGCTCTTCTGCTGCATATAGCCGGCGGTCAGCCCCAGATCCATGGCATAATTGACCACCCGGCGGTACTCGTAGGTGGTGATGCGCCGCCCGATGCCGTGCTCTGCGGCCTTGAAAAAGGGGGTGTACTGGCTCATGACACTGGGGATGAAGCAGCCGGGGTCGGCCTCGTTCCATGCGGCCATCTGGTCGAGGACGGCAAAGCTGTCGTCGATGTGGCCGGGCAGGGCCAGATGCCGCAGGATGACGCCCTTCTGTAAGATGCCCTCGCTGTCGAACACCGGATGGCCCGCCTGCGCCATCATGGCCTCAATGGCGGGCCTGGCCTGGGCGAAGTAGTCCGGCGCAGAGGAAAGCTCGGCGGAGAGGGAAGAGGAGACGTACTTCAAATCGGCCAGCCAGATGTCGATAGAGCCGCGCCACGCCTCCACGCTCTCCACCGTCTCGTAGCCGCCGGTGTTGCAGACGATGGGCAGACGCAGCCCCTCGGCCCGGGCGATGTCCAGCGCCGCGATGATCCAGGGCCGCCACTGGCCGGGGGTGACGAGGTTGATGTTGTGGGCGCCCTGCTCCTGCAGATTGAGGAAAATTTCGGCCAGATGCTCGACGGTAATTTCTTTGCCAAGACCCTCGGCGCTGATGGGGTAATTCTGGCAGAAACAACACTTGAGGGTGCAGCCCGAGAAAAACACGGTGCCGCTGCCCCGGGTGCCGCTGATGCAGGGCTCTTCCCAGAAGTGCAGGGCCGCGCGGGCGGCTTTCAGGGTGCCGCCCGCCCCGCAGAAGCCTGTCTGCCCGGCGGCACGGTCTGCGCCGCAGCGGCGGGGGCAGAGGGTACAGGAGACAGGCGGCGTTGTGGAAATGTTTTTAGACATATTGTCCAACTCCTATGAGAAAGAATCATATTAAATTATCCGAGGCTATTATATCATTTTTGCCCCCGCAAGTGGTATACTAAGATTGAATATTGCATGTCATGCAAGAATACTACATGATTTGGAGGATACCATGCGTACAGAGACCGAAGAGATCCGGGACAACCTGAAATATCTGAGCCTTCTGGCCCGGGACTATCCCTCGCAGGCAGCGGCCGCCAGCGAGATCATCAGCACACAGGCACTGCTCAAGCTGCCCAAAGGCACCGAGCACTTCATGAGCGACCTGCACGGCGAGAACGAGGCGTTCGTACATATCCTGAACTCCGCTTCCGGCGTCATCCGCGAAAAGGTAGACATTGTGCTGGGGGATACCGTGCCGGAGGGAACGCGGGCCGAACTGGCGACTCTGATCTATTATCCGAACGAGAAGCTGCCCCAGCTCAAGGAGCGCTGCGCCGACGAGGAAGCGCTGGAACAGTGGTACAGTGAGACGCTGCTGCGGCTCATCGACATCTGCCGCCTCGTCTCTTCCAAGCACACCCGGGAGCACGTCCGGGCCTGCCTGCCGTCCAGCTGCGGTTACATTCTGGATGAGCTGCTCCACGCCCACTTCGAGGACCACGACAAAGACCTCTACTACGGCCAGATCGTCGGCAGCATCATCGAGAATGGCCGCGCCGATAAGTTCATCGTCCGTCTCTGTGAGCTCATCAAGCGGCTGGCCGTGGACAAGCTCCACATCGTGGGCGACCTGTTCGACCGCGGCCCCCGCCCCGACGTCATCCTTGACCTGCTGATGCGCCACCACGATGTGGACATCCAGTGGGGCAACCACGACGTGGTCTGGATGGGCGCGGCGGCCGGCAGTCCCATCTGCATCTGCACGGTGCTGAAGACCACCCTCGCTTACCACAACCACGGCATGGTGGAGGACTGCTACGGCATCAACCTCCGCCACCTGCAGCGGATGGCCGAGCAGTTCTATGGCGACGACGATCTGACCATCTGGATGCCTCACACCGACACCGCCCGCGGCCCCTACACCCCCGGTATGCTCCATCGCTGCGCCGTCATGCATAAGGCCATCACCATCCTGATGCTCAAGCTCGAGTGTCAGGTCATCGACCGCAACCCGGATTTCAAGATGCAGGACCGCGACTTCCTGCGCCGCATCAACTGGGAGAAGAGGACCGTCATGGTGAACGGCAGGGAGTACCCCATGCGGGATATGTCTTTCCCGACAGTAGACCCCGCCGACCCCACCGCGCTGAACAGCGACGAGAAGGTGGTATTGCAAAAGCTGGTGCAGTCCTTCCGCCAGAGCGAGAAATTACAGCAGCACGTCGAGTTCCTGTACGCCAAGGGCAGTGTCTACCACATCGAGAACGGCAACCTGCTCTACCACGGCGCTGTGCCGATGACCAGGAAAGGCACCTTCGCTGTGGAGCGGTTCGAGGGCCACGCCTACTCGGGCCGCGCCCTCATGGACTACTGCGACGAGCGCGCCCGCCGGGGCTACTTCGCCTCCGAGGGCAGCGCCGCCCGCCAGAGCGGACAGGATTTCCTGTGGTATCTGTGGTGCGGCAAGCTGTCGCCCCTGTATGGCCGCAGCGCCATGACCACCTTCGAGCGGCTGTATGTCGAAGACGCTTCCACCCACACCGAGGTGAAGGACCCCTATTATACATGGTATAATGAGGAAGCTGTCTGCCGCCGCATCCTCGCCGAGTTCGGCCTGCCCGGCACCAGCCACATCGTCAACGGCCATGTCCCCGTGCAGGAGAAGAAGGGCGAGAGCCCCATCAAGGGCGGCGGACGCCTCGTGGTCATCGACGGCGGTTTCTGCCGCGCCTACCACGAAAAGACCGGCATCGCGGGCTACACGCTGGTCTATTCCAGCCGCACCATGTCCCTGCGCACCCACCAGCCCTTCGAGAGCGCCGAAAAGGCCGTGAACGAGAATCTGGACATCCTCTCTCAGAAGAACATCCTCGAGACGGAGAACCACCGCATCCTCGTGGAGGAGACCGACGAGGGCGAGATCCTGCGGGAGAAGGTCCACGACCTCAAACAGCTGGTCCGGGCCTATCAGCTGGGCTGGATCAAGGAGACCCGCTGTGACGACAGTGTGTGGTAATCAGCGGCAAATGTAAAATTTTCCTTAAAAAGAGACAAAATCCGGGAATAATAGAAAAGAAACTGGGCAAAACAGAAAATAATCGACGAGCGTGCATTGGGGCTTTGCTTTTTGCTGGAAGTTGTGTATAATAAAGTAGCTGTAATTGTGTCAACTGGTTGTGAGCTTTGTACAGCGAGAAGGAATAACGTACCTTGAACTGACCTTTTGGGCCTGCGGGGAGCGGGCCTGTGACAAGGAGATCATAAAATTGGAAAAGTTTGTTATTACGGGCGGTAAGCCCCTGCACGGCGAAGTCATCATCTCCGGCGCGAAAAATGCGGCTGTGGGCATCCTGCCCGCTACCATTCTGGCAGCGGACGTCTGCGTCATCGAGAACCTGCCGGACATCAGCGATGTGGCGGTGAGCCTCAAGATCCTCAGTGTGCTGGGCGCAAAGGTCCGGATGCTGAACAAGAACACCTACGAGATCGACACCACCCATCTGACCGGCACCAACGTCCCCGACGACCTGTCCCGCCAGATGCGCGCCAGCTACTATTTCCTCGGCGCACTGCTGTCCCGCTTCGGCAAGGCCGAGGTGGCCATGCCCGGCGGCTGCAACCTCGGCCCCCGCCCCATCGACCAGCACCTGAAGGTGTTCAGCGCTCTGGGCGCAGAGGACAGTGTGGACTACGGCATGATCACCGTCCACGCCGACGAGCTGAACGGCGCTCATATCTTCTTTGATAAGGTGAGCGTGGGCGCTACCATGAACGGTATGCTCTCCGCTGTCATGGCCAAGGGTCAGACCATTCTGGAAAACTGCGCCAAGGAGCCCCATGTGGTCGATCTGGCCAACTTCCTGAATATGTGCGGCGCTGATGTGCGCGGCGCAGGCACCGATGTCATCAAGGTGCGCGGCGTCGAGCAGATGCACGGCTGCACCTACAGCATCATCCCCGACCAGATCGAGGCCGGCAGCTACATGGTGGCTGCAGCGGCCACCGGCGGCGATGTGCTGGTGAAGAACGTCACCCCCAAGCACCTCGAGCCTATCACCGCAAAGCTCCGCCGTGCGGGCATTGAGGTGGAGGAATTTGACGACGCTGTGCGGGTTCGCCGCACCGGCGACATCCTGCCCCTCAAGATCAACACCATGCCCCACCCGGGCTTCCCCACCGATATGCAGCCCCTGATGGGCGTTCTGCTCAGCGTGGCAAAGGGGACTTCCACCGTCACCGAGAGCGTGTGGGACAACCGCTTCCGCTATGTGGATGAGCTGCGCAAGATGGGCGCGAATGTCCAGGTGGACGGTCAGGTGGCCGTGTTCGAGGGCGTGGAGAAGCTTTCTCCCGCGCCGCTCCGCGCTTCCGACCTGCGCGCCGGTGCAGCGATGGTCGTTGCAGCCCTGATGGCTGACGGCACCAGCGAGATCGAGGAGATCGGCCATATCGAGCGCGGCTACGAGAACATCGTGGAGAAGCTGCGCGGCCTCGGTGCTGACATCAGGAAGGTGGAGCGGATGCCCGCTGCACTGGAACAGGCTCTGTAATTAGAAAAACCTCTCCGTCACGCCTGCGGCGTGCCATCTCCCCTGCCGAGGGGATGCATTGGCAGTCCGTCAGGTCCCTGCGTTTTTATGACTGCGCAGCAGACGGAGAGGTTTTATTTGTTGAGGTTTATCATGTCTGAATTCATCTCTCTTTATTCCGGTTCCTCCGGCAACAGCAGCGTCGTGCGCTGCGGGGAGCGGTATCTCATCGTGGATATGGGCAAAGGCGTCCGCACCACCGGCGCAGCCCTCAAGGAGCTGGAGCTGAACATCTCCGACTGCGACGGCATTCTTGTCACCCATGAGCACAGCGACCATGTGAAGGGCCTTTCCACCTTCCTGAAAAAATATCCGCTGCCGGTGTACGGTGCAGAGGAAACGCTGGAATTTCTGGACGCAAACGGGGTCGTTCCCGCCAGCTGCGACCTGACGGCCCTGACGCCGGGCAGGGAAGAGGACATCGGTGTCTTTGGGGTCAAAGCTTTCCCCACCAGCCACGACGTCCCCTGTGTGGGCTACCGCATCCACACCCCCGACGAGAAGACCATGACCATCGCCACCGACCTCGGTGTGCTGACTCCTGCCGTACATGAAGCCCTCTCCGGCTGCGACCTTGTGGCCCTCGAGAGCAACTACGACCTGCATATGCTCCGCAGCGGGCCGTACCCCTACTACCTGCGCGCCCGCATCGAGTCGGTCCGGGGCCACCTCTCCAACGACGAGTGCGCGGCAAAGCTGCTGGAACTCATCCAGGAGGGCTGCAAGAAGTTTGCCCTCTGCCACCTCTCGCAGGAGAACAACACCCCTATGCTGGCGCTGCAGACCGTCTTTTCCACCCTCGGTACGGCGGGCGTCGTGCCGGACAAGGATTGTATCGTCCAGACCCAGCGTCGGAATGAAGTGAGCCCCGCGCTGGCGTTCTGACACTATAAAATCAGAGCAGGAAAAGGAGAAAAGAGCCTATGTCGTACATCATGGCGCTGGACGCCGGAACCACCTCGAACCGCTGTATCCTGTTCAATAAGGCAGGCGAGATCTGCAGCGTCGCGCAGAAGGAATTTGCCCAGTATTACCCGAGACCCGGCTGGGTGGAACACGACGCCAATGAGATCTGGGCCACCCAGCTGGGCGTGGCCCTCTCGGCCATGAACAAAGTCGGCGCCCGAGCCGAGGACATCGCCGCCATCGGCATCACCAACCAGAGGGAGACCACCATCGTCTGGGACAAGGAGACCGGGGAGCCCATCTGCCACGCCATCGTCTGGCAGTGCCGCCGCACCAGCGAATACTGCGACGAGCTGAAAGCCCGGGGCCTGACGGAGAAATTCCGGCAGAAGACCGGCCTCATCATCGACGCCTATTTCTCGGCCACTAAGCTCAAGTGGATACTGGATCATATCCCCGGTGCCCGCGAAAGGGCTGAGCGGGGAGAACTGCTCTTCGGCACCGTGGAGACCTGGCTCATCTGGAAGCTGACCTGCGGAAAACTGCACGTCACCGACTATACCAACGCCAGCCGCACCATGATGTTCAACATCCACACGCTGGAATGGGACGATGAGATCCTGCAGGAGCTGAACATCCCGAAATGTATGCTCCCGAAGCCGGTGCCGTCCAGCGGCTTTTATGAGTACGCTGACCCGATGCACTTCGGCGGCGAGATAAAAATTGCCGGTGCGGCAGGCGACCAGCAGGCGGCCCTCTTCGGCCAGACCTGCTTTGCCTCCGGCGAGGCGAAGAACACCTTCGGCACCGGCGGCTTTTTGCTCATGAACACCGGTGAGACGCCGGTCACTTCTCAGAATGGCCTTGTCACCACCATCGCCTGCGGCCCCGACGGCAGGGTGAATTATGCGCTGGAAGGCTCTATTTTCGTGGCCGGTGCGGCCATCCAGTGGCTCCGCGATGAGCTGCGCCTACTGGAAGAGGCCCGCGACTCCGAGTATATGGCCCAGAAGGTCAAGGACACAAACGGCTGTTACGTCGTGCCGGCCTTCACCGGCCTCGGCGCGCCCCACTGGGACCAGTACGCCCGCGGCACCATCGTGGGCCTCACCCGGGGCTGCAACAAGTACCACATCATCCGCGCCACGCTGGACAGCATCTGCTATCAGGTCAACGACGTCCTCCGCGCCATGGCAGCGGACTCCGGCATCGCCATGAAGTCTCTCCGGGTGGACGGCGGCGCATCGGCCAATAACTACCTCATGCAGACCATGGCCGACATCAGCGACCTCGAAGTCAAGCGCCCCCGCTGCGTGGAAACGACGGCGCTGGGCGCGGCCTATCTGGCCGGCCTCGCCGTAGGCTACTGGCAGTCCGCCGAGGACATCACCCGCAACTGGTCGGTGGACCGTGTGTTCCGCCCGGCCATCTCGGAAGAGGAACGCACCAAGCGCATCAAGGGCTGGAATAAGGCTGTCCGCTGCGCCTATCACTGGGCCAGGGACGAAGAGGAATAAGAAGAAAAATAAAACGGTCGGAGTTACCTGACGAGTAACTCCGACCGTTTTTTGTTATTGGGCAGCTTGAGCGAGGGAAAACCACGGCTTGCAGAGAACATAATGCTCCGACGAACCGTGGTTTGAATTTATATCATCTTAAAGTCAGGAGTCGATCTCGCCCTTGGAAAGTGCGATGACACATTCAGTATGACTTTCATTGTCCAAACACAGATCAATGTCGCTTTCAACGATAGGCAGTCGGAATTTGATGGATTTGAGCCACTGACCGTTGGGCTGACGCTCCGGGTAGATCTGAATTTCAGAAATCAGATGTTCCATCAGCTTTTTGCGTTCAAGGGGATTCATCACATTGTAGAGCTTTTCAAAGCAGATGAGAACTTTGTAAATGTTATCGCCTGTGATTTTATCCGCTTCGATAGCCTGCTTCTTTGCACGGGCATCCATCAGATTGTTTTCGGTTTCCTCGATTTTATCGTACATCTTGTAAAGCCGCTCGTCAAGGTCAGATTTGCGGATGATGTAGTGGCGGTCATCCGGATCAAGTGTGTCGATCTCCTCCATGATTTTGGATTTGACGGAGTAATACTGCCGCAACTGCTTTTCAGCGGCAGTAATTTCCTGTTCAATGGCAGTGGTGTCCACTTTGCTATTGATCTTCTCCTGCATCATGGCGGCAAACTTTGGATTGCTGACTAGTTTGATGATAACCTCCACCACGGCGTTGTCCAGAACTTCTTCCTGAATTTGCTTGTTGAAATCGCATTTTTGCCCACGTTGCATCTTGCGGTGCTTGCAACTGTAATAAGAGAAAGATTTATAGGGTGTGCCATCTTTCTTTCGTTTGGTGCATTTGTTGCTGTACATTCCAGCACCGCAAATGGGGCACTTGACAAGGGCGGATAATAAATGCGCCTGTTCCGTCTTGCTGCGGTTGACTGGTTCGTATCGTTTGGACTGCGCCAGTAGCTTAATCTGTGCGGCGTTCCACAATTCTTCTGATACGATGCCCTCGTGCAGGCCGTCCACCAGCAAATAATTCTCCTGTGGAACCTGATGATATTCGTTCCGGGTGCCGTGAATCTTTTCGAGTTTGCGGCGACCAAAGGCGATTTTTCCGCAGTAGACGGGGTTCTTCAGGATGGCCCGAATCAATGTTGCGCTGAAAAGGGGAGAGGTGCCATTTTGACGAGCAAGTTTCTGAAAGCCGTGGGTCTCCAGATATTTGGAAAGACCATTTGCACCTGTGTCGGTGTTTACATATTGCTCAAAAATCGTGCGAATGGCAGGGGCTTCATCCTCATTGATTTGCAGCACACCGTCAACCAAACGATAGCCATAAGGCGCAAAACCGCCGTTCCAGCGACCTTCCCTTGCTTTCTGGATACGACCTTCCATAGTTTGGACACGGATATTCTCACGCTCGATCTCAGCGACAGCAGACAAAACGGAAATCATCAGCTTGCCAGCGTCTTTAGAAGAATCAATGCCGTCCTCCACGCAGATGAGGTTGACCCCGAAATCCTGCATGACCTGCAAGGTAGACAACA
>OODO01001413.1_pt1 | contig 16373 bp, 12 predicted proteins | sample 1671261 | NCBI WGS metagenome assembly OODO01 (sample SAMN06348138, study PRJEB24527) | human gut metagenome | biome: human gut; feature: ankylosing spondylitis patient; material: feces | host: Homo sapiens | place: China | collected 2015-10 | reverse complement strand
CCGGGCAGCTCCTGCGCCGCCGCCACGAGCACACTCACCGCCGGCATCAGACGGTCAGCGATGACAAGTTTCTTGAAAAAGCCCCACGCCATCAGGAACACACCGGACACAAAGCCATTCGGTGAAAGGCGGTGCGGGCTGTCCAGCTGCGGCATCAGCTGCTTCCACGTCGTAATCGGCCCCTGCGTCATCTGCGGGAAAAAGCCCACAAACAGCAGGACTTTCGCATAGTTCTTTTCCGGCGTAACCTTCCCGCGATAAACGTCGATGAGGTAGCCTACGCTCTGGAACGTGAAGTACGACAAGCCGATGGGGACAAGCAGCCCGTCCGGCAGTGCTTCCATCTGCGATAGCGCCTTCATCAGCACCATTGCGCCGAAAACCGTGACCATTCCGCCGACAAGCAGTGCGCGGCAAACGCCCCTGCGCTCCGAAAACCGCCCCATCAGGCGTGCGCAGCCCCAAATCAGCAGCGTTTCCGCCGTGAGGTACGCTGCCCCCTGCCAGCCGCAGAGCAGCCAGAACGCCGCACTGCCCGCCAGCAGCGCCCACTTGCGCACGCGCATCGGCAGGATGTAATACACCACAGCCAGCGCAGCAAGAAACCCCAGAAATTCAAAGGATACGACGCTCACAATCCCAGCTCCTGTCTGAGCCGCACGCGGTCGATTTTTCCGTTCATCGTCTGCGGAAACTGCGGCAGATGGTAATACACATCCGGCAGCATGTATTTCGGCAGCCGCCGCTTGAGTTCGCCCCGAAGCGCCTTTTCGTCGTCCTCGCCGGAATAGCAGCAGACGATTTGCTGTGTCGCAGCCTGATAGAAGCAGCAGCCCTGCGTCACCGCCTGACACGCCTTGATTGCGCACTCGATTTCGCCCAGTTCAATTCGATAGCCCTGCTTCTTGATTTGGCTGTCCTTACGCCCAAGAAACATCAGTTCGCCGCGCTCGTTGTATGCGCCGAGGTCGCCCGTTTTGTACATCCGCTCCGGAATCCCCCGCGCGTCCGGATGCTGGACAAACGCTGCCGCCGTTTTTTCCGGCGCATTGTAGTATCCGGCGGACAAACACGTCCCGGAGACGCAGATTTCGCCCTCCACCAGCGTAATGCGCGTATTTTCGCACGGAAAGCCAATCGGCAGCGGCTCGCCGTCCTCGAAGGTGCGGTCAACACGATACCACGAGCAGACATCCGTGATTTCCGTCGGGCCATACATATTCACAAAATCCGCATCCGGCAGGGAGCGCCGCCAGATATTCAGCTGACGGTTCGGCATCACCTCGCCGCAGAAGAACACCCGCTTGACCCCGCGCGGACGTCCATCCTTTACTACACCGAGATTCGCCGGGTGCATCAGCGCCGATGGAACCCAGAACAGCGTGTTAATCTGCCGCTGCTCCAATTCGTCCATCATCCGTGCCGGGAACAGGAAGTCCTTCTGGGGCAGGAAGTAGACGTATGCGCCGCTTTTGAGCGTGCAGAAAATATCCAGCACCGAGTTGTCGAAATACAGCGGCGCCTGATTGCCGAAACGTGCGGTTTCATCGAGCCGCAGCGCGGGGACTGCCCATTCCACGAAATCCAGCACCGAGCGATGGCGAATCGCAACGCCCTTGGGATGCCCGGTCGAACCGCTGGTGAACAGCACATACTGCAAATCGGTATCAATGATGTCCCGCTGACGCGCCGCAAGCAGCGATTCGTCAATATCGCAGGACACCGCTGTTTCCGCGGAGACGCAGGGCAGTTTTCCCGCCGTATCCGCCCATATCGGCGCTTTGCCCGCATCAGTCAGCAGAAGCGCCGGATGCAGCGCATCCAGAATCAGCTGGACACGCTGCTGCGGCATCTGCACATCAATGATGGTATAGAAGCACCCAGCTTCCAGCACGCCGAGCATTGCCGCGACAGTCATCGGGCTTTTGTCCATGCACAGCGCAACGGGAACACGCGGCGGGAGCTGCCGCGCCAGATAAGTGCCGATGCGTTTCGCCGCATCGTGCAGCTGCCGCCACGTCAGACACGTTTTTTCGTCCTCAAACGCCGCCGCATCCGGCTTTTTTGCCGCCCAACTATCCAGCCATGGCAGCACACAGCGCATCATGCCTGCTTCCGGCAGCTGTTCACCAGCGCCAGAATTGCCTCCGCGCTGTTGAAGTTCTCCGGCTCCACCTCTCCTGCGTCAATGCGCACATCATAGGCTTCTTCCAGCGCTACGATGATTTTCATCAGCTCCAGCGAGTCAATCAGCCCGTCATCGACCATATGCCGCTCATGCGCAAAGTCGATTTCGTCGTTCACATCCTGCAAAATCGTCAGCAGACGCTCCATTTTCTCGTTCATCCTCCATCGTCCTCCTATCTTTCTGCGAAATTGTATATTTGTCTTATTTTTAAGCTAATAGCACCAGAATATACATGTGTGTTTATTATTCGACAAGCACCAGACGAATTCCTTCTCCGTCCTCTGCGCTTGCAAAGAATTTCGCTTTTCCCGCAAATCTGAAAATAGTAGAAAAAAACTGCCGCGCAAAATCAGAACTGCGCGGCAGCATGGAATGGATTTACGGATTCAGCCGTTCTTCCGTCTGGCTGTCGAAAATGTGGAATTTCCCCTTTTCAATGTTCAGCGAAATCGTCTTGCCGATGACCGTGCTGCCGCCCGCAATCTTTGCCACCAGCATCTGACCCGCCGCTTTCAGATATACGATGAAGCCATCGCCCAGCGGCTCAACGCTGTCCACCGTACCCTCGATTTCGCCCTGACCTTCCGGCGCGAGCGTCAGTTCCGACGGGCGCAGACCGACGATAACCTCCTTGCCTTTGTACTGCTGCATCAGCGCGGTCAGGTCATCCGGCACGGACAGCAGCAGTTCGCCGCACTGGAACGCCAACGAACCGCCCTTTTCCACAACCTTGCACGTCAGCTTGTTAATCTGCGGTGTGCCGACAAAGCTCGCAACGAACAGGCTGTTTGGATGCGCATAGAGGTCGTTCGGCGTCCCCTGCTGCATGATGTGACCATCCTTCATCAGCACGATGTGATCCGCCATCGTCATGGCTTCGGTCTGGTCATGCGTGACGTAGATGGTGGTAACGCCAATCTTCTTCAGCTCATAGCGCACCTGATCGCGGAGCTTCGCATCGAGGTTGCCAAGCGGCTCGTCCAGCAAGAACACCTGCGGATCGCGCACAAGCGCACGTCCCAGTGCCACACGCTGACGCTGACCGCCGGAGAGCTGCGCCGGCTTGCGGTCAAGCAGTTCATCCAGACCCAGCATCGCGGACATCGAGTTCACGCGCTTCTCGATTTCTTCCTTCGGCGCTTTCTTCGTTTCCAGCGCAAACGACATGTTCTTGCGCACAGTCATGTTCGGATACAGCGCATATTCCTGGAACACCATCGCGATGTTGCGCTCCTGCGGCGGCACGAATTTCTTTTCCTTGCCGCGCTCGTCGAGCTGGTTCATCGCTTCATTCCCGAAACAGATTTCGCCGTGAACCGGATGGAGCAGACCCGCAATGCAGTACATTGCAGTAGACTTGCCGCAGCCGGACGGCCCCAGGAAAACACAGAATTCGCCGTCCTTGATTTCCAGATTCATGTCCTTGATGACATAGGACTTGCCCTTGTTGTAGGTCACGTCCATGTTCTTAATCGTAATCGCTGCCATGGCGGACTTCCTTTCTTTCCCTCAGTGCTTATTGACCGAATGCGGCCACTTCAATGCCGAAACCGTAATCATACAGCGGATTTTCGATGTCCTTGGGCAGGTCTTCGCGCTGGAGCATCACCTGATCCATCGTCGCAGGAATCTGCCACGGCAGTTTGCCGGAAATCGCGCAGTCACCGAAGAGCGCGTGCGCCACCGCTTCCGCGCCCGCCGTCACGCCGGGACGGTAGACAATCATCACCGCGTCGGACGCGGCATCCACCGGCGTCATGACATATGCGCGATTCATCAGCACGACGGACACGACGTTCACGCCGGACGCATCGAGTTTTTTCAACAAATTCTGCTGTTCTGCGGGGAATTCCAGCGTTGCCGTGCCCCACGCGGGTTCGTGCGTGCCGCTCGCTTCACCGACGACGACAATCGCAGTCGTACCCGCCGGGTACGAATCGGCAATCAGCGTTTCGTCATCGCCGATGTAGGTCACGTTGTCCGCACCCGCCCGCTTGCAGATGGCATCGTAGATGGACTTGCCTTCCGTCTTCAAGCCTGTCTCGGAGGAAATCTTCCAGCCGCTTGACAGCGCATCAACGTTCTTTGCCAGCGCGCCCACGACCAGAATCTGCTGACCTTCCAGCGGCTGCTGGTTCTCATACTTCACCAGCGTAACCGCCTTTTCCGCGGCTTCCATTGCCTTCTGATAATGCTCTTCGCTGCCGACAACCTGCGCAATTTCGTCCGCGTCGGTGTAGGGGTTCTCGAACACGCCCAGCCGGAACTTCGCCAGCAGCAGACGGCGGCAGCGATCCGTCAGCAGCGACGGGTCAACCTGATCCACCATGCGGGTGACGTCGCGCTGACCCATGCCGCCCATGACGTCCGCGCCCGCCTGCATCGCCACGATGTGGTTCAGACCCCAGTCGGTCTGGATAATGCCGTCGTAGCCCAGACGGCCGCGCAGAACATCGTTCATGACCACAGAGGATTCATGCGCGTAATTTTCCACCGCGTCGCCGCCCAGATACGGGACGGTCGAATAGCCGTAAGGCATGATGGACGCGGGATGCACCGTCAGCGCCGCCTCAAAGATGTTCAGGTGCAGCGCGAACGTTTCGTCATCGAACACCAGCGGAGAACCGTCCACGCCGCCCGTCTGCGGGCCGGAGCCGGGGAAATGCTTCACGCAGGACATGACGGAATCAACGCCAATGCCATCCGTGCCGTTCTGCAAGCCCGTAATCGCCGCGACGACCATCGCCTTGGCAGTATTCGCGTCTTCGCCGTAAGTTTCCTGATTGCGCCCCCAGCGCGGGTCAGTCGCCAAGTCCGCGTTCGGAGAGAGGCTCATGCGGACACCCAGCGCCTTCATTTCCTGCCGCTGAATGTCTGCCAGCTCCTGCACGAGTTCCGCGTCGCCCGTCGCGCCCAGCGTGATGGCGTCCGGCAGAATCGTCGTGTCGTTAATCCAGCTTGCACCAATGACCGAGTCCATGGAGAAGACAACCGGAATACCCAGTTCGCTTTCTTCGCACAGGGACTGGACGTAATTCATCTTCTCGCCCGCCGACTCCTTGCTTTCCGCAAAGTAGGTGTACGTCAGCGCAAAGCCGATGTCCAGATCGCTGAACCAGCTTTCTTTGAGCGTGACCAGCGTCATGTGCGCCATCTGCGCCGCCTTGTTCTTGTCGCTCATGCGGCTCAGCAGGTCTTCCGTGCGCTCTTCAGGCGTCAAACGCCAGTCTTCATACGGGTCAAGCTCGCCGTTTTTGTTCAAGTCCTTGAACTTGTATCCGTCCTGCTCCAGAATATCCAGTCCGGCAGTTTTCAGCACAATCTGCTTTCCTTCATATTCCTGCACGACCGTCGTCAATTCGACGACATTGCTTTCTTCCTCGTCCTCTTCCGCCAGCACACCGGGCGAAAGAAGCATCATCGCGGAAAGGGAGAGCGCCGCGACGCTTTTGAGCAGTTTTTTCATGAACCTTTCCTCCTTGTTGATTGCGCCGCGCATTACGACGCTGTGACCGCGCCTGACATCTGACCGCTGATGAGGTACTTGCCCATGAAGATGTACAGCACCAGCACCGGCAGCGCCAGAATCAGCGAGCCTGCCATCTGCACGTTGAATTCCGCCGCCATCGTGCCCGCCAGCTCGTTCAGCGCAATGGTCGCGGGTTTGGAATCATAGCCGCCGAGCACCAGCGCGAACAGCATCTCATTCCAAATGGACGTGCACTGGAAGACAAAGACCGTAATCGTCGCGATTTTCGTGTTCGGCAGGACGATTTTGCGGTAAATCTGCCATACGCCGTTGCCGTCGATCATCGCCTGACGAATCAGCGCGTCCGGCACGTCGGCGTAATACCCGCGCATCATGACCGTACACATCGGCATACCGAAGACGGCGTGAACCAGCACAAGACCCCAGAGGTTATCGTAGAGGTCAAGGGCGTTGATGGTCTGCAAAAGCGGAATCAGAATCGCTTGGAAGGGCAAGTATGTTGCCGCGACCAGCGCGATAAAGAACACGTTGTTGAACCGGAACTTCCACTTGCTCAGTGCGTAGGCACAAATCGAGCCGAGGAATACCGATCCCGCCGCACCGAAGAGCGTCACCAGCAGGCTGGTCATCAGCGGCTGCGCAAGCTCCTCCATCGCGCTCTCGTAACCCTCCATTGTCCACTCTGACGGCGGTGTGATGGGCGTGGTCGTCATCACTTCACTGTTGGACTTGAAGGACGTCATCACCGTTCCCCAGAACGGCAGCATGTAGAAGACCAGAAACGCAATCATGATGAGGTAGTACACCACATGCAGTACGGTCATGTGCCACTTGGGTTTTATTTTCGTCGTCTGTGCCGATTGTTCCTGCTTGCTGCGCTCAATACTCAAATTATTTTGCATTTCATGCTCACTTCCTTCTGTTCGTCCAGTAGGTCAGCGGCAGAATCAGCACCAGCACCAGCGCAAGCAGGAAGCAGCTGATTGCCGCGGAATACGCGAAGTTGTTGTTCTGGAACGCTTCATTGTACATCCAAATCGGCAGCGTCCACGCGGCGGAGGTGGTGTAACCCACCAGCGACACGATGAAGTCAAACGAGCGCAGTGCGTACATCGCCAGAATCGTGATGCAGGAACCCATCGCGCCCTTAAGCTGCGGAATGATGAGCTTGAAGTAGATGCGCGGCATATACGCGCCGTCCAGCTTCGCGGCGTTGATGACGTTGACCGGCACGTTCTTGATGGCGGCGAGGAAGATGACCGCGACGTAACCGGAGAACTGCCAGACCATCGCAATGATGATGGACAGCATGATGGTGGAGTTGCTCGACGCCCACATCAGGTGTCCAGCTTTCATCGCGGCGGATACATCCACGCCCAGAATTGAGAGGAAGGAATTCAGCACGCCGCCCGTTGGACGGTACATGTACGCCCAGACCGTGCCGGTCACGACGAAAGACAGCGCGAACGGCAGCAGAATCAGCGTGCGGAACAGCGCCGTGCCGCGAAGCCCCTGATCCATGATGAGCGCCAGCCCCAGACCCAGCAGGAGGCACAGCGGAATCAGGCAGAACAGCAGCAGCGTATTGCGCAGCGACGGCCAGAAGTCGGGGCTGGAGAACATCTTCGCGTAGTTGCCGAAGCCGCCCCAGCCGTAGCTTGCTTCCAGCTGCCCCGACTCCCAGTCGGACACGGAAACCCACAGGTTCCAGCCCAGCGAGACATACACGAAGTAAATCAGCAGCGCCGCCGGGATGCAGATCCAAATCAGCGGATGCCGCTGGAGAAAGTGGTGTACAGGGCCGACTGTTTTAGGCGCAAAGCGCAGCAGCAGCTGGTACACGAGAATCACCGCGACGATGATGGCGCAGAGAACCCAGAACCTGTCATGGGAAAAGGTCATGAACGCCAGATTCTCAAAAAATTCAGAAAATTGTTCCATGGGCAAATCCCCTTCTGTTGCATTCTGTTCGAGGTTTTGCTATCAGCTTTGAAGAAAGCCCGTACAGGCTTGGGCAATTCCGCTGCGCCTGTACGGGCTGATACATCATTCGCCGTAGCTCAGACCCCAGCCGTAGTCATACAGCGGGTTTTCAAGGTCGAAGGACACATCGCCCTCCTGATTGCGGACAGAATCCATATCCCGCGGGAACTGCAAGGGCGTCTTGCCCGTGGGATTGTTCAGCCCGAAGAGCGTTTCCGCAATCGCGATGCCGCCCTGCGAGCCCGGATAGTACGCTTCCAGAATCGCGTTCGTATTCTCGTCGCACCACGTCAGGATGTAGGGACGTCCGCCCGTGACGACCGTCACCATCGGCTTGCCGCTGGCTTTCGCCGCTTCGAGGATTTCCTGCTGACTGCCGGTGATTTCCAGCGTGTCGTAGCCCCACGGCGGATCGTGCTGGTAGCTCGGTTCGCCGACGGACACGATGATGATGTCCGCATCCTTCGCCAGCTCTGCAATGCGCTCAACGTTGTCGGATTCATAGATGACCGTTGCGTTTTCGCCTGCGTAAGCCGCCACTGCGTCCGCAATGGTCAAGCCCTCCTGCGCGGAAGACCAGCCGCCGACCAGCGAGTCCATATCGCCGGCGCGCGGACCGCAGACCAGAATCGTCTGCTTCTCGTTCTGTTTAAGGGGCAGGATGCCGTCGTTTTTGAGCAGCGTCATCGCCTTGCGCGCCGCTTCAAGGTTCACCGCCTGATGTTCCTCGTTACCGACGAACTGCACGGCGTACTCCACGTCGCAGTAGGGATTCTCGAACACGCCCAATTCAAACTTCGCCTTGACGATGCGCGTTGCCGCCGCCGTCAGGATGTCTTCGTCAATCTTGCCCGCGTTTGTCAGCTCTTCCATCTGGTCAATCAGGCGGATGGATTCGCCGCCGATGCCGTCCACACGGCTCTCGGTGATGCCAATCAGGATGGCTTCTTCGTCGGACACTTCTTCACCCATCATCGTGCCGCGGCCTTCCTGAATCGCCCAAATCATGCCCCAGTCGGTCTGGATGATGCCCTCAAAGCCCATTTCGTCGCGCAGCAGGTCTTGCAGCGTCGCCTTCGAGCCGATGGCGGAGTTCTCCATGTCCAGCTCCAGCGGGACAGAGTAGTACGGCATGATGGAAGCAATGTTGACTTCCAGCGCCGCATAATACGGCTTCAGGTGAATTTGCAGCGTTTCCGCGCTCGAAATGATGGGCGAGGTGTCCTTGCCCTCCATCTGCGGACCTGCGCCGGGGAAATGTTTCATGCAGGCCACGATTGCGCCGGTGTTCAGCCCGTCGCGCCCATTCTGGAACGCAACGACCTGCGCCGTGACCATCTTCGTCACAAGGTCAGGGTCTTCGCCGAACGTCTCCATGACGCGCCCCCAGCGGGGTTCGGAGGCAATGTCGGCTTCGGGAGACAGCGTCATGCGAACGCCGATGGCGATATGCTCATCGCGGGCAATTTCCGCCAGACGGGTGACAAGGTCTTCGTCACGGGTTGCCGCCAGCGCCAGATTATGCCCGGTAACGGTCGCGCCGGAGACGTAAGACAGGCCATGCACGGAGTTCAGACGTGTGCTCTTCCGATCTCAGGCCATGCACGGAGTCCATCGACACCAGCACCGGCACGCCCAGACGAGACCCCTCAGCATACTCCTGAATCGTGTTCATGGACACCGCAGCCGCTTCCACGCTGTTCAGTTCGCGAATCAGCAGCATGCCGATGCCTTCCTTATTGCACCACTTGTTCAGGTAGGATGGAATCTTGCCATCGGCGCGCGGCAGGTACGTCGGGTGCTGCATCTGCGCAATTTTCTCGCGCACCGTCATCTGCCCGACCAAGTCCGCCGTGCGGGTGTCAGCATCCAGTCGCCAGTCCTCGTAGGGGTCAAGCGTGCCGTTGCTGTTCAGATCGATAAACTGGTAGCCGTCAACTTCGATGATGCTCTTCACATGGGGATTGAGTGTCGGCTGGGTGTAGGTTTTTTCCTCCGCCATTGCGGGAGCAGCCCACAGTCCGGCTGTAAGCGTCAGCGCACCCAGCATCGCCAGCGAGCGCCGCATCCATTTCTTAGTCAACAAGGTCCCATTCTCCTTTCACGCCAGCTTCCTTGAGGATGTTGACGATCTTATTCGCGAAATATTCCGCGTCGTGGTCACTGGACGTAGCGAACTCCTGCACCTGTGTCTGAAGGCTCATAGACGCGCTCCAAGGCAGCGCCGTGCCGTGGGTGAAGCTGGGATAGCTGCGGATCGTGTCGCTGATCAGCTCATTCTTGAACTTAAGGGTCAGTTCGTTGTAGCAGTCATCCGGGGTATCGGTGTAGGGCGAAATGGATTCCTTCAAAGCGGAGAACCGCTGCTGAACCGGCGTGCTGGACACGTTGTACGCCCAGCGCAGACCCGCCTCGACGTCCGCCGAGTCATTGCTGACGACGAAGCCGTCGATGTTCATGCCAAACCAGCCGTCCGTGCCGGGGAACGTGAAGATGCCGTAGTCCTTGCCGTATTCCTGACCCATGCTGGTCATCAGCGGCTGCATCCAAGTGCCCATAATCTGCATGGCATACGTCCCGGCGACAACCTGACCGCTCGCTTCGTACCAGTCGCGGCTGGAATGGTCGGGCGCGACGTAATCCATCAGCTTGGCGTAGGTCGTCAGCACCTTCGTCACGTCCTCGACGTTATAGATGCCGTTGATGAAGTCCTGATAGATTTTAGGGTCAGTGCCCATCATGATGTCCTCGAACACCTGGCACGCCGGCCAGCCCTTGCGGTCGCCAAGGTCGATCGGGTACTCGCCGTCGGGCATTTTCGCCGCCAGCTGGTCGCAGATGTCCCAGAACTCGTCCCATGTGATGTTCTCGTGATCCGGAATCGCAATCCCGTACTTCTCGAACACATGGATGTTGTAGAAGATAACATTCGTCTTGTGGATGCCAATCGGCACGACGTAGTTCTTGCCGTCAGGCGCGGTCAGCAAGTCCTTGATGCCCGGCAGGATGCGCTCGTTGAGCTTCGCGTAGTCCCACAGCTTGGACAAATCCAGCAGCATGTTCGCATCGAGGTACGGCTGAATTTCCTGACCGGGATGCGCCTGGAATGTTTCAGGACTCTTGCCCGCCTGCTGAAGTACCTTGACCTTCATGACCATGGCGCCGCCAGCGCCGCCCGGAATGGCGTTCGACTTCGTTTTCACCTTGCCGTACGCGCCTTTGAATTCGTCGATGACGGATTCAATCGCATCCTTTTCGCCGCCAGCCGTCCACCAGTGGTAGACGTTGACCGTGCCTTTCGCAGAAACATCCTCCAGCACAGCGGCGAAATCAATGTCATCGGCGCTGCGCTTCTCGCGCTTGGCGGCAAAAGCACTGGTCGTCAGCGACGTAATTGCCAGCACACCCGTCAGCAGCAGCGCACCGAATTTTTTCAGCTTCATTGCTTGTTCCTCCTCTGAGAATACAGGGAATCTGTTACTCTTCCACGAACGTCATCGTCGCCCACAGGCTGGGGTTCTCGTCCACGTTGTGCATTGTGGGCTTGCGGTCGCGGCCATCCAGCTGCGCGGAGTACTGCATCCGCAGGCTGTGAATGCCGGGGCACGGCAGGTCAACGTCAAGGATGGAGAAGTCAAAGCCAACGGTCGTGCCCGCAGCGGGAACCAGCTGCGCGATCTTATCATTGGAGAGGTTGTGCAGCGGGATCTTGCTTTCAAGGATGTAGCCGCCCATTTCCTTGTCGCGGACGGTCACGGCTTCGTAGTCGTCGAACACCAGCTCGTCACCGTATTCACCCTGTGTCTCCCAGCCGAGATTGTCAGCGATCATGTCGCGGTCAATATAGTTGAAGAAGTCATATTCGTCCGTGGACTGCACGATGCGCCAGTCGGTCGCTTCGTACGCTGTACGGTTCGGGTCGGCGTTGGGGTTGGTGCTGAAGAAGAGGATGATGGCATCCAGTTCATCCAGCGGGAAACCTTCGCGGTAGACAAACGGTGTGTCATCCCACACCTTCGCGGCGATGTAGAGGTTCTCTTCATCCCACATGGCGTAGATTTCCATCGAGCAGTCCGCTTCGCCGTCCCAGTGCTCAATCTGATCGACAATCTGCTTCTCACTGTCAATGCGCAGGCAGCGGCTCGTGTCCCTCTCGCTCAGGTCGCCGTCAATGACGACGTTCTTAGCGCGCGGGGCTTCCAGATTCGCGTCGGAATACGCCAGTGCAGCGGGGGCCGCAGCAAACATAGCCAGTGCCAGCACGGATGCGGCTGCCTTGCGAAGCCATCCAAAGTGTTTCATGTCTCGTTCCTCCCTTTCAACATCGGAAACAAACTCAATTCGCACCATAGCGGTGCTTTCGTGATTCAGTATAATCCCAGTGCCTGTTTTGAACAAGGGAAAATCCAGCACTGCTATTGGGAAAATTCAAAACACAACCAAACTTCTTTATGCGCTATTCGCTTTTTGTGCGCTTCAGTCAACACGGGGTACTTTTCTTTTGCATTTTCTCTGTGCATGTGCTATACTGCTTCCATCAGCACAATGCGAAATAGAAAGGACGGCATGTATGCGAAAACTGACGTGTATGCGAATGAGCGCGAAAATGACCATCCTGTTTTCTGTGATTGCCGCCTGCATGATTGCCGTCAACTCTGTTCTGGCGACGCTCTCCGAGATACGGAACATCCTGCTGTACGAGGAAGACAACCTGAACGCGATGGCGAGCAAAATTGTCGCGGCGTTCGAGCAGAACATCACCGTCATGGGCTATGCACTGGACGGCTTGAAACAGGATAATGACTTCATGGCTGCGCTCAATACCATCTACACATTAGGCGAAGACATGGAGACGACGTCCGAATACCATCAGGCACAGAACACGCTTTCCGCCGCGCTTTTCCATGAGCCGCTGAACGACTACTTCTATCGTATCAACGTGCTGACAATGGACGGTTTCTACCTGTCCAGCCGCTACGAAACGATTGGTCTGCTGGAAAACTACTCGGATGAGCTGCGCACCGTCATGCACCGTCTGCCCTACCTGAACGAGCGCAACCGGGGGCTGAGCCAGAAGACGCTTGTCCGCCCGCACATTGACCCGTGGTTCGTCGCGCGCCGGATTTCTATCTATACGCTGATGTCCCCTGCCGTCTATCACGGCAAACAGATCGGCTTTGTGGAGGTCAATGCGCTTTCAACCGACCTGTTCGACATTTTCTCCTCCAACGATATGGCAGGATTCCGCGCCACCGCCTACGACGCGGACGGCCGCCTGTTCCACCGCAGTTTCGATGACACCATCGACTACTCCGCCGCCGAATACGGCAGCATGACCGAGTGCAGCGACAAAAACGGCGACACCTACTACGTCGTCAAGGAGCACTGCAGCTGGCTGGGCTTCGACATTTATGCCGCCCAGCGTACCGCGGTTTTCGAGTCGTCCATCCACTCCGTCATCCTCCACCATGTGCTGGTCAGTCTGCTGGTGCTGTTCATCGCAGAAGTGTTCATCATCCTCTCGTCGCATCAGCTCAGCCGCTCGATTCTGCGCCTGACGCGCAAGGTTTCCCAGCTGTCCGACCCGGCGGCAATAGCTGAGCGTCCCCTGCTGCCCGAAGAAATGCCGAAGGTCACGAACCCGCGTGACGTGGAGATGCGCGAACTGGAGGACGTGTTTGACAAGCAGGTAATGGAGCTGAAAACTGCCATGCGCAACGATGCAGAACTGCGCGAGAGCAATCTCCGTTCACGGCTGAACGCGCTGCAGGCGCAGATTAACCCGCACTTCATTTACAACACGCTCAACATCATCTCCGCAAAGTCGATGGAAGCCGGGAACGAGGAGGTCATCGACATCTGCGGGAAATTCGCCCAGATGCTGCGCTACTCCACCGACCTGCGCAGCAAAACCGCGACGCTCCAGGAGGAAATCGCCCACGTTCGCAATTATCTGGCACTCGCGAAAGCTCGTTTGGAGGATCGGCTGGAATACACCATCGACATACCGGACGCTTTCTCGCATCTGACACTGCCGAAGCTCTCCCTTCAACCCATCGCGGAAAACGCCATTTCCCACGGCTATCAGGGGTCAAGCGGCACAATTCACATCACCATCTCCGGCACGGTCGATGAGGACGGCTGCCTGCATCTGCTGATTTGCGACGATGGCTGCGGCTTCGGGGAGGAAATTCTGTCGCATCTGCGGGAAGAATTCAGCCGCATTGAAGCGGGTGAACTGACCGAGCCGGAAAACACGTCCGCCCATATCGGACTTGTCAACACCTATCGCCGCCTGTTCTATTTCAGCCGCGGCGCAATTCGGATGCGCGTCCGCAATGACGGCGGCGCAGTGGTCGAACTGATTGAGACGCACACCAGTGAGGAGGAAGACGATGTACACCATTCTGATCGTAGATGATGAACGTCCCGCGCAGACGTTCATCAAAGCCATCTGCCAGAAATACTGCCCTGCGTTTGACACCATTCTGCTCTCCGGCAGCGCCGACGATGCCCTCCGGCTGATGGCGCAGCAGCACGTCCATGTGCTGGTAACGGACATCAGTATGCCGGGCATCAATGGCATTGAATTGGCGCAGCGCGTCCGGCAGCTGTATCCGCGGACACATACGGTGATTGTCTCCGGCTACGCGGAATTTGAGTTCGCGCGCGGGGCAATTCAGGCGGGCGTGGATGATTATCTGCTCAAGCCCGTGGAAATCCAAAGCTTCCGGCAAATTCTCGACCGAATCCGCGAAACACTCGACGCGGAAGCAAACAACCTGATGGAGGAAACGCTGACTCGCCTGCTCTGCGGTGAAGCAGTCGATGAACCGCTGCTCTGCTCTCTGTTTTCCAGCCGTATGATGCGCTTTGCGCTTGTCCGACAGGGTAATTTGTTCACCGTACGCTTCGCAAAATTCCGCACAGCGCAGCTTCGGCAGGTGCATCAGGCGGGCTGGATTGCGTTTTATGGGCGCGATGAACAGGAAACCATTCTCCTGCGCAGCAGTGCCGACCGGCAGAAGCGTTTCCCCGATGAACTGTCCGACCTGCTTAAAGCCGACTTTCCGGATCTGCCCTGTACGGCGATTTACGCGCCGGAAGATGCCGACATTCTCACCTTGCCGCAGTTTTTGAGCCGCGCTGCAGGGCGCATGGTGAATACCGTCGTCATCGGCAAGGGGCAGCTTGTTCCGCTGAACGCACCGCAAAGTGCCTTACAGCCGTCCGTCCTGTCCGCTGCGACAAAAAAGCGCCTTGCGTCATTCGTCCAAACAGGCAATACAAGAATGCTGAAAGAGCTGTTTGTGTCCCTTGCAATCGAGTGGAATCAGAACAGCCTGCCGCAGATTCAGGCGGAAGACTTATGCTACCAGCTAATTCTGTACACGGCGGACTTGGGCGTTCCCGGCCCCAAAAGGAAGCGCGAGCAGATTCTGCGCGAGGCAAACGAGCTATACGGCAGCGCCTCCTCCTACGGCGACCTGCTGGCGAGCCTGTACTCCCTGATTTTTGAGGAAGGGTTCATCCGCGACAAGAACGTCAGCGCGAACGAGCTGTGCGAATACACGCTGAATTACATTCGCGAGAACTACGCCCAGCCGCTGAGCATCCCGCGTATCTGCACCGATGTTGGCATCAGCCAGACGTACCTGTCGCGCCTGCTGCGCAAGTATGCCGGAACGACGTTCAACACCTTCCTGACGCAGTGCCGCATGGACGCCGCGAAGCAGATGCTGCGCGACCATCCGGATATTCTGCTGCATGAAGTGGCGGCTTGCGTCGGGTATGACGACCAGTCGTATTTCAGCAAAATTTTCCGCAATGAAACAGGCATGACGCCATCGCAGTATGCTGCGACGTTTGCGGCAGATGCGATGGCACAGCCGCCGAAAGCGTGATTTTTTCTTTTTTGCCGCCGATCAACTGGCGGCTTTTTTGCTTTTCATCCGTTTTTCATTGCGGAAAAAAGCGTCACTTTTGCCCGTTCCCCTTGCAAATCAAGCAAAAATCGGCTATGATAAGATTGTGGTATTTTGAGCCTGTGATAAGGCTTTTGACGGAGGGATTTCAGCGTGTCCGATAGATTATCGAAGATTCGCAATTTCTGCATTATCGCCCATATTGACCATGGCAAGTCCACGCTGGCTGACCGCATTCTGGAAACGACGGGCGTTTTCCAGAAGCGCGAGATGGTGGAGCAGATTCTGGACAGCATGGAGCTGGAGCGCGAGCGCGGCATCACCATCAAGTCCAAGGCGGTGCATATGCACTATACCGCCAAAGACGGCAAAACCTACACGCTCAACCTGATTGACACGCCCGGTCATGTGGACTTCACCTACGAAGTCAGCCGTGCGCTGGCGGCGTGCGAAGGCGCGCTGCTGGTGGTGGACGCGACGCAGGGCATTGAGGCGCAGACGCTGGCGAACTGCTATATGGCGCTCGACCATGACCTCGAAATCATCCCGGTCATCAACAAAATTGACCTACCCAGCGCGCAGCCGGAAGAAGTCCGGCAGGAAATTGAGGACGTTATCGGGCTGGATGCGTCTTACGCGCCGTGCGTGAGCGCGAAAACCGGCCTGAACATCGATCAAGTGCTGGAAGCAGTTGTGAATTACGTTCCCGCGCCGCAGGGCGACGAGAACGCCCCGTTGCAGGCGCTGATCTTCGACTCGGTGTTCAACCCCTTCCGCGGAATCATCG
>OODO01001405.1_pt1 | contig 16461 bp, 16 predicted proteins | sample 1671261 | NCBI WGS metagenome assembly OODO01 (sample SAMN06348138, study PRJEB24527) | human gut metagenome | biome: human gut; feature: ankylosing spondylitis patient; material: feces | host: Homo sapiens | place: China | collected 2015-10 | reverse complement strand
ATGGTAGAAGATGTGAAAGGAAGAGGAGGAAGCGGATATGTTGTTAAGAAAGACAGCCTGGTTCTGGAAGAGTGGTTTAGCAGTCATTAGTTTTGTACTGATGTTTAGTATTTCGGGGTGTAGCGATACACCACCGGAAGAAGATACAGTTTCGGAAACAGTAATTGATGTTCAGGACGTTTCAGAAGAAGAACAGGAGAATGAAGAAGAAATTATAAACATCTGCATAGATCTTTATGACAAGGCAGCAGAGGAAAATAAGTTAGATGATTTGGAAATAATTCGGAGTATTGTAAATCGTCTTGGAGAAAACGGGTATCCTGCTGTTGACAGCAGAAATCAAGTGAATATGACGGAAGCGGAGCAGGTATTGGAATTTTGCAAAAAAGTGGATGCACAGGAAGAAGCAGAATTAACAATTCTTGAAATCAGTTATTTGGGCGGATTTGTAAAATATGATTTGCATACAAAAGACGGAAATGTAGATGTGGTCAGAAGCTATTATGGATACGAAAATGGAGAAATACAGAAAGAAGTTACTGGGAGGTATCAAGCAGAGTATTGGAATTATACAGAAGAAGGTTATCTGATGTTTTCTGGTGTCTGGTTTTCAGAAGAATTATACGTTCTTACATTGAGTGGAGTAGAGGAGCATACCGCATTACGAGTACAGCCATTGGATGAAACATATAGGGAACTGAGTCGGAAATATCTTCTTCCAATCAGCTTTGAACAGAATAATATGTTTATTGTGGATTGGAGTGAAGAAGATTTTGGGGATTTGAATTTCTATGATATGTATGACATTCTTTATCCAAAAGTGAATGGTCAGTATGTTCCTTATGTTGCAGATGACAATTTGTCAGTCAGTGCAGTTTATCGGATTCCAAAAGAGGAATTTGAAAGCGTTATTATGAAATATTTCAATATTGATAGTGAAACGCTGCAATCCAAAACTGTCTATGATTCGGAGGATTCGACCTATGAATACAAACCGAGAGGCTTCGAAGAAGTAGAGTATCCGGAATACCCATATTCAGAAGTAATCGGGTATACGGAGAACAGTGATGGAACAATTACACTTACTGCTAATGTGGTATTTCCATATTCGGGAAATTCCAAAGTATATGCTCACGAGGTTGTGATTCGTCCTTTGGAGGATGGCAGAGTACAATATGTATCCAATCGGATCATACCTTCCGAGGATAATAGTGAGGAAACATGGCACACACCCCGTTTGACAGCAGAGGAATGGGAAGAACTGTATGGAGGCGAATGATGGAAGATGTAAATTGGCTGTTGAAGAAATGGGGATTTCCGATTTTGATGTTGCTTATTGCGGTAATAGCAGGAGTGCTTTGTTGTGGAAAGCAGCACACGGAAGAACAGAAGGCGGCAGAAGAAGTGTGGGAGCCTCCGGTGGAAATCAAAGACAGTGAAACGATAACGGAAGAAGAAAGTGATACGGAAACTTCTATAGATTCAGCATATTGGCTTATTCCGCAAGCCAGTGATTGTCTTATTTCTGATGAGGAAAAGCAGCATCTACAAAGTACAGTTTTGTCGGCAGCAGAATCGGTTAAAGAAATCTATAAAAATGTGATAATTAAAGATGCTGCGAATTATTCCTCCGGTGTTAGTGAATTTACAAGCGAACAACGGAAAACGGTTGTGGAGCAGTTAGGAGCGGCCGGTTTGGTAAGTGTTGAAGAAGATACTAATATGCAGAACCCTGAAAAGATAGAAATGTTTTACTCAGATTATCTGAATGGGAAGGATTCAATGGTTACCATATTCGAAGTGCAGCGGGATGGACTGATTGGAGCATTTACTTTTATCTATCGGAAAGGTGAGTTACAGACCTATTACATAGGAATCCGGTGGAAAGAAGGCGGTATACCGGAGATACAGGGAACTTCGGTAAGTAATGTGACAGAAATTAAACTTACAGAAAAAGGGTATTTTATCTACGCATTTGAATATGTGATTGCACATGCAAGTTTGAGACAGTATTGGAGAATAGAGCCGCTTCCGGAAGACTGCCGGAAATTGACGCAAGAATACATATCAGGACTAAGCTATGTGAATTATAATGTGCTTGTCACAAACTGGGACAGAAGTAATGTAGAGGATATTCTTATGCCTTGTATGTATGAAGATATCTATCGGATTTATACTGGAGAAAATTTGAAAACAGAAAATTGGAAAATTCCAGCAGAAGAATATGAGAGGATAATGACTACCTATTTTCCGGTATCTGTAGAACAGTTGCGAGAACATTGTGGATATGATAAAGACAGCAACAGCTATGAATATGAGATGATTTATGCCAGCCCGTATCCACCTTTTGGAGAAGTAGTAGATTATACGGAAAATGCGGATGGAACGCTCACACTTATCGTAGATGGTGTATGGCCGGATTATAATTCTGACCTCGCTTTTAGAAATACGGTTGTAGTTCAGCCGTTTGAAGACGGAACTTTTAGGTATCTTTCTAATTCTATAGAGCAAATAGAATTGGAATTGCCGCCAATAGCAAAATCACAGCAAAGGTGATTTCGAAGGAAAGGATAATTTTATGGTATTAAAGAAAATGAATATTTTACTGATTACGGCATTTCTGATTGGGTGTTGTGTGTGTGCCTGTGGGAAGGAAGATAGTATTACAAGCGAAACTCTTGAGAAAGATACAGAAGAGGTATCTTCCACAGAGGAAACAAAAAGTGCAGAGGAAGAGGCTACAGAACAGTGGGAAAAGGGCTACAATCTTCCCGTGGACGAACAGGAAGCGGTGGAAGCTGAAAATGACTGTATAGAAATGATGGAACGTATTTCTGACATTTATGGAGATGCAGATAAAGGAGCAGCTTCTAATGTTGTTTTGGAAGATGAAACAATTTTTAAAATGCAGAAGAAAATAATGGAAACAGGATGTCCGGTTGCTACATTGGTTTTGTATTCTAATATGGGAAATTATGAAAATGTAGATAAATTTCTCAATGAATGCATGGATGGGAAAAGCGGCGCTGTAGTAATTTATGAGATATATGATGATGGTGGCGTAGGAAGAATGAAATTTATTTTCGATGGAACAGATATGTACATCGTAAGTACAAGAGGCGTTTGGAATGATAATAATACACCAGGAACATCATACATTTCTTACACCAGAATCAAAGAGTGGAAATATACGGGTAAAGGGTGGTTTTGTTATGAACTATGTGTACCAGAGTATCCGGAAGTAACTGAGATGGTGGATGGGAGCTGTCTGATCAGAGTAAAGCCAATGACAGAGGAACAGCGTGAAATGTCTGAAAAATGCGTGCGTGGTTTGGGATATCAGGGAAATAACCTCTTATGTTCCAATTGGGATACAGAGCATATGGAAGAACTGGATTATAATGGGATCTATGAATATCTGTATGCAATGAAATACCAGGAAAAGTTTAATTCTGAGAATTACCCAAATGGAATACCAAAAGAGGAATTTGAAAATTTAATTATGGAGTATCTTCCGGTGACGGCAGAGCAGATACGGGAATATGCGGTGTTTGATGAGAAAAACCAAACGTATTATTGGGCGCGACTTGGATGCTTTAATTATGCACCGACTTTCTTTGGAACTTCTCTGCCGGAGGTTATCGACATCAAAGAAAATGAGGATGGGACAATCACATTAACAGTTGAGGCGGTTTGCGACATGGTCATTTGTGATGATGCAGTCATAACCCATGAACTTACGGTAAGGTTTGCAGAGGATGGCAGTTTTCAGTATTTGGGGAATGAAATCCTAAATGACGGAATTATGCACATACCAGACTACCAATATCGAATTAAAGAATGATTTGATAATAGTTGTGTTTTGTGGTAATCTTACAGGCGTAAGAAAAGGAAGGAGGACACATGAAAAAATTAAAAGTAGTTGGAATATTGGCAGCAGTTGTATTAATAGGAGGAGTTGTTTCAATTCCGCTTATAAATAACCATACAGCCTATAAGGTGGAAAAGACATTATGTGAAATTCCGCTGCCAGAGGAAACGGAATTGATAGAGTCACTGTCACAAGCAGGGAAGCTGACAGGAAACGGAAATGGAATGCAGTATTTCGGAGCAATTCTAATTCGAAGTGACTTGTCTTTGGAAGAATTGGATGCTTACTATTCAAGGTACAGAAGTAATGAGTGGGAATGTTTGGTGAAAATTCAGGAAGGGCAGTCCATTGAGGGGATTGATCACGGGACACTACAATTTGCGGAAGAAATAAAGGACAGGGGTTATTACATTGTATATTCTTGGGGAAGTGGAAATTCTCTATTGGATGAATTGGATATACGTGGACACTAAAAAGGAGCAAGATGAATTATGAAATATATTTCCAAAATCAGTAAAATCAGTAGCTTCATATTTTACATATTTCTATTGTGCCAATTATGGCATTTATGCCAATATGGAAGCATTAGAAGTCATTTTTTCGGAGTAGTTATTTGTACAGTAGGTTTTACAGCGGCAGTTATTGTTTGGTTGGTTTCAAGAAGGAAGAAGTTAGAAGAGGATACGGAGAGGATAATTAACGATTGGGGGATTCCTTTTTGAATAGGAATCTCTTAACGTATTTAAGGGAAGGATGGAGTAAAAATGATTATAAAGTCTATTATGACCGATGAAGATAGAAAAGCATTAGAGTATATGCTTTCGTTAGAATATGCTATGCCATATCAATTACTTAAGACAAAAAATAATAGAAGGAAAATTATTTATATAATGACACCAGTATTATTTTTGTTATCAATCGGCTGCTATTTTGTAAAGAGTTATCCGATGTTTTATGTGGGAATGGGGATTTCTATTATTGCATTGATTTGGATTATTTGGTTTCAATCTAAGGGAAAAAAATTTGAAAATAATGTCCATGAATTTGTATGGAATAAATCAAGATATAACAAAGTGGAAATTGATGTTCAGGGAATAAAATTAGAAGATAAAAAGATCTGTGAACTTAAAGAAATAGATAGAGTCTTTTTGTACAAAGGTTTTTTCTTTCTCATAACGAATGAAAAGAAGTTACTTGTACTAAAAACAGTAGGTGTAGAGACAGAAGAACTTATTAAGATTATTAAAGAAGCTGATATCTTATTTGAAAAAAGAGAAGAACCATTTAATATTTATGAATATTGCAAAAAGTAGTAGTTAAAAAAGAAAAAACAATTAATAAGATAATGGAAAAAAACGAGTAAAAGTTAATTCTACAGTTAACCTTTACTCGTTTTTGTTATTTCTGTGATACCCAGATATTCATGTCTGATAAGATAGACATGGTTATTTCAGTTGCGTTGCCGCCAGTAGCATCGCTGTCTGCACTAATGTTGGTGGCAAAAAAGTATGTATTATCTGCAGTTTCGATATAACCGATGAACCATCCGTTTACATCCTGTCCATTCACACGGCCAGTTCCGGTCTTTCCGTAGAATGTTCCGGCATCGGAAGCTGAAAGGCAGATGGCATCTTTTACTGCATTGATATTTTCAGGGGCGAAGCCGAAACTGTTATTCTGCAGCTTGGTTAAAAGTTCGACCTGTTCTATTGGAGAGATTTCCAAGGAGGATTCCATCCAATAAGAGGAGAAATCGCCACTCATGTTTTCGTTACCATATCCGATTTCTTGAACATAGCTGTAAACGTCAGAGGCTCCAAGCTGTTCATCTACTGCTTGAAAATACCAATTCACAGAGGAGTTCATTGCAGACTGTAAGGTCTGATCTGCGTTCCATGCTTCAAATGGATAGGTTTCTCCATTCCATGCAATGAACGAATTTTCCGGTGTAATGACGCCTTCTTCCAATCCGAACAAAGCATCGTATATCTTGTAGGTGGAGTTTGGAGCAACCCGTAAGGTGGCATGCTCCATGTCATGTATACTCCATGCATCGTTTTCCAAATCGTATAAAACAAAGCTGCCTTTGTATTCTCCGAAGTATGTGGAGAGGTCTACATAGGAAATATTCTCAGAAGAGGAATCCCATTGGTAGTGGCTTCCATCTGCTGCGTATGTAGAAATAAAAGGTGCGAATCCAAGGAGAAGGACAGCAGTCAACATGAATGCAGTCATACCTTTTACTCTTTTTATAAATGTCGGCTTCTCATAAGATACAATGTTGATAATTCTCCGTTTCATCTGCTTCATGTTTCCACCAAGACCGGCGGCAAACGGAAATGGAGTAAGTGAAATCTTTTCCGCAAAATTGATCAGTGTATTACCATAATCTGCATAATCATCCTCCTCAAGCATCTTTAAAACAGAGGTGTCACAGGCAACCTCTCTGTCATTACGCATTTCTTTCAGAGAATACCAGACAAGAGGATTGAACCAATATATTATTCCGGCAAAGTTCATTAGATAGTTGGCAATAGCATCTTTGTGCTTATAGTGCTGTAGCTCGTGTAATAGCATGTATCGCATGTCCGATTCGTTATAATCTGAGATGAGATGAATCGGCAGATAAATACAAGGTTTCAAAAGCCCCACAATAATTGGAGATTTCAAAAATGCAGTACTGTAAACATGGATATTTCTGTTAATTCCCATTTCTTTCATACATCGATGATATAGTTTTCGGACTTCCGGGTTCTGAAGGGGAAGTGCAGATTTTTTCAAGTTCTGTAAGCGGATAGAGGATTTGATTACCAATATAATCATTGCAAGGATGCCTACAAGCCATATTCCAAATAGTATGTATCCGATGCTGGATGGAGTCTCACTATTTACCGAAAGGGCAAAGTCATTCATCCAGTCTGCATTTCCGGCTGGATTGATCCCCACAGCTTCTCCTATGGCGGTTCTGGTGCCAGAAGTAGGAGAACTTTTCAGGCTACTGAGCCACGAGAGGATTTGCGGAAACCCAATTAAACGGAACGGTATAAAAGGAACTACCAACAATCCAAGTAGCAGGAACCACAGATTATACTGCATCCGGCTGGATAGGTTGCCTTTGAATATCCGCTTGGCTATCAAAAGAATTCCGATGATACCGCTGATAAATACATTGCATATTAAAAAGCGTATCATAAAATCAGCCATGTTAATTACCTCCTTTTTTTGACCTCTTGGAAAGAAGGGAGCGGAGAGTGTCTATTTCTGTTTCAGATAGTCTGTCATTTTCTATATATGCAGACAGCATGGCAGTGATATCCCCGTCATAGTATCGTTCCAGAAAAGAGTTGCTTTCCTGGCCGATGTATTCGCTTTCTTTCACGACTGGGGTATAAACAAACACTCGGCTCTGTTTTTCATAAGTCAGAACGCCTTTTGTTACGAGACGTTTGATTAAAGTCTGTATCGTTTTCGGACTCCAGCTTGTGGTCTGTAATAATTTATCTGTTATTTCATTTGTACTGATCGGCGCATGTTTCCATACGATTTTCATAACTTCAAATTCAGCTTCAGAAATCTGTGGTAAATCACTCATTTCAAATCCCTCCTTAAATCTTACGGCTGTAATAAATATATTATAGACGTTATTTATGTGATTGTCAATTTCAGAAAACCTTGCCGGGAGAGAAGAAATCGCAGAATTTGATGAGAAACTGTACCGGAAGCTGATAAAGCAGATCGTGGTGTACAAGGACGATTCCGTAAGAGTGATTTTTCCTAACAATAACAGTATAAAGATAGGCTACCGGGATTTATAGGAGCCAGAAAGGAGCAGATATGCCACAGACAGCGGTGAAGAAGAAAGTATCCATGATACCTGATAAACCGCAGTATGACAGGAGCATCAAGCTGTCAGAGAAGAAACTGCGTGTGGCGGCCTACTGCCGAGTCAGTACAGAACTTGAGGAGCAGGAGAACAGCTACGAGGCACAGGTGGAATATTATACCCGAAAAATAGCAGAAACAGACAACTGGAAAATGGTGGGGATTTATGCTGATGACGGAAAGAGTGCAACCAACACCAAGAAGCGTGACGATTTCAATGCCATGATAAAAGATGCACTGGACGGAAAAATCGACATGATACTAACAAAGTTGGTAAGCCGATTCGCAAGAAATACGGTAGACTTCCTGCTGACCATCCGAAAACTGAAAGAAAAGAATGTGGCGGTGTTTTTTGAGAAAGAGGGTGTCAACACCTAGGACGGAACCGGAGAAATCCTGATTACTATCTTAAGCAGTCTGGCACAGGAAGAAAGCCGTAACATCAGCGAAAACACCAGATGGGGTGTGGTCCGAAGGTTTGAAAATGGAAAGATGATAGTCAACCACAATAAATTCATGGGTTGCACCAAAAATGAAAATGGAGATCTGGTCATTGTACAGGAAGAGGCAGAAATCGTGCGGTTGATTTTCAGACTTTATCTGGAAGGATACAGTGCTAAAAAGATAAGCCAGTACCTAGAGGAGAATGGCATAAAAACTGCCACGGGACAGGATAAGTGGTATGACTCGGTAATTTATAAAATGCTCCGTAATGAAAAATACATGGGAGATGCCCTGTTGCAGAAGACCTGCACGGTGGATTTTATGACCAAGAAAAAGGTTATCAACAAGGGAATTGTGCCACAGTATTATGTGGAAGATGACCATGAGCCAATCATACCAAAGAAATTATTTTACCGGGTGCAGGATGAACTGGCGAGACGTGCCGCCATGAATAAAGCTGCGGTAACGAGGAAGAAGAATCAAAAGAGCAAATCTTCCTCGGAATATGCTCTCACCGGTTTACTGCTCTGCGGAGACTGCGGACATGAATACAGAAGAGTCACATGGTCCAGAAATGGCAAAAAGAAGATTGTGTGGCGGTGCAGCAACCGACTGACAAACGGAACCAAGAACTGTAAGAAGTCCGAGACACTGGAAGAGGGAGCATTAAACAGGGCGGTCATGGAGACCATAAACCGAATCACCAGAGGCGATGGAGTTTATGTAGGAGCCTTCCGACAGAATGTCATCCGGGTAATTGGAAGCTACGGTGGAGAACAGGAGCCGGATGAATACGATGAAAAAATCAAAGAAAAGGAAGAAGAGATGGTGGCTCTGATTGCGGAGAATGCAAGGGTAGACTCCTACACCGATGAATTCGATGAGAGATACCGCAGGATAGCAGAAGAAAGCACCACCCTAAAAGAGGAGCAGATAGAGACCAGACGGAAGAAAAAACTGGCTGACAGTTACGAACAGCGGTTGAAGGATATGGACAGTTTTCTAGAGAAACAAACCTGCCAGATACCGGAATTTGATAATGACCTTGTAAGAAGGCTGATAGCAAGCATCAAGGTAGTCTCTGCCGAGAAGCTGATTATCCAGTTCCAGTCGGGGATCGTCATGGAGCAGGAAATCAGATATGAGTAAGTGACTGGCAGGGATGACAACTGAATAGAGAAACGGAATTCCTGCCTAGATTTATGGTAAGAATAAAATGCCCGATGGGTTCGGGCGTTTTATTGTTGGCATAAATTAATAATAAGAGATTTGGATTGGAGTTATATATAATTTGTTGTATAATGTTGAAAGAGAAGGAATTGTGAATTTATTGTTGATTAAGAGGAAAGACAAATGGCACAGTTTAGAATAAAAACTAGTAAAAATGAAGTATTATGCCCAAGCGAAATGGAGAAGCATGAAAAGAAATCATTATTTGATAAATGCAAAGATGAAAAACTGAAACTTTTTTGCAATTGTAATGGGGCTTGTGAATATAAAGTGCGTAATGGAAATTGGGCAATATATCCATGTAGTCAAGGAAAACAAGCAGAACACGAGGATTGGTGCCCGAAATCGAAAGTATACTTAGATAAACGCGATTATAATGCTGGATTTTTGATTGATGATGAGACAGGGGAGGTCCGGGTGCATTTGTCAGAACCACTAATGCATCGGGAGCAAAACGATGATGAACCGAATGAAAATGGACCAAATGAAAATGTTCCACGAAATCATGATGGGGGAGACAGAAGATATCCTCAGCATCAGCAAGGAGAAATTACGATTTCTGCTATGGTAAAAAAGATGAATATGCTTACATTTAAGCATGTTGCATTTTACAAAGGAAATAATGAGACAGTGTATCCTAAAACGAATGTAATGATTAAGAAAATGTTTTGGGCGGAAAAGAGGACAAGGATAGGAACTAAGAAAAAGAGTATTGCTGATTTAGACCGTCTAAAAGATGGTCTGGAATTTGTATATAAAGAATTAGCAGAGATACCTACATATAAAGCAGATGATAGGATTACACGTTTAGTAATAAAAGAAGAGAAAGATGGTAAGGCGTTAACAGTTCCGGTTTATACACAAGAATTGATTAGAGCGCTTGAGGAGTACGAAAATACTTATGCGACCGATGACCTATCAAATAGGAATATTATTTTAGCTGGATTTCGAGATAAGTATGCAATGTATAGCTTAAGATTTCTTTTAGTAAACGATTATGGGTTGTTTTCTGAGAGTAATTATGAAGTGCAGATGTATAATGCCATTTGTGAAATAATGAACCAAAATAGATACAAGGAAAAAGGTGTGTTCTTTTATAAGCCTTTTGAATATGGATATGGTGCCTATGGGGACAAATATTTGGAAGATGGTATTATCGAATTTGAAGAGACAAATAAAAAAATAGTTATAGAAGTTTATGGTAGAAATGATGAGGATTATTTAGAGAGAAAAGATATTAAGTCCCAAATGCTTTCTGGGAAAGATAATATATATATTTATATTCCATGGGAGGCATATAATAATGAGCCATTACCATATAAGAGAATTTGTGCTGAAATAGAAGGGGTATTAAATGAAGTAAATTCTCAATGATTGTTTAAGGAAAGCAAGAAAAAATTAATGGAGGAGCTAGAAAGATGATTTTATCTGATAATGAAACCAAAGTCGATTTACTTAATAATGAGGCGATAGCAAAGACAATAGTTTCTCTTATTAAAGACAGTAAAGAGCAACCAATTTCTATCGGTATTCATGGGGACTGGGGAGCAGGCAAATCTAGTATTCTTGAAATGGTAGAAAATGAAGTAAAGACGTCTGCCACGGAGTCAGGTAAAAAGTATGCATGTATTCGATTTAATGGTTGGAAGCATCAAGGATTTGAAGACTCCAAAGTTGCTTTAATGAGTTCTATTATTTCAGAGCTTGAAAAAAAAGAAAAACTTGGTGCGAAGGCTGGAGAAATATTAAAAAAACTGTGGAGAAATATAAATTGGATGAGCGTAGCCAAGACTGCCGGGAAAACAGCATTGGGACTTGCTACGGGTACAGCACCTCTTACATTACTATCTTCAACGATGGATATTTTGAAAGCAACGGTAACCACTGAAGAAGGAATTGCTGGAGCAATTGAGTCTATTGGTGGCTATTTAAAGGATGCCAACATCACGGAAGATACATCAAGTAATAAACAATTCTCTGAATTTCAAGATAATTTCAATGAATTGTTGGAGGATGCATCTATTGAAAAACTTATTGTATTAATTGATGATTTGGATAGATGTTTACCAGATGTGGCAATCAATACTTTGGAAGCAGTAAGATTGTTCATGTTTACAGAAAAAACAGCGTTTGTAATTGCAGCAGATGAAAGTATGATACGTTATGCAGTCAAAAAGCATTTTCCGGATGCAATTGATGAAAATAAATTTAATACAGGAGATGCTTTTGCAAATAGATATTTAGAAAAATTGATTCAGATTCCATTTAGGATTCCTGCATTAGGTGAGGTAGAGGCTTGTATATACATAATGTTACTTATGGTGGGTTCAGTTTTTACAGATGAAAATCCTAATTATAAAAAACTGAGAGAAGAAGGATTATCAAGAATTAGGAAGCCGTGGAATGTAGAAAGTCTCACAGTAGATGATGTAAAAGGGATACTTGGAACCGATTATGAGAAGTCTGCAAATGAAGTATTGATTGCGACGCAGATATGTCATTTGTTGGCGCAAAATACAGATGGAAATCCTAGGAAGATTAAGCGGTTTGTAAATATGTTGCTGTTACGTTATGAGATTGCGAAGAATCGTGGGTTTGGAGACGAACTGGAACTTGCAATTTTAGCAAAGATGATGTTGGCAGAATATTATGAAACAGATTTTTATAAAGAATTAGCAAATCATTTGGATTCAGAAGGAAAGTGGGGAGAAATTCCGGAAATACTTTCTGATATTAAAGAAATGGTCGAAAGCAAGGAAGTAGTGGAATCAAAAGAGCGTTGGTATGATTTGAATAAGATTGGGGAATGGCTTATTACTGAACCGGAAATTACCGATAAAGATTTGAGACCATATTACTATGCTTGTAAAGAAAAATTTGATTACTTTGCAGGCAAATCTGCTCAAAATGATTTATCGGAAGTTGTTGATTTGCTTTTCAGAGATGAAATGGCGATTGTTGGTCGTATTGAGGAATTGAAAAACCTGACAAATCAAGAAGCTGACCAAGTGTTTGATGTTGTTGTTCAAAAAATTATGGAAAGAGGTCAATTTGATACAAAACCGAAAGGAACAGATGGTTTAAATGTATTGGTACAGAGCAAGCCTGAACTTCGGAAAAGTTTGGTCAATTTTATAGATGCTATTCCTGTCGCTAAGGTTGGTGTGTGGATTTTACATGGATGGGATAGAGCTATTCCAAAGGACTGTGGTGAAAGAAAAATTTTAAATCAATACATTGACAAACTTAAGAGTAACGGTACGCCAGTTGTTAAGGCTGCTCTAAAAAAGATGAGAGGTGATTGATAATGGGAACATCAACACATAATGGAGGGCAAAAAGGAGGAACCCCCTTAGTGCCATCATGGTTACAGCAACCTGATGAAAATATGCAGAATGAAACGAATGGTACTCAGATTCCACCAATGGGCAATGCAGATAGATTTACTGCTCCTCGTGGTGAGTTTACAAGGTATATAAATTCAGGTGGACGGGATAGCAGTTTAGGTCGGAAGAGTGTTTCTAATTACATAAGCAAATCTTTGGGTGGTAGTTCAAATGCAACACAAAGAATGGGAGCAGCTAGAAGCAGTACTGCCAGATTATTAAATATTGCAGGTGCATTTGCTTCAGGTGGAGCAAGGGCTGTCGAGCAGTATCTTTCGATTGAAAATCTTTCCCACAAGACAGCAAGTGAAGCATTTATTGCTATTACGGATTTTATTTGTCCAGATGGAGGACCACAAGATGAAGGTATTGCCAGATCTGCATATATTTCTGCAATAGAAGAATCACCAGAGATAGCTACAATTAAATTTGAAGATTTAACTGCGGAACAGATTATGATAATTGTGGAACGTACTATGGCAAATGCAATATTTAGTAGAATTACAAATGATATTGGAAATAAGGTTATTTTATTGCCACAGGATAGGACTATATCGGATAGTATAATAGTTCAAATGAAAGACTTTGTTAAAGGTTCTGTATCTGATGCGGTAGCTAATCTGGACATACAGACAGGGAATATTAGACAAGAAGATTCGCTAAGAATAGTAGATCAAGTGTATAAGGAAGCCTTTGATATTATGGTAAGTGCAGGTGAAAATGAATGAATCGATATAGATTAAGAGCAAATTATGAAATTCAGAATGTAGATTCAAGGAGAGAGGGTGGTACAGTTATTGTTGATGTACCTATGCTTTCTGCGGATGAACTAAACTATGGATTAAACCATGTTAAGGAAAAATTGTATAAAGAAAATGTATATCCCACTGAAATTGGGTTTGATATTATGTCACTGGCAACAATGGTTTATTTGGCGGATACACGAATTGAGAGAGCGATACATGGACAAGATTCTTGGTCGAGAGAAATTGAATTAGAAATACCAGTATCAAATGTAGATTTGTGGGAAACACAGATTTGTACGGTTGAACGTATGCTTAAATTTCTTACAGGAGATTTATGGAAAATTGAACTATCAAGTAGAACGTGGCAGTTTAGTAAGCCAGATGAAATAGGAGAAAAATCAAATAAATATGATGAAGTGTCATTATTCTCAGGAGGAATGGATAGTCTAATAAGTACTATTAATTTGATGGAGGACAGGAAAAACACTTTGCTAATAAGTCATGCTGGAGAAGCACTTACTAAAAATGCTCAAAAAAATATTGTAAATAAATTTGATGTATTATATCCAGATGTTTTACATACATGGTTGGATTTGTGGATGGTGTTTCCGCGTGATTATATTCCGGAAGGTGGAAATGATAACAATACAAGGAGTAGATCGTTTCTTTTTATAGGCTATGCACTTTTTGCAATGACAGGAATGGATAATATTAATGAACTGTTGGTTCCGGAAAATGGTCTGATTGCATTGAATGTACCATTGGATGAAACAAGAGTTGGTTCATTTAGTACAAGAACGACACATCCATTTTATCTTTCCTTGTGGAATGAATTGCTAGAGGGACTAGGGGTGAATCTGTCAGTAAAAAATCCTTATTGGAATAGAACAAAGGGAGAAATGGCAGAGGAGTGTAAAAACAAGGATGTTCTTTATGAGACGATGAAATTATCATTTTCATGTTCATCACCAGGAAAAGCAAGATGGAAACAACTTAGTCAGCAACATTGTGGTTATTGTGTTCCTTGCTTAATTAGAAGAGCTGCAATGCATAAAGCGTTTGGCGATGATGGAACAGTGTATACCGAAACGTCTATTTATGAAATGCAGAATAAAAATTCAGAAGGAATGGGAATTCAATTGCGCTCTTTCCAGTATGCGATTGATAAAATAAAACAGGATAGAAATCGTGCTTTATTTTATATACATAAGCCAGGACCATTGCCGCAAGTTGATGAATATTTGCAGGAATTAGCCGACATATATGCGAGAGGTTTATTTGAAGTAGATAATTTTATACAGGATAATTTAGCTGAAGAGGGTAGCAATAATGATTTATGATGCACATTGTCATTTGGATTTAATGGACAACATGTCAGGAATTATAACGGAGATGCAGAATTCCGATATAAGTCTATTTGCGGTTGGTACTACTCCGAAGGCGTATGATAGAGAAGTACAGTTTTGCAGAAATGCCCCTCATATTAAAGTAGGGTTAGGGATGCATCCGCAATTGATTTCTAGCGGCTATGATGATATGAGACTGTTTAAAGCATTATTTGAAAGAAGTCACTATATTGGCGAAGTGGGTTTGGACTTTAGTAAAGAATATATTCAGACCAAAGAAATACAAATACATGCATTTCGTGATATTGTCAAGCTGTGTGAGCAGTGTGGAGAAAAAGTGGTTTCTGTTCATTCTCTTAAGTCAGCCAATACAGTTATTGAAATTTTGAGAGAATACAAAACACAAAGAAGTAATAAATATATCTTTCATTGGTTTACAGGCACAATACCACAACTGGAAAAAGCAATAGAATTAGGATGCTATTTTTCGATTAATTCAAGTATGTTAAAAACAAAATCAGGATTAGAGGTAATAAATGCGGTACCTGTTGAACGCATATTGTTGGAAACAGATGCACCATTTACATTTAAAGTTCAGCACATTGAAGAAATAGAAAAAGAGCTAAGGAGACTGGTATTAAAGATATCAGAGATAGTAAAAATGGACATGACAGATGTGTTTTACGAAAATTTTAGAGAAGTGTTTAGGTATTAATAGATGCTGAGAAGTAAGTGAGCAGGATGAGAAAAGTTACACAATTACTGCCTGAGCATGAAGTTATTGCGGAAAACATAAGTAATTATGAATATATCTAATAAGGAAAATTTGGTTGAGAAAAAGAAGCAAACGCTGTATACTATTATAAGATAACCGAAGAAAAGGGAGACAGAAGATGCGGTTTAGTGATATAAAAGTAGGATACATTTATAATGTGATTTTTGATCCGGTCCGAGATTGTGAATTTGATGGTAGGCATTTGGCAGTAGTATTAAAGAGAAATAATGATAAAGCAACATTTATTGTTATGCCACTTACGAGTGCACCTAATGGAGTCGGTGTGAATAAAATAAAATTAGGAGCGATGAATAGTTTGCCATCATCGTTAAAAACTAATGATACATACGCAGTATACAATCAGGTTAGAACAGTTAAAGCTGATAGATTTATTGCTTTAAAAGAAGGCAGCGCAGTAAAGGAATGTCCGATGGAAAAGTATATTTTCCATAAACTATTATTTTTAGGTCTCCGAGAGATGGTATATAGTATCCCGCAAGATGAAAGGATTGAAATCTTAAAGTCTGCTTATGAAGCTGAGTTAATCTCAAAGGCAAAAGATATGGCTTATCAAATTGTAAAATTAAGGAAAGAGGAAATTCCCGATAAAAAGCAAATTGATGAATTTTTAGTACAGATTAACGAAACAATAAAAGGTGTAACATATTCTTTGGATAAGCAGCTTGTTAAGGATGGCATTGATGCGATTTTTAATGAGGCAAAAAATGCTTGAGTGAAAAAGTAAATTCCGCACGGAAACTTAAATTCCATACGGAAGACT
>OODO01001404.1_pt1 | contig 16467 bp, 8 predicted proteins | sample 1671261 | NCBI WGS metagenome assembly OODO01 (sample SAMN06348138, study PRJEB24527) | human gut metagenome | biome: human gut; feature: ankylosing spondylitis patient; material: feces | host: Homo sapiens | place: China | collected 2015-10 | reverse complement strand
GTTGATCTTTCTTCTACTCCAATTCCAGTTTATGGAACAGAAAAAGGAACTACATCTTCTGTAAGATTTGAAATCACTGATTATTTGCCAAGCTTAGCAAATGGCTCAGGTGCTAATGGTTTAGCTTTAACCAATGGTATAGGTATCATGGTTGAAGACTATGCAATGAATTCCAATTACTATTTTGTCAATCTTCCAGGTACAGATATTGATTCTAAAGGCTCTATTAACTTTGTTAATTCAGAAGGATTAGCTCTTCAATCAATTTCTGGAAAAGTTGGTGAAACAATAGATTTAACACAATATATCAATTCTTCTTCTGAAAATTTTAAAAATTTGAATGAAGCTGAAAAACAAAAATATATGTCTTCACTTGCTTGGTCTTCAAGCAATGAATCAGTTGCTATTATTAAAGGTGGTCAAGTAGATTGCTTATCTGCTGGCACTTCAACTATTACAGCTAGCTTTGTTACAACAGATGGATATGTTGCAAGAGCAACATTGCGTTTGATCGTCACTCGTAATTCGAATAAGATTTTAAAAGCTGCTACAACTTTAAAAGATATTCAATTTACATATTTTGATACAGAGTTTGCTTTCCCTCGTGGGGGACAAACTGCTAATATTGGAACTACAGGCAGTTCAAACTATGTTTCTTCATATACTGGTGCTATATCTATGTATCCAGGTGAAAAAATCTACATGCACTATGAAATTACTCCATGGAATTTACAAGGCTATGAATTAACTTGGTCAACATCTAATCCTAACGTTTTATCAGTTGATCAAGATGGCCATGTTGTTGCTCTCAAAGAAGGCTCTGCTACTTTGACATTGAGAGTATCAATTGATGGCGTACAATCGAGCATCTTAGCTAGTAAACGTATTGTAGTCAATAGTCCATTTGTTGTTGAAAATGGTAAATTAGTTGCTTATAAAGGTATAGGCGATGAAAATGGTGTTGTTGAGATTCCAGAAAGACTTAACTTGACTGAAATTTCTGATTATGCTTTCGCTTCTTATACAACAGATATGTCGATTATTGTCAATGAAGACGATTGGGATGCTAATAAAATCCCTGCTGGCAATGAATTTATTACAAAAGTAATCATTCCTTATTCTGTTAATACAATTGGCAAATATGCATTCTACAATTGTTCGAATCTTCAAGAAGTTGAATTTAAAGTCAATCCAAATGCAACTCCAACTTCTAATCAAAACATTACAACAATCAATCAATATGCTTTCCAAAAATGTACTTCTTTAAAGAAAGCTAATATTGGAACTGTTTCTATAATTAATAAAGCTGCATTTGATGGTTGTGTTGCTTTAGAGGAAGCTGATCTTTCTAACATTTATGCTCTTGCAGAAAATGCATTTAGAAATTGTACTTCTTTAAAAACTGTTGACATAACGACACTTAGAAATGCAGGTACAGGAGCATTTGAAAATTGTACTTCTTTAAAATCATTTACTTCTGGTGAATATACCAAACTTTCTAAAAATATGTTCAAAGGATCTGGACTAGAAGATGTCACTATTTATACTGATAGAATTCCAGAAGGTTGCTTTGAAGATTGCACTTCTTTAAAGAAAGTCACTGTTGAAAATGACTTAATCTTTGTAGGCCAATATGCCTTCAAAAATAATACTTCATTAAGTTCAGTTACATTTAAAGGCGGTGTGGAATACTTTGATAATGAAGCTTTTGCTGATTGCTTAAGCTTAACAACTTTCACTCTTCCATCTAGCAATATTACTTTAGAAGATGATGTATTTTCTGGTTGCACCAATTTGGATAAATTAGTTTTAGCCAGTAAGACATTCATTGAAAAGATTGGTACTTCTGTTGTTCCAAACACTGTATCATCTTTTGAAGTAGCTACTGATAATATCAATTATAAAACCAATATATCAAATAATGTTTTGGTTAGTGCTGATGGAAAAACTATTTATTTAGTTGCTCCAAATAGCAATATAACTTCGTTTGATTTTGCTACTGAATTCCCAGGACTTGAAACAATTTCTTCTGGTGCTTTCAGTGCAATTAAAGGTTTAACTTCAATTGATTTAAGCAACGTTCTTACTTTAAAAACAATTGGAAATAACGCTTTTGAAAAAGTTGCTGATTTAACTAGTGTTAAACTTCCAGAAGGATTATTAACTATTGGGAAAAATGCTTTCAAAAATACTTCTATTTCTGAAATTGTACTTCCTACTACTTTAAAAGAAATTGGTGATAATGCATTTAGTGGAACATCAATTACTGACTTTGTACTTCCTAATGGGGTTAAAGTTGGTGCTGATGTTTTAGCAGGTACACGCTTAGTTTCTCTTACTATTGGACAAGATGTTACTTTAGGAACTGATGCTTTTAGAAATCTTACATCTTTAACAAAAGTAAGTTTTGTTGGAAGTGGCAATGTTGTAGTTGGTGATAATTCTTTTGCTGGATGTACAAGTTTATCTTCGTTCAATTTTAAATTCCTTGCTGGTCGTGTTGGCAATGGTGCTTTTAGTGGCGATTACTCATTGACAACAATAGATTTGGAAAATGTTGAGGAAATTGGCGATAATGCCTTTGCTTCTATTTCTAATTCTAATATGAGAGTTACTCTTGGCAATAAATTAACATCTATCGGTAGTCAAGCTTTCTATGGTTCTAGAATGAACGAAATTACAATTCCAAGCAATGTTTCATATGTTGGTGATTCTGCTTTTGAAAATTGCGCACGTTTAAGAACAGTAACTAATTTATCTAGTATTTTATCTTCATTACCAACATCTTGCTTTGCTAATTGTACTTCTTTAACAACAGTTAGCTTAGGCGAAAAAGTAACTAGTATTGGCGATTCTGCTTTCAGTGGCGATTCAAGTCTTGTTACAGTCAATGCTACTAATATTACAAATATTGGCAGCGAAGCATTTAAGAATACTACAAAACTTTCTTCAATTAATTTAAGTAAAGTTGAAACTTTCGGCAAAGGTGCTTTCTATGCCGCTAAAGGATTAACTTCTTTGAGTTTATCTTCTGCTAAAACAATTGGTGATTTTGCTTTCTTAGCTGCTTCTGCAGTTAAAACAATTGATATGCCAAACGTTAATTACATTGGAAAACAAGCTTTCTCTGGACTTGATATTACAACAGTTGATATTCCAAGTACTATTTCTTATATAGGAGAAACAGCCTTCTATAATAATGTAAAATTAGCATCTTTCACAAACTTTGGCATGATTACAAGTGAAGTCAATGATTATTGCTTAATTGATAATGGCGTTTTATATGTTAAGATGAATAATGGTAAGTATGCTCTTAACTGTTATCCATCTAGTAAGACTGATGTTGATTTTGTTATGAAAGATGATGCAACATACATTCAAATGTATGCTGTAAGCAATGTCAGAAATCTTACAAGAGTGACATTATCTAATGCTTTAGTTAAAATTGGAATCGGTGCATTCAGCGGATCTAACAATTTAAATAAAGTTACTTTCCGTTCTACTAATGCCCCTGCTCTTGAAGCAATGAATGTTGTCGATAATCAAAATGAATTACCAGTTTTAAGTTATGATGAACAATTGACTACAACAATTTTAAATAGCAGTATTTCTTATGATACCTCTTCTGAAATTTATAAAATTTTGACAGCATATCTTAACTTCAATGGTGATATTAAACTTGGATACAATCAATTTGTTGGATATGTTGGAACTGTTAGCAGATTGAGCGTTGCTGTTCCATCTAACTATGTTGCTTCTACATATTCTTCTATTCCTTATATTATTTACTTCGACTTCGATAAAGTTAATACGACTGAAGTTGGTGAAACATTGAATAGAAATTCTTTGAATTATATTGATACAGTTAATTCTTTACCTGAAAATATTACTTTGAAAGATAAGGATGCTATATTAAATGGTCGTACATATTACAATGCGTTAAATCAAGATTTAACAAAATTTGGCTACTCATCTGCTGATGTTACTGATTTAGCTTTAAAACTTGAAGATGCCTATAATACTTATTATGATTTGAAGAGTGAACAAGTTTCTAAGACTTATGATTATTTGGTAGATGATATCAATAATTTAGGTTCGTTCAGTATATCTAAGCTTGATGAATACCTTGCTATATTAAGAAATGTCAATAAGATCGATCAAGAAGATCGTCAATATCTTGATACTTCTAAATTAGATGCTTTCCAAGCTCAATTTAAAGCTTATACTGATGCATTGAATAGCAAGATTGAAAATTCTGCAGCAATAAATAAAATTGGCAATGTTGCAGTTGCAGTAACTGCATCTATCGTTGCTTTAGTATCTGCAGCTGGTGTTGCCTTAATTGTTACTAAAAAGAAAGGAGGTGCAGCATTATGAGGAAATCTTTAATTGTTGCCCTTCTCCCTTTAGTGGCAATTTCGTTAGTTAGCTGCAATAATAACAATAGCTCTTCTTCAAATGTTCCACATTCTAAACTCGAACAAATTTATATTAATACTTCTGATAATTTCACATCTTACTCTAGCAATTACAAATTGATAGATGGTGATGATATAGTTTATGAAACTTCTAATGAATTCAAAATTCAAAGAGGTGATTCAATCAGGACAAGTCTTTCAACTTCAACCAGTAGATTAAATCCTAACTTCAGTATTGCTTATCCTAATAAGTACAATATTGAAAATACTTCTTATGTAACAATCGGTGAAACACAATACTATACTGATAACTATGGAATTACTACTGAAAAAAGTTATGTTATTCCTGAGCAATTCTTAAGTTTCACTTTTGAAGATAAATATCTTGAAAATGTTACTGAAACTTCAGATGGATTTAAAGGAAACGTTAAACAGGATTCTTTATCTAATTTACTAATGTTAAAGATTTTGCATTTGAATTGAAAGTTGAAAATGATCATTTTACTTCATTTACTTTTTCTTATATTGATTTTGGAGATAATTTATCTTTAGAAGCTAAAGCAGTTTATAACTTTTCTTACGATAATATAGTTATTGATTATTCTGCAAATTAAGGAGGCGAAAAATGAAAAGAAGTAAGTTTTTATTATTATCTTTGTTAATCGCTTCAATTGGATTAGTTTCTTGTAATTCAAATAATAACGGTTCTATTGAAACAGAAGTTTATTTCTATTTAAATGGTGGACAGTGCAATGAAAAAGATACTGAATACATTAAGTATAAATATGAATTAGAAAGTAAAGAGGATAGAACTTATCTTTTCGATCCTTATCAAGCAGGCACTGTCGGAAAATTAGGATATGTTTTAACAGGTTGGTATAAAACTAGAACTCTTGATTCAACAAGTACTGAAGATAATCCTAGTTATACATATTCAGATCCATTTGATTTCGAAACTGAAAAAGTTGGTATTGAAGGTTTAACACTTTATGCTTGTTGGACTGAAGATGTCAAATTCCAATACAATGTTTGCTATACTGATCCTGTTTCTGGAGAAGTTAAATCATTAGGTGTCTATGATACTGAAAAAGGAGCGGAATTCGAGGATTATAGAAATTATACTAAATCTCTTGAAGGATACACATTCTTAGATTTTTATAGCGATGAAGAATTAACAACTTTATGGGATTCTAAGTTTAAACATCCTGGAGATAAGGAATCTCCAGTAGTTAATGTTTATGCTAAATTCTATGAAGGTGATTATACGGTTGTTCGCACTATTTCCGATTTAAGAAAAGTAAGTGGTTCTGCCAATGTCTTACTTTATAATGATATCGATTTTAATGGCGAGAATTTCCCATTATTCAATAATTATCGTGGAGAATTCAATGGCAACGGCCACACAATTAGAAATTTCAAATTACAATATAATAAACAAACTCAAGGTGATTTATATATTGCAATATTCCCATATTTAAATGAAGCCACTGTTAAAGATGTTACATTTGACAACTTCTCAGTCGATGTTGAAACACAAAATACTCGTACACAAAATGTTTATATTAGTTCTTTGGCTGGACGTGCAAAAGGTGCTATAATAAATAATGTTGCTGTTTCTAATTACACCGTCAATATCTCTAGCAGGACAAATCGTCCATTAGAATACGATTTAAGCAAGGCTATTTTCGAAGATGAAGATGGTAATTCTACAGTAACAAATTTCAGTATTACTCAAACAACTATGAATGATTTGAGAGTTACTGCAGAAGCCGTTTCTTTATATCAAATCACTTTAGAAAAAACATTATACTAATAATTTTGAAAGGAGAAAAAATGAAAAAGAATTATTTATTATCTGCTTTATTTTTATCATCATTAGTTTTAACAGGTTGTTCAAATTCTAACACTTCCAATTCTTCAAATTCATCTAACAGTTCTGGAAGTACAACTAATTATAATAATGATACAACACCTTTTGTTATGTCATCTGCTGAAGTAGATGGTGTTTTTAACCCATTTTACTCAACAAATGCTGCCGACTCTAATGTTATTAGCTTAACACAGATAGGTATGCTCACCAATGATAAACAAGGTAATATTGCCTATGGTGAAAATGAAGCCACAGTTGTTTTAGATTATGCTCAAGAGAGCAATAATGGTGTAGAAGATGTTGATTTAAAGACAACCTATTATTTTGTCTTAAAAAACGATATTCTTTTCTCAAACGGTTCACCATTAACAATGAAGGATGTTTTATTCAATCTTTATACTTACCTTGATCCAGTTTATAGTGGTTCAAGTACAATTTATTCCACAGACATTGTTGGTCTTAGTGAATATCGTACAGGTAAGGAAGGAAAGGATGAACAAGATAGATTCGAATCACAATTCCAAATCGAAGCTACTGCTCGTATTGATGATTTAAAAGCAGCTCTTCAGGAAATTGATGATGAACATGATGAATCTTTAACTTCTGATCAAATTTATTCATACCTTGCTAGCAAGTCTTCTTCTGGTGTTTATGAACATGTTGCTGAAGATTTCCAAAAACTTTTATCTTTATTTAAGGAAATGCTTGAAACTGACTTTACTAATGCTAAAGGTTCAGCTACAGATTATAGTTTTAAAAACGAAGATGGTGGCACATTAAAGAATGTTTTCACTACAGATGTTGAAGCTTTCTTATATAGTGAAGGTTATATTCAATTCAATAAAAAAGGCCAAGGTTCGTTTACATGTGATTTAGCCAGTGATTATAAAGAAGTTCGCTCTTGGACTTCTGAACAAGCAATCAACGCTGTTTATAATCATAAAATGAGTGATCCAACTGGTGTTTCTGAAGTTATTGATTATTGGTCTGCTGGTTCTGATTTAGATACTTATTTAGTCAATCAAGCAAAATCTAAATACTTCGAAGACTTAAAGAACTCTGGAAAACGTCAATTCCCTAATATTTCTGGTATTAAATTTGTCAATAAGGATGAAGCTGTTACAGTAAATGGCAAAACTTATGAAGCTTGTGGAACACATTATAATGCTGATGGTTCTGTCAATAAAGACTATAATGAAGTTTTGTCCATCACTATTAATAATGTTGACCCTAAAGCTATTTGGAACTTCTCCTTCGGTGTTGCTCCAATGTATTATTATTCTGATGCTGAACATATCAAAGCTTTTGACTATGAATCTAATTTCGGTGTTGAATATGGTAATTCAAAATTCTATGAAAACGTTGTAAATAGTCCTGATAAAGTTGGCGTTCCAGTTGGTGCTGGTCCATATGTTGCTGCTAATAGCAATGGTGGAACTGAAAATGTTACATCTGGTAGTTTCCGCAACAATAATGTTATCTACTATGAAAGAAATGATAAATTCCTTTTAGGAAAACCACTTATCAAATATCTTCGTTATCAAATTGTCCCTACATCACGTATGGTCGACGTTTTGACAACTGGTGCAGTTGACTTTACTCAACCTAACTGTAAACCTGAAATTGTTAGACAATTAAATAATTTGTCTTCTCAAGGAATTGGCAGCACTTCTATTGAAACTGCTGGTTATGGTTATATTGGTATCAATGCTGCTAAAGTTCCTAGTGTCAACGTTCGTCGTGCTATTATGCATGCTATTGATATTCAAGAAACTGTAACATATTATGGTGACTCTGCTTCTCCTGTTTATCGTTCTATGTCCCGTTCTTCTTGGGCTTATCCAAAAGAAGCTGGATTATATTATGATTATGATAGCACTGGTAAGACATCAGAAGATTTAGTTATCGATGCTGGATATACAAAAGGTGGAGATGGTATTTATCAATTAAATGGCGATAAGCTTGAATATACATTCACTATTGCTGGTGCAGAAACTGATCACCCTGCATATAATGCTTTGCTCCATGCTTCTGAAATTTTAAATGAACATGGATTTAAGATTACAGTTACAAATGACTCCAATGCTTTAAGTAAATTATCAATCGGTGCTTTGACTGTTTGGGCAGCTGCTTGGGATAGTACAATTGATCCAGATATGTATCAAGTTTATCACTGGGATTCAAAAGCAACTTCAACATTGAACTGGGGTTATAATGCTATTAGACAAAATGCTGGTGGTAAGTATGACTTTGAAGAAAATCTTATTAAAAATGAGTTATCTCCAAAAATTGATGCTGCTCGTAAAACATTAAATGAAAATACACGTAAATCTATTTATTCTGAATGTTTAGACTTAGTTATGGATTTGGCTGTTGAACTTCCAACATATCAAAGAGATGATTTATTCGCTTACAATAAGAATAAACTTGATGAAAGCACATTTACAAAAGAAAGTGATCGTTCTTCATATAATGGCTTATTAAGTAAAATTTGGGAAGTTGGTTACGTTGGCAACAACAACGATTTCTCTAATAGAAAATAATAATTAAGCAAGGCGAGAAATCGCCTTGCTTTTGGGGGTATTATGTTTAAATATATAGTTAAGCGTATATTGATATCTTTAGTAGTACTTCTTGGCGTTTCTGTAATTATTTATTTTATGGTTCGTTTAATTCCTAACAACTATATTATGCAAAAATTCTCATCACAATTGATGTCAGGAGCTGTATCTCAAGAGAGTATTGATATTTATTTGAAATTATATGGATTGGATGACAATTCATTTTTAGGAATATGCAGAGGATATATTGGCTGGTTAGGCAATATGTTACGTGGAAATTTAGGTGTTTCCTTCATTTATCGTAAACCTGTCGCCCAAGTCATTTCTGAAAATATGTGGGTATCTTTCAGCATAGCTTTGATTGCAACAATTTTCCAATTCTTAATTGCAATTCCTCTTGGTGTTTCCAGTGCTACTCACCAATATTCAGTCCGCGACTATACAGTTACTGTATTAACGATGTTAGGCATATCCCTTCCAACATATTTCTTTGGTGCAATTGTTATCAAAGTATTCGCTGTTGATTTAGGATGGTTCCCAGCTAGTGGACTTATCGATGCTTCAGCAACCTTCCCAAATACTATCGGAGGCTTTTTCCAAAAACTTGGTTCGATGGCATGGCACTTAGTTTTGCCAATCTTTGTATCTGTTCTTCTTTCCATTGGTGGTTTGATGCGTTATACAAGAACAAACACTTTGGAAGTATTAAGTGCTGATTACATTAGAACAGCTCGTGCTAAGGGTTTAAGTGAAAAAAGAGTTATCTATAAACATGCTTTTAGAAATACACTTATTCCACTTGTTACACTCCTCGCAGGAATCTTACCATCATTATTTGGTGGTATGATGATTACTGAACAAGTATTCGGTATCAATGGTATTGGTAACCTTGCATATAAAGCTACAACACAGGCTGATATTCCATTTGTTATGGGATACAACATGTTCTTAGCTATTTTATCTGTCCTTGGAACTTTGTTCTCAGATATTATGTATTCCGTGGTTGATCCACGTGTTCGTTTAAGTAGGTGATTATTATGGAAATAGAAAAAAAATTAGAAAACGAACAAGAAGAAATTTTTAAAACCTCTGAAGAACAAAATGGGGACAATCAAAATAATGGCGAATCTAGTCAAGAAGATATGTTCGCCAATTATAAGGAAATGTCTCCAATTCGTTTGGTCATGAGACGTTTCTTCCGTTCTAAATTATCTATAGTTGGTATTGTAATTATTGTATTTCTCTTCTTATTCTCTTTCCTTGGCCCTGTTATCTATCGTGCATGGGGAGAAACAGAAGTAGATAGAACTCAAATTTTAGCTTTTACTGAGAGACTTGTTACTTTTGTTACTCCAGATGGTAAAGAAGTAACAATTAAAGAAGTAGTTCCTTATTATAAGAGCATAAATTCCTTTGCTTCTCCAAGCTGGACACATTTACTTGGAACAGATGATAAAGGAATGGATGTATTTGCCAGATTGATGTATGGTGGTAGAATCTCTTTAGCAATCGGTTTTATCGTTGTTATTTTGGAAACTGTTTTAGGAACGATAATCGGTGGAATTTCTGGTTACTTTGGCAAATGGGTTGATCAAATTATCATGCGTATAGTCGATGTATTTAACTGTCTTCCTACAATGCCTATTCTTCTTATTGCTTCCTCTATTCTTGATGCAAATGGAGTTCCAGGAAGTTTAAGAATTTATTGGTTGATGGTAATTATTACTATCTTTGGTTGGTCTGGAACAGCTCGTATGGTTCGTGGTCAAATTTTAAGTCTTCGTGAACAAGAATATATAACTGCTACAGAAGTTATGGGTTTACCTACATGGAGAAAAATATTTAAGCATTTGATTCCAAATGTTATGCCTCAGCTTATTGTTTCAATGACATTAGGTTTAGGTAGTGTTATTCTTTATGAATCAACATTGAGTTACTTAGGCTTAGGTGTTCAAGTTCCTTATGCTGCTTGGGGTACTATGATTTCTTTATCAAATGACCCAGTTGTATTAAATAACTATGTATTTGTATGGTTGCCAGCTGGTTTGCTTATTGCATTAGCTGTTCTTGGATTTAACTTTATTGGTGATGGCTTGCGTGATGCCATGGATCCAAAGGCTAGAAAGTAGGTGAAAATATGAAATTAGTAACTACTTTCAAAAATCTTCTTAATAAAAAGAAAGAAGGAAAAAAGAACTCTAATTACATGACTTTAAAAGAAAGCCGCAATATTTTAAAGCATAATATTCAACAAATGCGGTACTACGAAAATTTAAAAAAGAAAAATACAGATCCTTCTAATTATATTACAACGATGAAGGATAAGAATAATATTATTGAAATTGAAGACTTAGAGACAGTCTTCTTTACTGATAATGGTACAGTTAAATCTGTCAACAAAGTTTCCTTTAATATTCCAAAAGGAAAAATTGTCGGTGTTGTTGGTGAATCAGGTTGTGGTAAATCAGTTACTTCATTATCTATTATGCAACTTGTTCAATCGACACAAGGTCAAGTTGTCGGTGGTCAAATTAGGTTTAATTCCGATGATCTTGGCGAAGATGAAAATGGCAACAAATTAGCATATGATATTGCTAAAATGCCGACAAAACAAATGTATAATGTCCGTGGTAAAGATATTACAATGATATTCCAGGAACCGATGACAAGCTTAAATCCTATTTTTACAATCGGTAATCAAATGGATGAAGTTATGTTAATCCATTATCCTGAAACATCGAAAGAAGAAGCAAAAAAACATAGTATTGAAATGCTTAAAACTGTAGGTATTTCTATGCCAGAACGCGTCTATAATTCATATCCACATGAATTATCTGGTGGTATGAGACAACGTGTTATGATTGCTATGGCTTTGTCAGGTAATCCGAAACTAATTATTGCTGATGAGCCTACAACTGCTCTTGATGTTACTATTCAAGCTCAAATTCTTGATCTATTAAAGAGTATCCAAAAGAAAACAGGTTGTGCTATCATGCTCATTACGCATGATTTGGGTGTTATTGCAGAAATGGCTGATGAAGTTGTTGTTATGTATGCTGGGCGTGTTATTGAAAAAGGAACTGTTCGTGAAATTTTCTATACACCGAAACATCCATATACAATAGGGTTACAAAAGAGTAAAACACTCATTACATCAGATGCAAATGAGCCACTTTATTCGATTCCTGGACAAGTTCCTAATCCGATTAATATGCCAGATTATTGTTTCTTTAAAGATCGTTGCAATCGTTGTACAAAAGCATGCGATGGTCATTATCCAACAGTATCTAATGTATCGCCAACTCATTTAGTTTATTGCCATTTATATGATAATCAAAACAAAGGAGGAAATGATGAAAAATAATAAAGATGATAAAAAAGCATCTACTTCTGATGAATTGATTATAAAAAAAGGTAAAATTATTAACGATAATAATGAATATAGTGAACCTAATCCTGAATATATTTTGGAAGTTCAACATTTAAAAGAATATTTTCCATTAAATCCTGATGTATTTGGAAGGCCTAGTTCATATTTACGTGCAGTAGATGATGTTTCTTTCGGAGTAAAGAAAGGACAAACAATTGGTGTTGTTGGTGAATCTGGTTGTGGTAAAACTACTTTAGGTAGAACTATACTTAGATTATATCCAATTACAGGTGGTCGAGTTTTCTTCGAAGGCAAGGATTTAGCAAAGATTAAGAAAAAAGATTTGTTGAAGATGAGAGTTGATATGCAACTTATCTTCCAAGATCCTTATTCTTCTTTACCACCTAGAATGACAGTTGGAGCTATTATTTCCGAAGCTGTAAAAGTTCATCAAATTGTTCCGAAAGATAAAGTTAAAGAACATGTTCATAAGATCATGTCTTTATGTGGATTACAACCTCAATATTATGATCGCTATCCACATGAGTTCTCTGGTGGACAACGTCAAAGAATTTGTATTGCTAGAGCTTTAGCAGTTAATCCAAAACTTGTTATTTGCGATGAACCAGTTTCAGCTCTTGACGTTTCCATTCAAGCTCAAATTATCAATCTTTTAAAAGATTTGCAAAATAAGATGGGCTTGACATATGTGTTTATTTCCCATGATTTATCGGTTGTTAAATATATTACTGATCGAATTTTAGTTATGTATTTAGGAAACATGATGGAACTTGGAAATACACAAGAAATTTTTAAAAATCCATTACATCCATATACAAAAGCTTTATTCTCTGCAGTACCAGTACCAAATCCTGATGCTAAGATGAATAGAATTATTCTCGAAGGAGATATTCCTTCACCGGCTAATCCTCCTAAGGGATGTAAATTCCACACAAGATGTTCTTCTTGCATGGAAGTTTGTAAGGTTTGTGCACCGCGTTATTTAGAACATGGTAAAGATCATTTTGTAGCTTGTCACTTATATGATGAATATATGTTAGAAAAAAATAAAGAATTGGAAGCTAAGAAATTAGCGGAAGAGGAAGAGAAAAAGAATCATCCAGTGACAGAAGAAGTTCTAGAAGAACCTAAGAAAAAATTGGATGTTAAGAATTTTATAAAAAAATTAAATAAAAAAGATAAATAGTTTCTTGCTTATGAAAAATAAAAAAGAAAAGAAACCAAAATATGTCGATGATGGTCATACTGTTTATAATATGGATATCGAAGGTTTTAAATGGCATGATCGTAAAAAAAATAAAAAAGCAGATGATTTGAAGATAACATTTAGAGAACGCTGGGCGATGATTCGCGCTGCGTTTTCTATTTATGCACCTATTTTTCTAATTGTTATTGCTGCGTTCTCATTAGCCATATTTCTTATGTATTTATGGCTTCATTAATAAAAAGGAGAATCTATGAAAAATAAATTCAAAGTTTCTATTTGGACAATATTACTTGCTTCTGGAATACTTTCTTTAGGATTAGCATCTTGCAATAAACCAAATAGTTCAAGTTCTACTTCATCATCTTCTTCATCTATCTCAACGTCAACTTCATCAAGCATTTCTTCTACTATTTCGAGTTCGAGTTCTACTTCATCTATTTCTTCAAATCCGAATGTTAGAACTTATGTCGTAACATTTGTTGATCAAAATGGTTCAACAAATTTAGGAAGTACATCCGTTGAAAAAGGTGGAAAAATAGCTGAATTTCCTGAAGTAATTGATGATGGTTCAGGACATGAGTTTGCTGGATGGTATTATCAAGGAAAACCTTTTGATGAGAATACACCGATAAATTCACGTATTACTTTGCAAGCACGTTATTATTATTCTGTTACATATCTTGATTCTGATAATAATGTTTTAGAAGTAAAAAAAGTTGTTTATGGAAATTCTATAAAAGCAAGCGAAGCTCCTGCGATTGAAGCACCAGAGCACTTTACTTTTAATAACTGGTTGCTCGATGGAAAAGAGTTTATTTTTGCTTCTGCTATAACTTCAGATATTAGGTTAACACCTAATTTTACATATGAACTTGAAGGAGATGGAACATCTTCTTCTCCTTTCTTATTAAAAACTAAAACTGATATTATTGAATTAGCTAAATTGATATCTAATGGTTCTTATAAAAATGGAGTAAATTACTCTACTGGTTATTATTCTCTTGAAAATAATATTGAATTAACGGAAGAAGATAAATTTTCCGGATTTCCTGTATTTTCAGGCATTATAGATGGCAATGGAAATAAGATTTCTGGAATTACTATTTCTCCAGCATCACAAAATTCATCTGTTGGTTTTTTCACTGAATTGATTAATGCCCAAATTAGTAATTTGAAGTTAGATATTGCAGTTAGCAGTAAAAATGCCAATATCAATAATTCCAAAGTTGGTGGTTTAGCAGGCAGAGCAATAAATTCTACTTTAGTTGGGATTGAACTTAATGTCAATATTGATATTGGTTATAAAGGAGCGTCACGGGCTACTGTAGGTGGATTAGTTGGTGAAATAGAAGATACTACAATAGATTCTTGCTTAGTTAAAGGAGAAGTAGTTGGTGGAAGTCTTATTGGTGGATTAGTTGGTTATGCTTCTAATAATTCATTTATTTCACAGAGTTATTCAGGAGCTTATTTAGGAAATTATAGAACGGCTACATTAGGCGGATTAGTAGCTTATCTTTCGGAAGATTCTAAGATTTACGCATCCTTATTTGATGGTAATTTCTATCAATCAACTTATGTTTCTCAAGATGATGTATCTTATTACCTTTTAGGTGCTGGATATGGTGATTTTTCTTTATGTTTTCAATCTTATTCCAGTAAAAATGAATTTTATCTTCAAGATTTTTCAGCAATGCCGTGGAGCAAAGAAAACTGGGCTATAGCAAATGATAGTGTGGAATTAAAAGTTATTCCAACAACTCATAAAGAATTAACTGTTACTTTATTAAATTATAATTCTGATGGAACAACTTATACTGATGTTACTAAGATTGGATATGGTGAAAACTTCAGCTCTTCCGATGCTAAGGTAATAAATCAACAAAATAATGTTGTTTTATCAAACAGTTATGTTTTATCTATTGGAGATGCTGAATATTATTATTCAGCTGAATATCCTCTTTATGCAGATATTTCTTTAAAAGCAAAATTAATTTCTTATGATTCTTTAACTGGAAATTGGATTCATGATGAAAATGAATCAGTTAATATACATGAAGACAGCAATAAAAATGTTTTGGTTTCTGGTGTTTTACCAACTAGTGATTCCAAAGGAATAAAATTTGAAAATGTTTCAGCAACTGTTACAGCAGAGCTTGGAAGTTATCTAATGTATTCTTCTGGAAAATTAATTGATTCTACAGATAAATATGAAAGAGTGTATTTCTCTTTTGTTGTAGATGGTACTAATTATCGTGTTTATGAACAAAGATTAGTTGATAGTACTATTAAATCATTTATTATGTATGAGGAAGAAGTTGACGGAGAATGGATTAAATTGACTGGTAACGTCAATAGTCCTGATATCGCTAAGATCTATTCTCAAACATTATTTGTTAGTGGCAATTTGGGTTACAGTATGAATCTAGAAGATCAAACTGCCATCGACATGAATGGAAATAAATATACATATACTATTTATAATATTTTATCTGCAACCTCTTCAGAAAAAAATGTTGGATTTACTTTATCTGATGAAAAAGGCAATAAAGTAGCTGAATTTTTATATCAAGATAAGAGTTCTATTGTTAAATATTATGATTATGAAAGTGGTAAATCTGATAAAACTATTTATACAATACCATATACGCCTTTTGAAGGTCTTTTGACTTCGGATAGTATCCCATCTTCTTTAAATACTATTGGTGTTTCTAATGCCGATTATTCATTTAAAACAAAACTTGAAAGTGATGGAACTCTTTCGGTTATTTATAATGGTGGTATATATACTCCAAAAATTGATATTTTTAGCGATGGATCTTATGGATATTATTTTGAAGCTGATGGAAAGAAATTTGTTTTATCAACACGTTTTGATTCTAATTCAGCAATAGGTGTTGCTATTTATCTTGAAGTTTTGGAAAATGATAAAACTATTGTTTCAAATGTGAGATTAAAGAATTACACAAATCTTTTTGATAATGAAACGTGGTGCAAAGGAAATGATGCTTCTTTAACTA
>OODO01001390.1_pt1 | contig 16597 bp, 13 predicted proteins | sample 1671261 | NCBI WGS metagenome assembly OODO01 (sample SAMN06348138, study PRJEB24527) | human gut metagenome | biome: human gut; feature: ankylosing spondylitis patient; material: feces | host: Homo sapiens | place: China | collected 2015-10 | reverse complement strand
CATACGAGATGTAGCCGTGACTGGAGTTCAGACGTGTGCTCTTCCGATCTTGGTAGGATCAACGAAAAGCGGTGCTGAAACACGTGTCAGGGAAAGACGCTGTGCGAGCATGCCCTGGAAGAAATCCTTAACAGTCTTGATGGCAAGCTGTGTATCGTGAAGATTCAGTGCCGAAGAATAGTTCTTTGGTATTGTTAATTTGCTCATTTTCGATTAAACCTCGTTGTATTATTAATTTTTAAATAAAATTCCTTTAACCTGATTATTATATCACAATTTTTCTAGAAAGATAGTCCATAATATGATAAAATTAGATAGTTTAAAGAGAAACAATATCGTTTTACCTTATTTTTACGTGTTTAAGGTGTTAATGAAAGGTAGTAGATTTATATGAGAAAAAGAGATATGACCTTTGCTTCGGCAGTGCTTGAGGCAATAGATGCGATTTTAGCACTTGCGTATATAGGCTTACAGATTTATTATGGAGTGTGCTATCACATACAGGTATTTAAGTTTGTGGCCAATATACTTGTGCTTTTGCTTGTATACATTGCAATCACATGGCTGCAGCATTATCCGGAAAAGCTCAATCACATAGCAGCAGAGCTGTGTGTGGGCAATATAAGAAAGTATTCACTCAGGCTTTTGATGTTTGTGAAGCTTGTTTTTACAGCAGGGCTTTTGGTGCCATGCGTGTGTGATGCGTTTGGAATATCAATCCGCGATGTATACAGCCTCATTATGATTGGACTCATCCTTGTGGTGACGGCATATTATGAGTACAGGATATTTCAGGAAATAAAGTCATTGCGGAAATAATGTAGGAGAAATAAAATGCAGCTTAGTATAGAAGAAGTTAAAAAGCTGGATAGTAACAGCTACCAGATAATAGATATAAGAAGTGAGGAAGAGGTGGCTCACGGTGCCATAAAGGGAGCACTCAATATTCAGGCAGAGGAAATAGAGTCAGATGAGAGGGTGCCGCATGATAAGAAGCTCGTTATAGTCTGCAGCCGTGGTAAGACGAGCGTGGATGTGGCAGAGTATCTCACAGAAAAAGGCTTTGATGCGGCAAGCTTAAAGGGTGGCTATATAAGCTGGCTGCTTGATGCCATGAAAGAGGATGAGGTGGCAGAGCGCGACATAAAGGCAGATGTGGAGCTAAGTATCAGAAAGAAATTTAAGAAATCCATCTGGCGCAAGTTTACAAAGGCGATAAATACCTATGAGCTTGTAAAGCCGGGTGATAAGATTGCAGTGTGTATCTCGGGCGGTAAGGATTCCATGCTTATGGCAAAGCTGTTTCAGGAGCTTAAGCATCACAACAAGTTTGATTTTGATGTGAAGTTTCTCGTCATGGACCCGGGCTACAATGAGGCAAACAGACATGTCATAGAGGAAAACTGCAGGAACCTTGGCATCCCTGCCACTATTTTTGAGTCGGATATATTTGATGCTGTATATGATATAGAAAAATCGCCATGCTATTTATGTGCGAGGATGAGAAGAGGGCATCTGTATGCATTTGCAAAGGAGCTGGGCTGCAACAAAATTGCGCTCGGACATCACTATGATGATGTTATCGAGACAATACTCATGGGCATGCTCTACGGTGCACAGGTACAGACCATGATGCCTAAGCTTCACAGCACAAACTTTGAGGGCATGGAGCTTATCAGACCGCTTTACTTAGTCAGAGAGGACGATATCAAGGCATGGCGTGATTACAACGGTCTGCATTTCATACAGTGCGCATGTAAGTTTACAGATACCTGTACCACCTGCAATAATGAGGAAAACCGCTCAAAGCGTGTTGAGATAAAACAGCTCATTGCCAAGCTTAAAGAGGTGAATCCTTTTGTCGAGGCAAATATATTTAAGAGTGTGGAGAATGTAAATCTGGCTACGGTTGTAGCATATAAAAAGGATGGCATAAAGCACAGCTTCCTAGAGCACTATGATGAATAAGACAGATATATTTCAGGAGGGTATTGTATGGCAGATATCATGGATTATATTGACTGGCGCGGAGATATAGGCTTTGATGAGGTGCATGTAAATGAGGTGGACGGACTGATTTTTTCACAGCTTATTTATGTGCAGATGAAGCCCTATATGCCGGATGCAAAGAAGTCATACCTTACGATAAAACAGCTTGCAAGCCTTTATTGCGCGGACCACAGTGATGAAGAGATTGAGCAGATGCCTAATCTTTTCCGCCACTCCGCGAGGCTGCTTCAAAAGCTGGCGCACTCAAGGCGCTATGCTGACTGCATTTTGAGATATTATATATACGATATTAGTGAAAAAGAAGAGTCGCAGTTTTCTGCGGTTACGATAGAACTGCCTGACGGCACATATTTCATTTCCTACAGTGGTACAGACCACTCGGTGGTCGGCTGGAAGGAAAACTTTAATCTAAGCTATCTCGATGAGACACCGGGACAGAACAAGGCGAAAAAATATTTAAAGCAGGTGGCAGCATATATATGCAATGATGATAGGGGCATAAATGAAAAAGCCATAAATGATAAAGCTTTAGATGATGAAAATATCAACAATAAAAGCATCAATACAAGAAAGCTGTGGATAGGCGGGCACTCAAAGGGTGGAAATCTGGCAGTGTTTGCCGCCATGCATGTGGATAAAGAGGTGCAGGATGTCATTATAAGGGTGTTTAATTTTGACGGGCCGGGCTTCAATCACAAGATGATATATACGACAGGCTACAAAAGAATTTTTGACAGAATAGAGACATTTCTGCCACAGTCATCCATTGTTGGCTTATTGCTTGAGCATGTGGACGATTATGAGGTGGTAAGAAGCACTAATTCAGGACCGCTGCAGCATGATGCTTTTTCATGGGAGATAATGGGCGGACGTATTATAAAGGCGGATGGGCTTGACAAAAACAGTGTGCGCCTTGACAAGACACTCAGAAACTGGATAGGCAGTATGGATGAGGCGCAGCGCAGGCAGTTTGTAAATGTGCTTTTTTCAATAGCATCGGACTCCAATTTTGAAAACCTTGACCAGATGTCATTTAAGCAGCTCATTGAGATGATAAAGGCTGCCGATGAGCTGTCAAAGGCTGACTGGAGCATGCTTAAGGATACAGTAAGACTCCTGATTTCTGCCGGTGTCGGTGTGGTCAGGGATGAAAAGGAGAAATAAATGTTAAATCAGTTTTCAAGAACACAGCTTTTGCTTGGAAAAGAGGCGATGGATAGGCTAAAGGGCGCAAGAGTCGCAGTATTTGGAATAGGAGGAGTGGGCGGATATGTCTGCGAGGCACTAGTCAGAAGCGGCGTGGGAGCGATTGACCTTATCGATGATGACAAGGTGTGTCTTACAAACCTGAACAGGCAGATAATCGCAACCCGAAAGACCATAGGAAAATACAAGACAGATGTGATGGAGGAGAGGATTCATGATATTAATCCTGATGTCAGTGTCGTGACGCACAGGTGCTTCTTTTTGCCGGAAAATGCTGATGAATTTCCATTTGATGAGTATGATTATATAGTTGACGCGGTTGATACGGTCACAGCAAAGATTGCGCTTGTCATGAAGGCACAGGAGAAGAATGTCCCTATCATGAGCAGTATGGGGGCAGGAAATAAGCTGGATGCAAGTGCATTTAAGGTGGCTGATATATATAAGACCAGCATGTGTCCTCTTGCCAAGGTCATGCGCCGTGAGCTTAAGAAACGTGGCGTGAAAAAGCTTAAGGTGGTATACTCTGAGGAGAAGCCTACAAGACCGATTGAGGATATGTCCATAAGCTGCAGAACCGACTGCATCTGCCCACCGGGTGCCGAACACAAGTGCACGGAGCGCAGGGATATTCCGGGAAGCCTTGCATTTGTGCCATCCGTGGCAGGGCTTATTATCGCAGGCGAGGTAGTACAGGACATAGCCTTTGACAGGGTATGATGAAAAATACAATTACGAAAAGAGAGGAATAAAAATGCCAGTATTTGATTTTAGCGATACACCGGTAGCAAATGAGCATCCGGAGTGTACATATGAGACATTTCATTCGACAGAGACAAAGGCATCTGCTGATAAACCGATTGTTGTTATAGACAATAAGCAAAAGGAGTGGGCGCATCATGCGCTTGGTATGTTTACAAATCCGATAAAGCGTACATCCTTTGAATTTGAGGATGGTGATGGCGTGACCAGTGCTGATATCCTGCGCATTGATTCGCGCTTCGTGAGCCTTTTTAAGTGGCTTGGCGAAAATCACATAAAGGTGCAGCTTTCAGGAGCCAATACACCTGATGGATACGCAGTATACAAGGTGAGGGAGGTGGCTCTCGGCAGAGGCACAAAGCTGTCTGCAGAGGACGGATTCCTGCAGTATATGATGGAGAGACTCTTTGCGAGCACTATGCCCGAGGATGAGCCGGACCTCGATGACTACGAGGAAGAGGGCGACAGCATGAAGCTTACCAGTATACAGAGCATCACAGATTTCATGACCTGTGCAGGCCGTACACTGCCTGACAATATACTGCTTTGGGCCAGAAGAAACCTGGCAGTTGCGCGTTCAAGCGAGGTATCACCTGAGGAAAGACGTCATGCGCAGAGAGCACTTTCCATCATGATGAATATCCAGTGGAAGGGAAATTATTTTGAAGCAATTGACCCTGTGGAGGCAAGGCGCATACTTGATGAGGAGCTTTATGGCATGGAGAGCGTGAAGCAGAGAATCATTGAGACCATTATCCAGATAAACAGGACGCATACTCTTCCTGCCTACGGACTGCTGCTCTGTGGACCGGCAGGAACGGGAAAATCACAGATTGCATATGCGGTTGCGCGTATTCTGAAGCTTCCATGGACCACACTCGACATGAGCTCCATAAATGATGCAGAGCAGCTCACAGGAAGCTCAAGAATCTATTCAAACGCAAAGCCGGGAATCATTATGGAGGCATTTTCACAGGCGGGAGAGTCAAATCTTGTATTTATCATCAATGAGCTTGACAAGGCCTCAAGCAAAAACGGCAACGGAAATCCTGCAGATGTGCTTTTGACACTGCTTGACAATCTGGGCTTTACAGACAACTATATGGAATGTATGGTGCCAACAGTCGGAGTATATCCGATTGCCACAGCCAACGATAAATCACAGATTTCAGCACCGCTTATGTCTCGTTTTGCGGTGATTGACATTCCGGACTATACTGATGAAGAGAAGAAGGTCATTTTCCAGAGATTTGCCCTGCGCAAGGTATTTGAGCGGATGGGAATGAAGGAGGAGGAGTGCGTTCTCACAGAGGACGGACTTGATGCAGTGATTAAGCTTCACGAGAACACATCGGGTATAAGAGATCTCGAGCAGGCTGCAGAGCATCTGGCAGCAAATGCACTTTATCAGATTGAGGTTGATAAGGTAAAACAGGTGGTATTTGATGCCGAGGCTGTTTTTGAGCTTCTGGGATAGTATAGCGGATACAGGAATTGTTACGAAAATAAAAGGAGATTGTCAGGATGAGAGAATTTGGAAAATCCAGAAAACTAGATAATGTGCTTTATGATGTAAGAGGACCGGTGGTGGATGAGGCGGCCCGCATGGAGGAAAACGGCACAAATGTGTTGAAGCTCAATATAGGAAATCCGGCGCCGTTTGGCTTCAGGACACCTGATGAGGTGATATATGATATGTCACGCCAGCTCACGGACTGTGAGGGGTATTCCAACTCCAAGGGACTTTTTTCAGCAAGAAAAGCAATCATGCAATATGCACAGCTCAAAAAGCTTCCTAATGTGACGGTTGAGGATATCTACACCGGAAACGGAGTCAGCGAGCTTATAAACTTAAGCATGTCAGCGCTTCTTGACAATGGTGATGAGGTGCTGGTGCCGGCACCGGACTATCCGCTTTGGACAGCCTGCGTTACACTTGCGGGAGGCACGGCAGTGCACTATATCTGTGATGAGCAGTCAGAGTGGTATCCGGACATAGAGGATATCAAAAAGAAGATTACAGACAAGACAAAGGCAATCGTAATAATAAACCCTAATAACCCTACAGGAGCGCTCTATCCAAGGGAGGTGCTGCAGCAGATAGTTGATGTGGCAAGAGAGCACGAGCTTATGATTTTTTCAGATGAGATATATGACAGGCTTGTGATGGATGACTATGAGCATGTGTCTATTGCATCGCTTGCACCTGACCTCTTCTGTGTGACCTTCAGCGGACTTTCGAAGTCGCATATGATAGCAGGCTATCGTATCGGATGGATGGTTTTAAGCGGCAACAAGGCGCTCGGAAAGGACTATATCGAGGGGCTCAACATGCTCTCAAACATGCGTCTTTGCTCGAATGTTCCGGCGCAGTCGATAGTGCAGACAGCTTTAGGCGGATATCAGAGTGTAGGCGAGTATATTGTGCCGGGCGGAAGAATCTATGAGCAGAGAGAGTATGTCTATAAGGCATTAAACGATATACCGGGAATTTCGGCAGTAAAGCCAAAGGCAGCATTTTACATATTCCCAAAGATTGATACTGCAAGGTTCAATATCACAAACGATGAGCAGTTTGCACTGGATCTGCTTCGTGAGAAGAAGATACTCATCATCCACGGCGGCGGCTTCAACTGGGATAAGCCGGATCACTTCAGAGTGGTATATCTGCCTAGAACAGAGATACTAAAGGATGCCACAGGCAAGCTTGCAGATTTTCTGGCTTCATATAAACAGAAATAATTATTAGCATAGATAATTATAAAACATATGATATAAAACATATAACATATAAGCTCCGGCACAGAAAACTTTTTGTTCTGACCGGAGTTTTTATATTATGCTGTAATATTTTTTAAAAGTAACCTACCTGTAACTTTACATAATGTATTATACACTTGTATCGCGGGGCGGCTGCACTTTAGATGGCAGACCGCACAGCACTCAAAAATGCATAGAGAAGAAAAGGAGAATTAAATGGAACTGCTTAGAGTAGAACACTTATCAAAAATATACGGAGCCGGAGAAAATCAGGTCAAGGCTTTGGACGATGTGTCAATGAGCGTGGAAAAGGGAGAGTTTGTGGCAATAGTCGGGGCGAGCGGCTCAGGAAAATCCACACTGCTTCATCTGCTCGGAGGTGTTGACAGACCCACAAGCGGAAAGGTGTATATAAACGACACCGATATTTTTGCCATGAATGATGATGAGCTTGCCATATTCAGAAGAAGACAGGTGGGTATCATTTATCAGTTTTATAATCTGATACCTATATTAAATGTGGAGGAAAACATAGCAATCCCGATGGAGCTTGATGGAAGAAAGGTGGAAAAAGCACAGATGGATGACATGCTTATGCGTCTGGGACTTACAGAGAGACGCACTCATCTGCCAAATGAGCTCTCAGGAGGACAGCAGCAGCGCACATCTATAGGAAGAGCCTTGATTACGAGACCGTCTATAGTGCTGGCGGATGAGCCGACCGGAAATCTGGATACCAAAGCGAGCAATGAGATTATGCATCTCTTAAAGACCTCAAACCGTGAGCTCAACCAGACAATTATCATGATTACGCACAATATGGAGCTTGCAAAGGCGGCTGACCGCACAATAATGATAGAGGATGGTAAAATCAGATGAATTTGATGAAGACACTCACATTAAAAAACTTAAAGCTCAACAGGAAAAGAACTATTGTCACGATAGTTGGAATAATTCTGGCAACAGCGCTTTTGTCAGCGCTTGTCACACTTGTGTCAAGCTTTCAGTACAGTATGATTGAATACCAGAAGCAAAAAGACGGCGACTTTCATGTGAAATTTTCGGGTGTGAAAATGTCTGAGCTTTCAGAGTTTAAAAACAACAGAAATATTGAAAGTACATTTGAGACGATGGGGATGGGCTTTGCAAAGCTTGACGGCTGCAAGAATGAGGATAAGCCGTATGCTTATGTCATGGCAACAGATGAGGCAGGCTTTGAGAAAGGCTGCTTTAACCTGATAGAGGGGCGCATGGCAAAAAATGAGGATGAGATAGTCATTCCAAGGCACTTAAAGACAAACGGACGAATCGACATAAAGGTGGGAGATGAGATAACACTTGATATCGGAAAGAGATATGATTCAAACACCGAAGGTGTCATATGGGAAAACATCGCATATGAGCATGAGGCAGAGACACTTACTGATACTGTGACAAAGCAGTATAAGGTGGTCGGCATCATGGAAAGACCGGGCTATGGAATGGAGGACTATAGTGCCGCCGGATATACATTTGTCACATATTCTAATGAGCTGGCAGCAATTGATAACGGCACAAAGAGTGAGGAAAGCGAAGCTGACAATACACTCACAGTGTACAGCAGATACACTCAAAAGGCTTTAAGAAATAAGGATGCTGTGACTGCAGATATAATTGGTGTGGATGAAAAGCTGTTTGCGAAAGCGAATAATTCATCTGTTGAAATGTCTGCTGAGGAGAGTGACAGGTTTCTTAAAGAGATGGAAAATGCAAAATATGATATATATATAAATGGCTATCTTATAAGCTATGAGTGCGTTTTCCCGATTGACGGTTCATTTAAAGCACTGTTTACAGTGGCCGCTGTTGTGGCTTTGATAATCATACTGACATCAGTGTACTGTATCAAAAACAGCTTCAACATATCAATTACTGAAAAAATCAGGCAGTATGGCATGCTTGCAAGCGTGGGTGCTACGAGGCGCCAGATAAAAAGCAGCGTTAAGACAGAGGCTGCAATGCTTGGAGTGGTTGGTATTCCGGTGGGTACCATGAGTGGTATTTTGGCATCGCTTATACTTGTTAAGGTGGTGAATGTGCTGTCAGCAAGCTGGCTTAACTTTGCTTTGAGCTTTCACACATCACTGCCTGCACTTATTCTTGCTGTGATACTGAGTATAGCAACCATTTATTTCTCAGCAACAGGCAGTGCAAGAAGGGCTGCAAAGGTCACACCGCTTGAAGCAATAAGAAACACAAAGGAGATTAAAATAAAGTCATCAAAGCTTAAGACACCGGCGATTATAGGTAGAATCTGGGGTATCGGAGGTGTTATCTCATATAAGAATATAAAGAGAAACAATAAAAAGTACAGAACCACAGTGACATCCATTGTCATCTGCTCAGTAACCTTTATTGTGATATCATACTTTATGTCTATGACCTTTAGAGTTGTTGGGATGTCATATGCATCAGCAGATTACAATATTGGAATAAATATGTCATGTAAAAAAGACATTGATATTGAAAAGTTCTCTAAGCTTTTGAGTGGCATTGAAGGAGCTGAGGATTATCTGGTTGGAGCAGGCTATGATTTCGATGTCAGGAAGCCTAAGTATACAAAGGAATATGGAGAGTATTGCAGGCAGGTTTATGACAACAGTGAGGATGTCTCACAAATGTTTTTAATCACGGTTTTGGATGACAAATCGTATGATAAGTATGCGTCCGACGCAGGCATAAAAAATGCAGCTGCAGGAGCAATTCTTGTGAATAAAGGCACATTTGATGTGTATAATGAGAATAGCTTGAAATACGTCAAAAAAGAGATGGAGCTGTACAAATATAAAGCAGGAGATACAATCGAGTGTGGCTACAATGTGTATGATGATGCTTCTTCTGATGACAATGCAGCAGAAAGCGATACAGAAAGCAGCACAGAGGATAATAATGCCGTGGAAGGTGGTACTGAAAGCAGCACAGAGGATAACAGCGGATACGTTGACGAGGAAACAATAAATAACGGAGTCAGAAAGACTCTGGATGTAACTATTGCAGGTGTCACAGACAAGGTACCAATCGGTTATAAGAGCTATAGCTATGCAACACTTTTGTTTATGAACCAAAAGGGCTTTGAAAGCCTATGGGCTGACGGCAAGAGTAATGAGCTCAAACAGAGATATGTGTCATATTCGGCATATGTGGTTGCAGAAAATGCAGATGAATATCAGGATACATTCGAAAAGGAGACGGAAGGAAATCCTGAGTATTCGCAGATTAGTTTTTATGTCAGCAATCTGGATAAGCAGATGCGCGATGAAAAGTCACTCTTTACACTGCTTGGAGTATTTGCATACGGACTTATTGTGGTCATTGCCTTAATAGGAATCACAAATATCATCAATACCTTAAGCACCGGAATGGAGCTTAGAAGCCGCGAGTTTGCAACACTAAGAAGCATTGGAATGACAGATAAGCAGTTTGCTGGAATGGTCAGGCTCGAGAGTGTGTTTATATCTGTAAAGGCACTTGTAATAGGGGTACCGCTTGGTATTTTAATCAGCTATCTCTTATGTGTTATTATGAACAGGATGGATGGCGCAATCATTTATGAGCCGCCGTATAAAGCAATTATATTGTGTATAGTGGTTGTAATAATGCTGATTTATGCTATCATGAAACTATCAATGACGAAGCTTAGACACAATAACATTATTGAGACGATCAAGAATGAAAATCTGTAGGAAATGCGGGAGCTGATATGAAAAAAATACTTCTCATAGAGGACAATAAAGGAATAACAGAGGGACTGTGTGATACCTTTACAGAACCTGAATATGAGCTTTTGACAGCAGGAAATTTAAAGGAGGCTGGGGCGCTTTTGAGTGAGCACCCCGGCCTTGTGCTGCTTGATGTGTCGCTTCCTGATGGGAACGGCTTTGATTTTTACAGTAAAAGGCTGGAAAAAGAAAGAACGCCGGTGATTTTTCTTACCGCAAGGGATGAGGAAAACGATATAGTAAAGGGACTCGAGCTTGGCGCGGAGGATTACATCACAAAGCCCTTTTCAGTAAGGGAGCTTGTGGCGAGGGTAAACCGCGTGTTTTTGCGAAGGAAAAGTGATGACAGCTCATCTGCCATACACGCAGGAAGCATAAGCTATGATTTGGACAAAAAGGAAGCAAGAAGGGCTGGACAGGTGATTGCTCTTTCAAGTCTTGAAAACCGCATACTTGATCTGCTTTTTACAAATCACGACAAGGCTGTGTCCAGAAATGCCGTGCTTGACTGCATCTGGGAGGCGACAGGCAACGATGTGTATGACCATACCGTGACTGTCTATATGAAGCGCATCAGGGCAAAGCTTGGTGAGGATGTGATAAAGACTGTGAAGGGAATCGGGTATCGTGTTGATTCAGATGAAGCTCTTTAAACAGTATCGACTGACAGAGCCGGTTCCCGGGGGAAAGCATGAGAAAGAAGAAATATAATTTAGAGAACAGAAAACATTTTGTGTATTTTGCAATAATATATACATGTATATGTGTGACGGTTATGGTTTTTACCGTTTTTTTCCAGTACAGGGCGTATACGAAAAACTATAACGCCACAGTGGCTAAGCTATGTGCGCTCATTCATGAAAAATATCCTGATGTATCAGATGGCAGTATAGCCGGGATATTAAACGACAGCAGTATAGGCAGCGATGATGATGCAGAGTTAAATATCGCAGAGACACTCTTAAAAAAATACGGCATTGATATGGAAAAGGATTCTGCAGTTTTGTCAAATGAAAAAGCGCTTAAAGGAGCGCTTTGGCTAGACATATTTCTTGTTGTGCTTTTTGCAGGGGGCTTTTGCCTTTACATTGTGCTTATAAGATTTAGCTTTAAAAGACAGGTCAGACAGGCTGCGGATTATCTGCGCCGCATAAATCAGGGAGACTACAGACTTGTTATGGCAGATAGCACAGAGGGGGAGATTTCTATACTAAAGGGAGAGCTTTACAAGACAGCAATCTATTTGAGGGAGTCTGCGGAAAATGCAAAGGCAGACAAGCTTTTGCTAAAGGATGCGCTTTCTGACATATCGCATCAGCTTAAGACACCGCTCACATCACTTTCGATAAATCTGGAAAATCTGGAAGGAAATCCTGATATGGCATCTGAAAACAGAAACAGGATAATGCGCAGGGCAAAGCGCGATGTGGACAATATATCGCATATGGTGCAGGCTATCTTAAAGCTTTCAAGGCTTGAAGCGGATGTTGTGGAGTTTGATGAGAAGGATACGCTGCTGTCTGAAATTGTGTCTGAGGCAGCTGACAATGTTATGGCACTTTGCGATTTGAGGGACATAAGGCTGTCCATAGATGAAGGCTCTGATAAGGATGCCTGTATACATGCTGATGCATACTGGCAGTGTGAGGCCATTACAAACATAGTAAAAAATGCAGTGGAGCACGCAGAGAGTGAGGTAAAGATAGGCTTTTACAGGTATGAGATGTATGCAGAGATAACAGTGCAAAACGATGGGGAGACAATAAGTGATGAGGACAAAAAGCATATTTTTACGCGTTTTTACAGCGGCAGCGGACAGCCGGCGGACAGCATCGGCATAGGACTTTCGCTCGCGGAAGCAATTGTGCGTCATGACAATGGATATATCCTTGTGGAGGATTGTACAAAAGATGTATTAAATGAAAAAAATGAATGCAGTGGCACACGCTTTGTGGTAAGATATTTGTGATAAGTTGAGAAAAATTATCAATAAATACACTAGGAAGCGATAAAATGACACTAAAAGAACTTGGCATAGGACAGAGTGCCAGAATACTTACAGTAGGCGGTGAGGGCGCACTGCGCCAGCATTTCCTGGATATGGGAGTAATCCCAAAAGCCGAAGTAACAGTTATCAAATTTGCACCGATGGGAGACCCGATGGAGCTTCAGGTGCACGGCTATGAGCTCACATTGAGGCTTGATGATGCGGCACAGATTGAGGTAGAATTAATTGACAGCCGTTCAAGAAAGCATGAGGGCCCTAAAAAGATAAGCAACACAGCCCATCCCGGACTTGGTGAGGAGGGCAAATACCATGTGAAGGGCAGTGGCAATCCCCTTCCGGAGGGTGAGAAGCTCACATACGCACTTGTGGGAAACCAAAACTGCGGCAAGACAACACTTTTCAATCAGCTTACAGGCTCAAACCAGCATGTGGGCAATTTCCCGGGAGTGACGGTGGACAGAAAGGATGGCTCTATTAAAGGATATTCGGATACATCAATCACTGACCTGCCCGGTATTTATTCAATGAGCCCATATACTAATGAGGAGATTGTGTCGAGAAACTTTGTGCTCGATAACAAGCCAAAGGCCATAATAAATATCGTAGATGCGACAAATATCGAGAGAAATCTGTATCTGACCATGCAGCTTCTTGAGATGGATATACCGATGGTTATCGCTTTAAATATGATGGATGAGGTGACGGCTAACTCAGGCTCAATCGATGTAAATAAAATCGAGGGACTTTTAGGAGTGCCTGTTGTACCGATTTCTGCCGCAAAGAATCAGGGTGTTGATGAGCTGGTGCGCCATGCGATACATATTGCAAAGTACCAGGAGCGTCCGGGCAGACAGGATTTCTGTGATGAGAATGATTTTGGCGGTGCTGTGCACAGATGTATACACGCGGTCAGCCACCTGATTGAGGATCATGCAAAGCTCGCCGGAGTTCCGATTCGCTTTGCTGCTACCAAAATTATCGAGGGAGATGCACTTATATTAGAGCAGCTTCATCTTGATGAGAATGAGAAAGAGGCAATAGAGCATCTGATTGTCCAGATGGAGAAGGAGCGAGGCCTTGACAGAAGCGCTGCAATTGCGGATATGCGCTTTACATTTATTGAGAAAATCTGCGAGAGCACTGTGGTAAAGCCGAAGGAGAGCAGGGAGCGTATCAGAAGTGAGCGCATTGACCGTGTTCTTACAGGCAAATACACGGCAATACCGTGCTTTATAGTGATAATGCTTGCTGTATTTTATCTCACCTTCAACGTAATCGGAGCAGGCCTTCAGTGGCTTTTGGAGCAGGGCATAGGAGCACTGACTGCGCTTACGGATAAGGCACTCACAGCGGCAGGCGTGAATGAGGTGCTGCACGGACTGGTAATAGACGGCATCTTTCAGGGTGTCGGAAGTGTATTAAGCTTTTTGCCGATTATCGTGACACTGTTCTTTTTCTTATCCCTCATGGAGGACAGCGGATACATAGCGAGGGTTGCATTCTTCATGGACAAGCTCCTTCGTAAGATAGGACTTTCAGGGCGAAGCATAGTACCAATGCTCATAGGCTTCGGCTGTACGGTGCCAGCTGTCATGGCGACACGTACACTGCCAAGTGAGAGAGACCGTCGAATGACTATACTCCTCACACCGTTTATGAGCTGTTCGGCAAAATTGCCAATTTATGCATTCTTTGTTAGTGCATTTTTCCCGAAGCATGGCGGACTTGTCATGGGAGGACTGTACTTCCTTGGCATAATTGTCGGAATACTTTTCGCATTTATCTACAGAAAGACTTTGTTCAGGGGTGACGCAGTGCCGTTTGTCATGGAGCTGCCAAACTACAGGATGCCGGGTGCCAAGAATGTGTGCCAGCTCCTCTGGGAAAAGGCAAAGGACTTTTTGCAGAAGGCATTTACAGTAATACTTATTGCCACAATGCTTATATGGTTCTTACAGAGCTTTGACATACACTTTAACATGGTAACAGACTCAAAGGACAGCATGCTTGCCGCTATTTCAAGTGTTATCGTGCCTGTCTTTAAGCCTCTGGGACTCGGCGACTGGCGTATATGCACATCACTTATCAGCGGACTCATGGCAAAGGAGAGCGTGGTATCAACACTGGAGATACTGTTTGGAGGAACTGTTACGACAGCACTCACAACACTTTCAGCGGCATCTCTTCTGGTGTTCTCGCTGCTCTATAGTCCTTGCGTGGCTGCTATAGCATCCATAAAGAGAGAGCTGGGTGCAAAGTGGGCAGTCAGCGTGGTGCTTTTGCAGTGTGCGATTGCATGGGTGGCAGCATTTATTGTAAGAATTATTGGACTTCTGCTAATGTAAAAAAACTGACTACAAAAAATATAAAAGGAGATATGTGATGGAGATTAAACTGGAAAATGAATCACTTGAGCTCACGATAAACAGTTTCGGAGCAGAGCTTAAAAGCATCACCGGCAAGGAAACAGGTACACAGTATCTGTGGGATGCCGATGAGAAATACTGGAAGAGAAGCGCACCGGTGCTTTTCCCGTTTGTCGGCAGCTTAAAGGATAAGAAGTTTACCGTTGATGGGACAGATTATCCGATGGGACAGCACGGCTTTGCAAGGGATATGGAGTTTGAGCTTGTGTCACAGACAAATGATGAGGCATGGTTTTCACTTAAATCAAATGATGAGACTCTTGCAAAATATCCGTTTGAGTTTGTGCTCGAAATCGGCTATAAGCTCTCAGGCAGTGAGATAAAAGTGACCTGGAGGGTGACTAATCCTGCGAAAAAGGATTTACTTTTCTCAATAGGTGGTCATCCGGCATTTATGTGTCCTGTCGCAGAGCAGGGAAAACAGTCGGATTATTATCTAAAGTTTGACACAGACAAAGCAATCACTTACGGACTTATCTGTGATGGAGGACTTTTAGACAAGGACGATAATCTGCTTGAGGTGGATGTGGATGGATACTGTCAGATAGATGAGCATATGTTTGATAAGGATGCGCTCATAATAGAAAACAGACAGGCTTCAAAGGTGAGCCTGTGTACACCGGATAAGAAGCCATACCTTACGGTGTCATTTGATGCGCCTTTATTTGGTCTGTGGTCGCCGGCAGGAATGGGAGCACCGTTTATCTGTATTGAACCGTGGTACGGCCGATGTGACAGAGCAGGCTTTGCCGGAGAATTAAAGGACAGGGAGTATGGTAATTCGCTTGCACAGGGTGAGAAATTTGAGAAGTCATATTCGATTGCAATTGAGCTGTAGATTTTCTTGTTCTAGGGTGGATTAAATAGTTACAAACATAAATATAAGATATAGTTAGAATCATGGGACTGCGATATATTGCAGTCCCATGATTTTTGTATTGACAAAATGCAAGATATGAAATATATTATACTTAGCTAGTGACTAATAAACAGTAGAGTGTTAATCAGTAGAGAGGGTGTTATAATGCAAAAGCAAAATTCAAAAAAGAAATTTTTGGAGAAACTTTATATTAGCTTATCATTTTATTTTGGGGATGATGACTGTGATAGTTTAATTAAAGACTATGAAGAATGGTTCGAAAATGAAGAAATGGCTGAAAAAAGCGAGCACGAAATATGTTCCAGCTTAGGAAAACCGTTTGATATCGCGAGAAATTTATACAAAGATTCAAAAGAAGGAAAAGAGCATACGTTTCCATTGAAGAGTAGTGTTTTATTACAGACAATTGCCACGCTGGTTATATATTATGTGCTATGCGTTAGTTTGTTAAGATACTTTGATAAAAACGGCTGGAATTTTTATCCGGTTGCTCTGATAGCTAATGTTCTAGTATTTGTTGCAGGTTTGTTTATTCTTAAAAAATCAAAATTAACATGTGATATGCAATTTAAAAACCATCTGTTATTAATCGGATTATTCTTTTTTATTTTATTAACAGAAGTATTTTTGGTAATGAAAAAAAATGAGGCTGGCTTAGGAAGTTATTATGTGGTATTAGTTACAACAGCTATAATTATTCTGAGTTGTATTATTATTTACATCATCTTAAAGAAATATATAATAAACAGGGAATTGGGTTTTATAACGATATTTCATATACTTGGTA